>Ga0307378_10011852_pt1 | contig 11202 bp, 9 predicted proteins | sample UN1MG_FD_202238 | JGI IMG/M metagenome (GOLD analysis project Ga0307378, IMG submission 202238) | Soil microbial communities from Risofladan, Vaasa, Finland - UN-1 | ecosystem: Environmental > Terrestrial > Soil > Coastal area > Acid sulfate soil | place: Finland: Risofladan, Vaasa | collected...
GCATAGATGGCACCAAACGTTTCTTCCGGTTTGCTCGTCAGAAAACCCCTGTGTTGACCCCGGAAACCCGAGAACAACTTGCAGACCTTGTGCCACAAACCGATACTGAGACTTTTAGAGAAGAAGAACCGATTCCACCAGAAGAAGGAACTACCGAACGGTTTCTCCGTCCCGTAGAGGAAGGAGGTCCGCTCCGGGTCAGGCCAGATATAGAACCCGACCTTCCTTCCCAAATGATTGATGCTTGGAAGGCCGGGTCCGCATTTGGTCGGTTGGCCCCAACAGGTTTCGCTTGGGCGACTGGTACAGGCGGGGAAGATTTCCTTGAACGACGGAAGGAACTGAAAAAACATCCTGCACCAGAAGGGAAAGGGTTTATCCGAAAGAGTCTCATTGGCGCGGCGGGAATGGCTCCCCCCATGATAATGGGTGGTGCCGCGGGCGCAGCCACAGGCTTAACCGCGGGCGGGGCAGCCCTGCTTACAACGCCGCCACTAGCCCCAGTCGCTATGAAGATGGGCATGACGGCCGGGAGCATGACCTACTGGACCATGCTTGGCACGACCGAAATTGCCGACGACCTTCTCGACGCTGGGATTGACCCCAAGATTGTCAAACCCCTTGCGGCAATTGGCGGTCCCCTCTATGCCATGATGGAGTATTCGCAAGCAGCCAAAATGGTCCCCGGCGCGTGGCGCGCAAGCGGCAAACGGGCGTTCATGGGGCTGGTTAAAGACTTTGCCACAGAGGTCGTTGAGGAAGTCGGCCAGGAAGATTTGAAGATTCTCACCGCACAACTTGGTAAGGTTGTCACCAGTGCGCTTACCGGAAGGAAAGTCGAGTATGCCACGCCCGGCGAGATAGCGGAACGTCTTGCTGAAACGGCGAAAACCGCTGCGGGACCCCTTGCAATCATGATGGGACCGGGAGCCGTTGTTGATATTGCTGGTGCGCGTGGCAAAGGCCGAGAAGGCGTTTACCACGCAGCGAGAACCCTTCTGGACAGCAATCCCGATGGGGCAATGGACATCATATCCGAGGCTGCAACTAATGAGGGTATCCCATCCAGGAAGACTTTCGAAGCGGCTACAGGCGTCAAGCGAAGCAGCGCCGCAACCCGAGCAGAAGCCGCAGAAGCGTTGAACGCGCTCGTTTCCGCAGAAGTCGCAATGGACAAGATGAGGGCGGGTGTGCCCCCGGAAGGAGCAGGCCCGAATGAGATAAACGTAGGCCCGCCATCAGAACTGCCTCAGCAACAGGAGGTTCCCCATGCCAAAGGTGTACCTGAAGATCAAGCAGTCGTACCTGAGCCAGGGATCGTCCCCGCGCCGGGCGAAGACCTTAGCCGCGAGGACTTACAACAAACTCCGCCAGTTGCACCGGACTTGGCCCAAGCTGAACCCGCGGCACAGGAGCAGGTAGCGCAGGCGGAACCGGCACAACGCGCCAGGTTGCAACCCTACGTTGTATCCATCGAGGATCGGAGACCCATGCCGTCCGGCGTTATAGGAACCAATGTCACGACGGTTCCCATATACGCTTCTTCAGAAGAAGACGCTCGGGCGCAGATAGTCAGGTCTGGCATACCAGGCATTGTCGCGTCCGTTAAGCCTATGGCAGAAACAATCGGACCTGCTCCCGTTGTCGGCGACGAAGCTGAACACCCGTATGCCTATCAAGCCGCAACGCCGGGATGGGCTGAACAACCGTCAGGTACAGGGCAGACAAACGCGCCGTCCCAGAACGTCGTTGAACTTCCGGAGATTCTTGATTTGGCAAGGGGCACGCAACAAGGACTTTTCCCGCGACTTTTAAAGACGCTTGGATCGGCAGTGGGGCGATTTGTTCCGGGAAAAGGAATTACCCTGCGGCGCGACATATCTATCGGCCCCGTCATATCTGAGATCGCAACAAAGGCCAAGCCTGACCAAGCGGCATTGGACCATTATCGAAACCTGTTTGCCCAAACCCAGAACCTTCAGCCCGACCAGGTCCATGTGACCACAGATTACGATAAGAAACGAAAACGATATACCGTCACTGGCTATCGGATTGATCCACGTTATGCCGCCCGCGTTTTGGGACATGAAGTAGGTCATGCCGTTGATGCACAGCCTGACAACAAAATCAATCGGGGCAACATCTTGGGGCGGATCGGCGTGTTGAAAGGATACATGGGCAAGTTCTTGCCCGAGAAACCCGGTGCGCCCGGCGAACTGACCTCTCAGGATATTTCCCGTCTTGAGAACGAGGCGAAAGCGCAACTGACCACCCCGGAACAGACTATTGAAGAGATCGTTGAGGAGATCATCACAAAAGAAATCCCGATCAGCCCTGACGACATCAAAAAGATATTCATCTGGGGCGAAGGGCAGATGGGTGTTGCACAGAATCAGGCACTCACTGATTACATCAAGCAAATGCCCGACCGGGAACGGGTCGCGGTCGCAAAAGAAGCCATGCGGGGACTGATCCGTGATGATCTTTTCCAGCGGTTCAAGCATGTCATAGAGGAAAAGACCGGGAAGTTCCTCAAAAAAAGAACGGTCATTCCTGCCCATGTTCCAACAAAAGTGGAGGTTATGAAACGACTCCGGGACCTGATACTCCAAGAGAGCAACAAACGCCGGTTGTGGCAAGAGTCTCAGATTCGGGATGAACTGAAAACACTCAGTCGTTGGTGGAAACCATTTGACCCGACACAAAACAAAGCATTCACGGCTTACCGACATTCATCGCCCGAACTCTACGCAGATGCCTTGTCTGCGCTTTTGAATAATCCCGGAGAATTCGTTCGACGTGCCCCAAAGTTTACCCAGGCATTCTCCAATTATCTCGAACGCAAGCCGGGCGTCAAAGCCCTCTATGATCAGATTCAAACGGACATTCAACGCGGCCAGATTCCTGAACGGCGGCTTAGCGCATATATGCAGATGATGCAGCATGGGGAAGAAAAACGCCAAACGATGCTGAAACGGCAAGCCGCCATCGAGAAAGAGAAAAACAGCGTTCGGGCAATGCTTGATACGATTTTCTCGGAACTCGTCGAGACCAGACAATTCATCCCAGATACCGGCCCTGAAGACACCAACAATCCCCGATACTGGACTGGCGACGTGATGTATTTGAGTTCAGTGTTTTCTACAATGATGAGAGACCTAAAACAAGCCGTCTTTAATCCGATGAAGAACGGCGGCACCGTAACGATTCGGGGCGCGACCTATCCTCTGAAACGTTTGCTTGGTCCGTATCTCGGGTTGCAACGTGCCGCTGACGAGCGGAAATTGTTATGGAATCCTCTTGGAATTCAAGGCGAGAATGCCGCAGACCTTGTAAATTATCTCCGGTCCATTTTGACTCCTGATCAACTCTCGATGTTGGATGGGGCCGCGAACCAGTTTCGGAAATGGCACGAATATTATGCGATCTCTTTTCTTCGGAATTCCGATTATCTCAGTGACGATCTCATGCAACAGATCGAGAATACTCCCGGATACGTCACGTTCAATTTTCAGGCGCACATGGACAGCAAGTATGGTGACAATACAAGCGCAAGAATTTACAAACAATACGGCGGACTAGGCGAGATTGAAGACCCGGTCACGGCCACGGTGTTGAAAGACATGGCCCTTGTTCGTGCAGCGGTAATGAACACAAGCAAGGGCAAACTAGCAGGGCATTTTTTCGCAACGGGAGAGGCCACGCCAGCAAAAACCGTTTGGCGGGAAGGCAGGCAGGAATTTGAAGAACCCGCTGAACGCGAAAAGGCCCTCATGGTCTATCTTGACAAGGGTGTCCCAAAAGGCATTTACCTGGACAAAGATGTCGTTGAATGGTACCAAGGCGACCCGGCCCGCGCAGGTCTCGCCATGAACGCCATCGGCGTCATGGCCTACATCCCCAAAGCAGTATGGACCCAATACTCGACAGGGTTTGGTATATGGAACCCGATCCGCGACTATTTCCGAACACTCAAGAACATTCAAGGCGGTCCCGGAATCACAAAACCGTTCGAGGTCGCCTACCACACCATAGTCGCCGCACGCGATGCTTTTCTTGACGCTTTCCTTGGCCAATCAACCGATCTCGTTCAAAGGATGTACCGGTCGGGCGTTTTGATACCCGAACTTGGCCGGAAGGCGTGGGAACATTTGAACTATGATAGCCACCTTGATCGGATGCAAGCCCGGTTCGCCGCACATCCCGATATGGAGGTCGCGCTTTGGAAGAAGATTGCAAGAATTCCCCTACTGCCCGCGGTCGCAGTCAGTCGCTTTAGCAAATTCGGTGAACGGCTCGGAAAGATCGGCGCAGCCCGTTATCTCGAGGCGCACGGATTCTCTTTTGAAGATGAGATTAGGGTCAGACAATGGCTCCGCGCCGAAGTTGCCTCACCGGATTTCTTGGCAGGCGGTAAGGAACGACGGATCACGAACAATCTTTTCATGTTTTCCAACCCGCAGACTCAAGGCATTATCACTGACTTCAACGTAGCAAGTCGGAATCCCGGACGGTATATGCTCAAGACCGCTGTCTATAACATCATGCCCGCCCTCCTTCGCCTTGCAGCGGAGTACGGTTTGCTACGGTACTTTTTACATTGGGCTCAGGGGGATGATGACGAGGAACCAGAACCGCTACCGATAGAAACGCGGATGGCGGCCATCTCGGAGTACATGAAGGCGAACTACAACGTCATTCCAATAGGCGAGACGCCAGACGAAAAGACCGTTCTGATACCCATCCCCCAGGACCATGTGGGCCAGTTCTTCGGCAATCTTACTTGGAACTTCGGCCGCCAGATCATGAGCGGAATCAAACCCTCGGAGATAACTCAGGTTCTTCAATCACAGAACGCGTTTGAAAGTTCGTCGCTGAATCCATTCGTCCGACTGTTGTGGGACCTGTCGGCATACGCACAGGGCAAGATGCCAATTGACACGTACAGAAACCAACCCGCACTGGACGAGCGCGTATTCAAGGCGGGCGGATCCCGCGCAGTTCGAGAGATTGCAAAATGGGAATGGAGCCAGAATTTCGGGCAGTTGTATCGGTTCAAGAATACCACGCAGCAGGCGGCTGCAAATGAGGCCGTCAGTGCTATTGAGCGTGCCGGGGGAACACCCGTGGCCGGTGACGTTATTCGCCGGCTCGTGCGGGTATCGGACAAGGGTACGGCAGACCTCTTCAACCGGCAACTCGGTCTTGCGGCCCAGAAGCGATCCGAGGTCTTTGTCCGCATGAAAGAGGTTATCAGCCCGCACGCAGTCAAGGAGTCGGCTGTCGGAAGCCACAAGTACTTGAAAGAAGCGTGGTCGCAAGCACAGAAGGAGAAGGCGGTCCCGATAGACTATCACTTCTCCGATTTCGTCAGAACCTACGATACTGTGGTTGTGAATGCAAAGGGAACCCGAGGCGAGAAATTACTTCGCAGGCTAACGCCGGAGGAACGGCGCGCACTCGGCCTTACAAAACCCTTGCCGGGCCTTGGTGGACGCGATCCGATGGAAGCGTACATGGCTGACATGCTCTTTTCGCTTGCAACAAAGCGACCGAAGGATGCCGCGGCTCAAGAGGAATGGAGCGCGAACCAAACCCGTATTAAGACCTTCTTGAGAGAGCAAGGAGTTGACGCGGGAACCGCCAAGCGGCTCATGCGTGAGGATGCCAAAACCCGCAAAACCAAGCCGACACTGGAGTCCTTAGTGGGACAAATGAAAGCAGCTATTGCAAAATTGTGAGGATGAAGAAATGACTGAGGCGTCAATCCGCCCCTTAAGAAAAGGATGAGATGATTATGGACACCGGAATTGGACTTGCAATATTTGGCGGGTCTATCACGCTCGCAGCGGCAATCATGAAATTCGTGCCGAACCGTAATGGAAGCGGCGGCCCGGTGTTCGTGCCGCGCGATTTGTGTAAGCAGATTCACGAGGAAACAAACCGCCGCTTAGGGACCATTGAACAAAAACTCGATACCTTATTGGAGCGATGACCGTCATGAGCGTTGATATATCAGGACGAAACGTTTGGAGGGTGTGCATGAGTTGTGCGCTGAACGTTTACGGTACGCGCGCGCCGACGTCAGCCTATGCGATGGCCGCAGCGAAACTGTTGTTTGGAATCGCCGCACAAGAATCTGATGGGTTCAGGGCGGTTCGGCAATACGGGTTCACCTGGCAAAGCGATGTCGGTGCGTTCGGTCTATGGCAGGTCGAACAGGGGTCAATGGCTGATTCGTTGGCCTACCTACAAAAGCATTTCGCGCTCGCATCTAGGTCTGCCGACTGGCTCTATCAGTGGGAACACGCCGCGCCGAATTGGTACGCGAACATCCCGATCCCCATTATAGCCAGGTTGTCAATCGGCTGGCATCGGTTGTCCTGCCTGCTTGCTCGGGTCCACCTACTCAGGCGGCCAGAACCCATACCGTCGGACCTGGAGGGGCAAGCGGCGTACTGGAAACGCTGGTATAACACGCCTGCCGGCGCCGGCACGGTCGAGCAGTACATGGAACACTGGCGACATTATGCCAAGCCAGTCCTGCACTCGTTGGAGATGAAGTATGAACCCAATTAAGGTTTGGTGGAAAGTACGCAAGGCTAAGAAAACGTATAGAAAGGTGGTGAAGAAAATGGCAGAGAAACCACAATACAGCGTAACGACAGGTAGCTCGAAAATGCTGAAAGAGGGTTTGTGGGGGGCAATCGCCGTAATGCTCACCGCACCGATCATGCAGTGGTTGTCCTCGACGGCGCCCGATATTGTGACGCCCGAACTCCAGGGATCGGTTACGGTAGCAGTAGCCGGCATCTTGATCGGCCTATCGAAGTTCGTTCGGAACTTGATCAAAACCAAGAGTAGCTCCGAAACCACGATGGCCACGGTTAGCAAGGCGCTCACCATTCTCTTGTGCGCTGGTATCGCTCTTGGCGGCTGCGTAACGAGCCGATTTAGTGAGACCGTCACCTCGCCCCTCGAAAATGGACAGGTCGAGACCAGCGATACCTCATACCTGGGACTCTCGACCGCGTGGCCGTTCTCGAAAATAGACACGACGAACCATAAGTTCGACTATCGCTTTGGCGGGCCAAAATCAACCCAGGATGAGATAACGGTAGGCCAGGAGGCCCAGGGCATAGACAACAGCGGGATGAACGCCTTGCTGCCCCTGATCGAGGTGCTAGTGAAAGCCCTTGCGTCAGGCGGTGCGGGAGCCGCTGTGCCTACTCCATAGTTTTTGCGTGGCCCTACCTATTCCACGCAGCATTGATCATGGGCATACTCCCCCATGATCACCTCATGCGCCAGGGCCGTCGGTTCCCCCTGCCGGCGGCCTAATTCTCCAAAAACACCAATAAAACCGCCGAAAAGATTTTGCTTGACATTTTGAGAAACTTATGCTACAATTTGTCTAGAAAGTTGAATCGGGGTCGGCTACTTCATCTCTGTCATAGCGATAGTCTCGTAAAAGCCGGCCCCCGCATTCTTAACAGGTGGAGAAACAAAATGGCCATTGCCGAAAATCTTGCAAAGTTGATGGCTGACCACAATATGCGGCCCATCGAACTCGCCGCCGATCTATGCCGGGCGGGACAGCCTGTAACCGAGGCCACCGTTGACAATTGGCTTGCCGGCGCCAATATGCCCCGTGTTGAGGCTGTGATAGCTATTGCCAACCGGTTTGGCGTAACGACCGATGATCTACTCCGTGAGAATGTCATCGTCGGAGCAATCGAGGTGCCCGATGGACCGCGTTGACCCGCCGCCCGAACCTTACGATACAGAGAGATGCCAGGAGATAGGAATTGCGGCGGTCAAGCCAACCCTCCGTCGCGTCCTGGACATACTCCGCGAAGTTCAGGGCGAATTCGAGGCCGCGTACTGCAACATGGCAATGGCCCAACGTCTACGACACCGCGTATTTGACGAAATCGAATTGAGCGACCCTGACCGCTTCTGCCCGCAGATTGCCGCGGCCATCAAGGAACTGGCTGAGGCATTATCATGATATTTCCGTCCCACACCCCGACCACAGGCCCGGAGCCGGGCAGCAACCACACAGCACCCTCCTGTGTGCCCGGCTACCGGGTCAAAAAAGGAGACACAAATGGCTGATGTGATTTGGTTGGGCGGATTGGTCTGCGCCGTATGCGTGGTCCAACTCGTCCACGCCCGTCTGGTCCGCAACGAGATTGTGCGGATGATTCGAACTTGTCAGACGGACCAGTTTCAGGCAAACATACAAATAATGGCATTACACAAACTGATAGACGTAAACCACTTGTACGTGCTCGCCAACATGCGGCGGAAACGCGGGCCGAACAAGAGGACGACGGGAAAACTACCAACATCGTTGTCAAGGGGGAATATGTGTCAAACAGACAGTTTGATAAAAAAAGATTAGGGTATAGAAAAGCGCGTAAACATGGGGTTTTACGAAGGAAAGTTTGTCAGACTGTACAGTGTGACACAGTTTGACGCGCGGTTATGACTTCAGACCTGCTGCCGCCTCCGCCGCCCGAACCGGCCCGGAATAGGAGATCGTGATGCTGACGCTATCAATCATTTTTGGCTTCCTGATTCTCGGTCTGCTTGCTGGGTACGAATCAGGCCACAGGTCGGCCCGGCACGCGCACATCGGCATGATACGGCGGCGCAACGGTTGGTATGAGGTCGGCGATCCGGTCGCGTTCGCTAAAGCGCTGAAGGAGATCAAATGAGTGCCCCATATGCTCCGATATGGCCTTACGGCGTTCAACTCCGAACCTTCGGCGGTGAGATATCTTGGCTTGAAGAGCGCCGCCATTATGTTACGGCTTCCGATGCCGCAGTCATCTGCGGCCAGTCAAGCTATCGGAGCCTGTTTACCCTGTTCCAGATCAAACTCGGATTGGAAGCAGAAGAGATTGACCCGGAACTCGCTTACTGGGGTCATATTCACGAGGCCGCCATTGCCCGGCGATACAAACGAGACACTGGACGACAGGTTTTCAATCCGGGCCGGTACCCGCTCGTGGTGAATGCCGAGTTCCCTTGGATGGCAGCAACGCTAGATCGGACAACTATCATTGATGGACAGGTCGTTCCTCTGGAACTGAAAACCCGGTCCGCCTATAGCACGAAGGAATGGGATGCTGGCGAAGTTCCACAGGACATCTACCTCCAAGTTCAACACCAAATGGTGTGTTGCGGGGCACATAAAGCCTCCCTCGCCGTGCTCATTGGCGGCAACAAGTTCAGATGGACGGATATAGCATACGACCAACCCGTCTGCAATCGCCTAATCTCCGCCTGTGAAGACTTCATGTTTCACGTCAAGAACCAAGACCCGCCAGACGTTGACGGGCACGAAAGCACAACCCGAACGCTTGCGCGCCTACATCCGGCGGACAATGGAGAGAGCGTCCAGCTCCCAGCCGAAGCCCTTGACGTAGATGACGAACGCGAGGAAGTCCAAGCCACAATCAAAGAGGCCGAACGCCGCCTTGATGAACTGAACAACCAACTTAAGCAGTGGCTCGCCGACAATACCTTTGGCGTGCTTCCCGGAGTCCAATATTCCTGGAAGACGCAGACGGGCAAGTTGCGGCTCATATGTGCGCCAGAATGCGAACGGTTTCTGAAATCGGCAGGAATACCCTTCGAGAAAAACGGCGGAAAAGATATGCGAGTCCTTAGACGAAAGGAAACTGCAATATGATGAAACCTAATACACAAACCAAGATGATGCAGCCAAAAGAACGTGCAGCGACGCTTCGGGATTTTCTTGCGCGCCCTGACGTGATGAACCGATTGGCTGGTGTGGTGGCCGGCGGACTCATCCCAAAACGATGTATGGCTGTAGCGATGACGGCATGTTTGCGTCAACCGAAACTACTCGGATGCACCGGGTACAGCATCGCGGGCGCTGTGGTTCAGGCCGCAGAGCTTGGTTGGGAAGTTGATCCGTTGATGGGGCTTGCCTACCTCGTCCCGTTCAAGAATCGTCACACGCGCGCACTGGAGGCTCAACTTATACCCGGATACCGGGGCCTAATGCAACTGGCCCGCGAGTCGGAGCAGATTGGGCCAATTACCGCGAATGTCGTGTTTGCGAACGATCTATTTGAGTTCGAGGAAGGCTCAAAGCCTTTCCTGAAACACATCCCGTGGTGGAAAGTCGGCGCCGAGTCCTCGGGCGAAATAATCGCCGCATATGCCGTAGCAACCTGGCTCGGTCCACATGCCAACGGCCTTGTTCAGTTCAAGGTTGTTCCGCGCACCGAGATTGACGCAACTCGGCGCCGGAGTCAAGCATCTACTGAGGGCCCGTGGGTGACGGACTTCGACGCGATGTGCCGAAAGACCGCCGTGAAACGGCTTGTCCCATTCCTGCCACATGCGATCAAGCTCCAAAAGGCCGTGACCCTGGACAATCTCGCGGAAAATGCCCTGCCTCAGCATCTCGAAAGCATCATGGACATTCCGGCTGGCGAGGTCGAGCCAGAGGAACCAGTTGAAGATATGGACAAGCATGAACCACAACAGGCCGATATGATGGCCGTGGCCGACGCTGATCATGAGGATGAACCGGAACCTGAACCGCCCGCCGGCTAGTTTCCGATCACCGCTGGCGCGAACGGATTGCCCGAAATCGAATCCTCATCGAAATTTCGTTCAGACCGTGAAGCTACCAGCATAGCGCGAAAGGCTTTGAGATCAATGGCTTACGAAAACCAGGATTCAGGTTGGTCGAAATTTCGCTGCCATGCTCGGATTCCCGGTCAGCCGAAAGCCTTCTGCGGGGCCCGGATAGGAAACAGCCCAAACACGCAGCACGCCTATTCAGAGCAATGCGGGAATTGCCTTCGGATCGTGGAAAGCGTTCCCGAAACAAGCGATACCAAGGAGATACGACAATGGAAAATCAAGAATTTAGACGCAATTGCGAGCTGCGGGCGATTGATGAACCGGTCTCAAATCAGCAGGCACTTGAAGCTCTGAGTCATATCATAAAAAACCCACAAAGAGACGTCGAGGACAACAGGACTTTGAATCAAGCTGTCTCCGTACTGGAAAACTTCATCTACATACACGCAGAAACAGCATCAAAGGCACGAGTTTACAAAGCTGCCGTTGACCAACTTGCCGACTCGATGGCTGCGGGAGCATGGCAAGACGGGCCCGCACCGAAGGACGGCTCTTGGATTCTAGGGCTCT
>Ga0307378_10011853_pt1 | contig 11202 bp, 9 predicted proteins | sample UN1MG_FD_202238 | JGI IMG/M metagenome (GOLD analysis project Ga0307378, IMG submission 202238) | Soil microbial communities from Risofladan, Vaasa, Finland - UN-1 | ecosystem: Environmental > Terrestrial > Soil > Coastal area > Acid sulfate soil | place: Finland: Risofladan, Vaasa | collected...
GATAATGCCCGCAAATAATTCATCAGCGGCTAATTGTTCCCAGATATAATTGTTTACTTTGGGAAGAATCGGATAACTGCCGTTCCCCAGGTGGGTGGAAAATTGTGAGCCCGCTTTTATGGCTTCCTTAATTATTTCAGGAGTTGCCCCAGTATGACCGATAGCAATTTTAACACCTGTTCGGGTAACCTTTTTAATAAAATCCATAGAACCTTCCCTCTCCGGGGCAATAGTCACCATCACAATTCGACCTTCGGCTACTTCCTGCAACTGCATAAATTCTTCAAAATCGGGTTCTCGAATAAAGCTCGGGTCATGGCATCCTCTTGGACCTTCTTCGGGGGAGATAAAAGGTCCTTCAATATGTATCCCCGGAATAGCTTCCTTGATATCAGGCGAGGTATTTATTGCTTTTGAAATTATTTCCAAATTTTTCAATATTCTTTCCTGAGGAGAGGAAATAATAGTGGGGATATGTTGGGTAGTTCCGGAAGCAGCGAGATTAGTAATAATATTTCTTAGATGTTCTTCTGAGAAATCTTCTAAACTATAATCATTTCCTTTATAGCCATTTACCTGAATGTCAAAAAACCCCGGGGAGATATAAGGTAGACTTTGGTTATCTTCTGATAAAAAATTTATATTACTAATAAAACCCTCTTTGATTTCAACTTCAATAGGCTGCCCACTAAAAACAGAAATACCTCTAATCTTCATAATTAATACCATCCGATAATCATTAATATTTTATATCTTATAATGTAATTATTAATTTCACTCAACTTTTCCCAATAAATACATATCTTGTTAAACACATAAAAACATCCAAAAAATAAGTAATACAACTAAAATGTTTTTTAATTATTATACTATATTAAGTTTTCTCAGTACTCCTTCCATTATCTTTATATTTTGTAACGAGTATGGCTGATTATCATCATCTTTCCATAGATCTCTTAACCGATTAAGAGTAGTATTGTTTAGCTTATAACCCTTATCCTTATCTCTTCCTTTTCTAAATTCTATTAATGCCTTGGCGGCTTTTTCAGTAATATATGATTGGGTATTATGATGTTTTTTTAAAGCACTGGAGGGAACTTCATTGATAATATCATTAGTTCCATAGGCTACTAATACAGCATATTCTTTAGTTGATTGAGGAACATTATCTATAATTTCATCAGCCAATAAAAACATATTAATATTAAAAGTATAGGCAGTTTTGGGAATATCATCTACCCTGGGAAAGAATTTGGGCCAATCAATTCTTTGTTGATGAATATTTTGCTTATTCATAGGAACTGCAATCATATCAGGCGGCATATCTAAAGGTGTTTCTGAGCCATGAAAACCCCAATGTCCATCCATTCCAATCCCTTTTAATTGAATTATATAGGAATTATCCTCTCTCAGATTCAGTAACTCTTCTTTGTAAGCCATACTTATTTCTTTATCTTTATCTGTTCCGGTTAATTCTAAGAAATGAATATAAGGTAATTCTCCACACAAATTCTTCAATGGTTTAAAAAGTTCATTTTCTAATAGGTAGCGGAAAGTTACGGAAAACTTCTTGCTGTTCCGAGATATCGGATAATCGTCAAACTGAAAAAAATGGGTTTTCTTTATTACTTCTTGTAAAAATTTATCTTCTTTTGTCTTCTCTATTAAAGCTTTATAAAAGGGGAAACCACTTGGTGCGGCCATCAACCACAAAACTATTACTTTATTTTGAACGTATTTTTCTTTTATAACCTTAGTTATGTGATCAACTGTCATTTTCCCCATTAAGGATTCGTTTTTTACTATATTCACTTTAACTCTACCACTATAGATAATATGTTCTTTTTGCATACCTTATCTTTAAATCCCTTTCTCAATTAACCAAGATGCTTGATTAAGGGGATATATTTTTCCTCTAACTTACGATTTTTTTCATCTCCACCGGGAAGATTAGCACTTGTCCAAATTGGTGGTTCTATTCCCATAAAAACTAATTCTTGCACCGTCTCTGCCATTAATAAATTTATGGCAAAAGCATTACAAAAGGTCGAAGTTGGCCCAACCTTTTGCAGACAACCTTCTATCTCTATAACTGCATCACCATAAGGTAAGTGGCAATTAATAAAATAATCTACTTCCTGATAAAGATTTTTGCCAGTAGGGTGACGTGAGGGATGGTCTTTAGGAACGATATCAGCAAAAGACTTAGAAGTTATTCCAATGGTAATCATCTTTCTTCTCCTGGCTTCCAGGACTGTATCAATACACATGGAATTAATACCATATGCATTCACAATAATAATGACCTCCCCCGGTTTTTTACCAACCCTATAAGCATCTAATACTTTAGTGGCATAACCCGCAGTCCTTTCGATAATATTAGAACGTTTAGCACCATGAATTAGATTTATTCCAGCATCAAGTATTGCATTTATAGGAGCAAGACCACCTGCCCTCCAGAGGACTTCTTCAGCAGCCATATTGGAATGCCCCCCTGGCCCTATAACATGAACCGGTTCTTCGCGAGCTATAGATTCCGCTACTACTTTGGCCGCCTTCTTGATTATTACACTTTCCTCAGAAATTTCGTTTAAAATATCGATTATTTTATTTTTGTAAAAAACAGCTAAATTTTCCATGTTCTTCTCCTTTTAATAAAATTATTGTGTCTTTCAGAAAACTCTGGAGCCCTCGTTTTACTAGGCTTTTAGCACGCCTTTATTTCATTCTTCACCTCCACCCTTGAAACCATTATCTGATGAGGGTTTTAGGAGGGTCTTCGATAAATTTCTACTTATTTTATTGATTTTTTATGGGGTTGGAGGTGGATTTTTTAACCGTACCTAACCTTCTTTAGTTTTCTAAAACCCTCCTTTCTATCTTAAGTAAATTATTTGATAATCTATCTAGATTTCACCTACATCTACCTTTTGTTTTATAATCTTTTAGGGATGCTCTTTTTTTGGCTATAGCAACTTTCAGAAAACTAGGGGATAATGCTATGAATGGATTTAATGCAAACCAAAACCTTCTTTTAAAAGCTGTTTTTAGTTTAAGACCTTTAAAGAAATACGAGACTCTTTCCTCTTTTTTTGATACCTCAGCTTTAAAGATACTTTATCCTTCTACCGGCAGACCACCCATTCCTTATGAAGTTTTACTTAAAGCACTTGTTTACAAAAATATTAAAAATGTATCTTATCTTTCTGATCTGGTAAGAGAACTTCAGGATAACCCTGATTTAGCCCTAGTCTTTGGTTTTCATCCCCTTCATCTACCTTTTGTAGAGAATTTTTCTGCTTTTTTAGGAGATACTGAAAATAGTATCTTCCAAAAGGTGAGAGATTATCTGGTAAGTAAGTTAATCGACCTTAAAGAAATTAAGGGAACTTATCTCACTGGTGTCAGAGGACTCCAGGCTGTCTCTATTCATTGTACTATTGCCCGCATTACCATTCTTTTGGTTGCCTTGATTGCTGCAAAGACAGGTAACAAAGATAAGATTCGTTTTATTAAATCTTTTCTTCCGAATATTTAATTTTTAAAGAGCGAGTTTTCTGAAAGCCTATCCAAATACTATTTATAAATATAACTCCCTCCTCCCATAGTGACCACAGCAATATTAGCATTATTACCATATTTTTTAAGACAAAAATTAATTGCCTCATCTATGTTTTCAAAATAAAAAAATCCGGCTTTTTTTATATCATATTTTGTTAATCCGTCTGATATTACAGCTATATTAATCCTTTTTCTAATTCTTGCAACAGCTAATCCTACTGCTAAAGGTAAGACTCCTTCTGTAATTTTATTCCTCTCTTTCGTCTCTTTAATTAACTTTTCCGGTTCATTATTGCCTATATAGTCAATATATTCTGGGTGCGGTCCTACACCTTCATAACAAGGAGTAATAAGTATTAAAAAACCATCATCAGGTATCGCCATTTCACAATTAACAATAGCTTTTCCTGCCTGCCAGAAATCAAGATCAGCAGGATGGGAACTTACAACAGCAATATCTATTCTTTTATTTGATTTAATTTCCCATACTTCTCTGGCATATTTAACTCCGGTTCGGTGCGCTTTCACAAAATGTCCAGCTACAACCTTATAAATTTTATTATCTGGTGTTACTACTGCATTTATGATATAGTCTAATCCTACAGTATCCACCCATTTTTCCATAGTTAGCCTAGCCTGATTATCGGGATTTCCCGTTAGGTTTCCTAAAGATGAGCTTATGATATGAAAATTTGAAACTGTCTCTTCGCCAACAACACCGGGATATATTATCTTTCCTCCACCAGTATAACCTGCTGCAGTATGTGGCTCAATGCTTCCAATACCTATTTTAAAATTACTTTCATAGACTACAGGATCTAACCAGATTCTTACACCACCCGATACCAAACCCATATTAATGAGCTTCTTTTTATTCTTATTTTCAGAATTGATAACTTCAAACCGATTAAATATATCTTTGCCTACTTTTTTTATCTTTTCCTCATCAGTCATTGGTCGATGACTTCCCAGTGCCATAATAATTTTAATATTTTTATCGGATACTCCAGCATTGGACAACCTTTCAATTAACACAGAAATCATAACATCTGTCTGAGCATACCTCGTAATATCTTCACATAAAATTACTATTTTGCTAGTTGGTTTTATAATATCTTCTATTCTATCGGCCCCAATTGGATTTTCAAGCGCACGTATTATTTCTCCTTTGTTACTTGTGGGTAATTGTGGTGTATTGGGAGACAATAACTCAGAAAAATTATTTTTCGGAATACTAAATTCAATTTCGTTATTTCCATATGGAATTTTAATTTTTTTCATATTATGAATTATAAACTTCTCCTTTAAATTAGTTGATTACTCCGGATATTAACCCTTTTAACAAAGAGTTCCTTTGGAAATAAAAGAGTAATAAAGCTGACAAAGTCAATATAGATGATACTCATAGAAATTTCTATTGCTTGGGGATTTCAACAAATTTGTCAATATCTTTTTTAGAACCCGCATAATATAGTATAACTTTCGGGTAGGCAAATTATATCATGCATATATTCTAATATTTATTCTGTAGATTTTACTACTCTATCTACAATCGATTTTAACGATATAATGTCCGACTTACAAAGAAAACCCAATGAAGGTCAATGCTTTTTTTATTTCTAAAAAACCTTCCCAAAGTTCTTTTTTATTATATATATTTTTTTCTCTCATTGCTTTATTCTCCTACAGAGTTATTCATATACTTTTATATCAATTAAGGTAGTTTAATGCATAAAGTATATATTATTTCAAAAACTAAATATCAAAAATAAATAGTTATACACAAGTGTAGAAAGAATTTAGTGCTAGGTTTCGTCATCAAGTCTTTTTATTAATCTTTTACAATTTACGATAGTTATTTTTAGCTCTAAATATTGTCTTAATAGTACTAATTTTCTTGCTGCTATATGATCCTCATTATACCTTCTTAGAAGCACTGATGGGATATCTCTATTTCAGCTCTCCTTCTGGCTAGTCAGTGGAACTATGGAGATCCCCCCCCTCATAAATAATTAAATATATTTATTACTTATTGTTATTTGTAAAGTTTTGTTACTTTTTAGGTAATAATCTACCAATAATTATTAACTTTTTTAAGATATTGACTTGCTCCTTGCAAAAGCTATAAATTGATAAATTTTTCAAATTGCTTTTTAGTTTTTCACCTTTCGAGTATTAATACTATTGTCCTAAAAGCAGCAAAATACCTTGAAATCAAAAAACAATCAACTTCCTAATCCTACTCTACAAAAAATGCCTGCAGGATTTCTTTGGTTGGACTATCCGGTGATTGCACAAAGATAACTCCGTGAACTTTATTTTCAGTTAACCAGTTTAGCTCCTTAGAAGAAAAAGTAAACTTGATAATTTCTCCAGGTTTAAAAGACTTTACTTCCTGTTCTTTTAAAACATCCAAAACAAGATAATGCAATTCATCTTCTTCTCTATCTTCAAAAATCATCCCTTGAATTCTTAAATTATTTAAAGTAGAAAAACTTATATTTTTAATGCTTCCACTTAAAATAATTGTAGAATTATTTACTTCTTTTTCGGCATAAATACTAATCTTTGCCTCTTTAGCAAGTTCGATATCTACAATATTCTTATATTCATTATAAAAAAACATTCCTTGTTTCCTTTGGTTTAATCCATTAAATAATACATCAGGTGTGCCTTGGTCCGATAAAGGAATATACCAATCATAGCGTTCTGCAATCTCTGAAATTTCATAGGAGTCCCAAATATGTTCTTCTAAAATTATTACTTTAGAAGATCCATAAGCTTGAGCTAACTGTTCGATAATTGGTACAACAACACTACAAGGCGGACAACCTAATTCTAAAAATAATTCTATAATCACCGCCCGCGTACATTCATCTGATACTTGTTTTTCTTTATACTTTTCTGAATCAAAACTTTCTTCATCTGTAGTTTTTAGAGTTAGATTGGGAATAGAAAAATTCTTCTTTAATGATGAAGAAAAGGCAGATGAGCAAAAAGAAACTAAAAATGTAATTATTATTAGAATAATAAAAAGACTATTTTTCTCTTTCTTTACCGAAAAAATCATGTAAAAAACACCTCTTTATTATTTCTACAGCTCACAAATTTGCCATTAGAAGTAAAAATTAATAATGTACTCGAAACCTTTTCATCCAAATCTTTAAAGCTTATTATAATTTAGGAAAGTACTTCAAGTTCACATGTTAACGTGACAATACATATCAAACCACCTGATGCATATTAGAATTCTTGAAACTTATACTAACATCTGGTTTACGGATATAATATTTTAGAGAAGCATCCAAAAGTCTAATTCAGAACAAATATATGGCACTTCTAGCTTAATATCAACAACATATACTCCACATTTTGGATTATCTTTTGCTATGAAATAAATTTGTTTTTAAGCTTCCATAATAATTTCGCAAGAATTTGTTATAACTGTTAAAAGAAATGACATAACCGAATCTTTAAAATCAGATTGCTGACAATAAGTGCACTCATTTTATTTAAAGTATTACTACAAAAATCATGCCCTTTATAACCATTTACCAGTATATCTAATAATCTAAAGGGCAACCCAACATTTATTATTTCCAAGCTCAAACTTTGATATTTTTGGCTCTTCAATAGAAACAATTTTGTTGCCTTTGATAATAAAATCATATAAATTGCCGTTAAGATAATGTTTTCCTCGTATAATCTAATCCAATTTTCCTCTAATTGGTTAAATTTGCAAGAAATCTTTTGACAATTCACATCTTCCTGTAAACCGGTTACATGGTCGAAGGTTTGCAACTTGTGCTAATTCAAGAAAAATCTCTTTTCGCGAAAGATTATATTCAGCTTCAAGCCATGCCAGCATTTCTTGCATTGCAATCCGAAAGGAATCGTCCAAACTAAAACCACCTACAACTGTTGCGAGCAGATCAGGCGTTTCCACTCTAGGCCAGTTCAATATATAATTCGATGTTGAAGTAATAAGATCAAAATGAAGTCTAACTTGAGAAGTAACTTCAACTGCAGTCCCACAAAATTCCCCATCTGCTTGCAATGCATGAACATCTCCCAAATAAAAGTAAGCCCCTTCAACATTAACTGGTAAAAAAACTTTAGTTCCGGACCTGATAAGGCAACAATCCATGTTTCCCCCAGACTGAGAAACCTTTGTCGATGCTGGTGAACTATAAGCAGGCGCAGTTGAAATGCACCCGATAAATGGTTCCGCGGTGAGCTCCAATTTTTCACTAATTTTTATCTTTTGGTTGGATATTTTGAATACTTTTGCAAAGTCACTATCAAACCAAGAACCAATTGTTCTGTCAGTACGGGTAAAACATACCCCACCAACATTGCCGATTTTAATATCATCAATGCTAATTACAAGGATATCTCCAGGTCGACTTCTTTCAATATAGATTGGTCCAGTTACTGGATTGGGTGGAAGAGCTTTCAAATCAGTTAGTTTGATAACATCTTCCGGAAATTTTAGATTCCCATTAAATGCATCCTCTGTTTCAACAAGAATATCTTCTCCTAGTTTTACAGTTGCTACTGGTTCAAAGAACCTACTATATTCGTATTTTAAGTTTAATTTTGATATCGTTTTTCCCAATAGTCGAAGATCCTTTTCTAACTAATTATTTATTGGAGCCAGCTGTAAGGCCATAAATAAACGAACGACCCAAAAAAGCAAATAATATTAATACTGGAAGGATACTGATTAAAGCTCCTGCGTTCATAACTCCCCAATCTTTGAATTGGAAAGAAAGCCACCTGGCTAAACCAACCGGTAAAGTAAGATTTTCATCTGATGAAAGTAAAATTACCGCAAACATATACTCTTGCCAAGACATAATGAATGTCCATAAAGCAGCTCCTGCAACACCTGGTGCAGAAAGTGGAACAATAATCTTCCATATGGTTTGCCAGCGGGTAGCTCCATCAATCATCGCTGCATCCTCAATATATTTTGGTAAACTATCAAAGAATGCTTTTAAAAGCCAACTATAAAATGGAGCCGAAAACGTGACATAAATGATAGGTAAAACAAATAAATTATCAATCATGTTTAATTTGCTCGCCAAAATATACATTGGAACCATTAACAAAACACCTGGAAACAAATATGAAAATAATATGAGTCTGCCGATATATTTTTTTCCTGGATACTTAAAACGAGAGAGACTGTATCCAGCTAAAGTTCCCAATATGGTCGATACGACTACAGTAATTCCTGCAACAACAGTTGAATTAAATATGTATCTTAAAAAACCTGTCTTAAAAAGCGTTGTGTACGAAGCAAGTGTAGGTTTTAATGGGATTAAAGTAGGAGGTTGAGCGAGAACTTCCATATCCTGCTTAATAGATGTTACAAACATCCAATAAATTGGTCCCAAAACAACAACAAGCAATAAAAAAACACAAACCAAAGTAAATCCTTTACTAATAGCTCGTTTGGTAAGTTTTGATACTTTCGGTAATTGTGAAATTTTATCATTGTTTAGATTTTTACTTATTATTGTTTGATCAATCATCTCTTTCAACTCCAAGCTTTATATATATAGCCATAAAGATACTAGTAAACAGGAACATTATCAGGGATAGTGCAGCTGCTTCATTCAATTGAAATGTTCTAAATGCTCTCCGATAAACCAGGATAGGAAGTGTTGTGGTTACATCAACGGGTCCTCCTCCAGTCATAATAAAAATTGTATCGAATGATGTAAAAGTCCAAACTGTTGCTAGCATTAAAAAAGTTAATAATACACCTCTTAACTGCGGGAGCGTGATATGCAGAAATCTTTGAAGATTTGAAGCACCGTCCACCTTTGCGGCTTCATACAATTCTTCCGGTATACCGAGCATGCGCCCTAGTACAATTATTGAAACGAATGGGAAAAAGCGCCAGGTATGAATTCCGATTAAGGTAATCATAACAGTCTTAATATTTCCCAATAAATTTAAGTAGCCTTGTAGAAATCCCGCTTGGCGCAGTAGAGCCTCAACGATGCCCAGCGTAGGGTTAATCATCCAGCGCCACACAAGAATAACAACAACGACTGGAGTTATCCATGGCACTATCGTCCACAATCGGACAAATGAGGCACCTCGAAATTTTTGACGCAATAACAAAGCTATAAGAATCCCAAAAAAGAATTGTGCTATTACGTTACCCGATGTCCAATAAAAACTTCGTAACAGTGATTGCCAAAAAATGTCGTCCTTAAAAAGCAAGTTATAAAAATATATAAGCCCCTTAAATTGCATTATACTGCTACCTGGGTCTCGTTTAAAAAGGCTTAGAAAAATTACATATATAAATGGATACAATAAAACCAATGCTAGCCATATTAATAAAGGCGTAACCAGTAACAAACCAAGTTTTTCGTTTTTCGTTAAATTAATTGAAAATTTTCTTTTTGTTTGAATATTCAGTTTTTCAGTTACCACTTAATCCCCACGTAAGATAGGTTTTTTTATTTAGGAAAATTTGTTCAGGTGTGATGTGCTTCTGCACATCACACCTGAAAGGGAATAAATTTATTTCATTTCTTCTTGCCAAGTACGAATCATATCGGCACCCCATTTTACAACTTCTTCAGCAGTCATTTGATTGACCGCAAGTCTTCCTGCCATTTGCCCAAGCAAGTTCTCACCAGCGATTTTTCCAATTACCGGCTGCGGTGCATATTCAAAACCGAACAGTTTACCATCTTCTGTCGCCGCGAACTGAAGTTTAACGATATCTTCGTAATACTTTACAACTTCGTTCGACCAGAAAGTTTCGCTTTCCATAGAAGCTTTAGTAATTGGCAGGTATACTCCGGCATCCCAATTAGAAAGCCATTCGCCATTCACATCTGGTTCATGTAAGTAAAGCAAGAAAGTTTTGATCGCTTCTAACCGTACAGGATCCTTGGTGAAGACAGTGGCACCATTTGAATAACTTGCAGCTCCATCTCTTCCGCCTTCAGGATAAGGAACCTTCATACAGCTAAAAGGTCCTTTATCTTCCTTTTCGGCCTTCATCCACTCTGCTAACGATGGGAACAATTGAATTGTATAGATATTCTCAGCCAAGAAAAGCATTTCACTATCACCCCAGAACCAGGTTACAACATCGGGGGGTGCATAATCAAGCAACTGATCATAAAAAGCAAACGATTCAACGCATTTTTGAGAATCAAGTGTGACATTTCCGTCCTTATCGAATATTTCGCAATTATTAGTAACCATGTAGTTATAAACATTTTGGTCAGTCATCATTAATTGCGACGCGGGGAAACCAATTCCAAACTTTCCGTCTTTGGTTAATTTTTTCCCAGCTTCCAATAGTTCGTTCCAACTATTAAATGGATAGGAAATTCCCTCTTCATCGAAGACACCTTCATTGAAGCATAACAAGTGTGTCATGCCCCACATTGGAACTGCCCATATATGACCATCATACTCGTATGGAGCAATCTGACTATCTACCATGTCGTACTTCGACTCAATCTCGTTTACAATATCCTCGACAGAGGTAACTGCACCAGTCAGTTTCATAGCCATTGTGAGATCTGGGATTGAGAACAATATATCTGGAGGATTTCCTGCCTCAATGGAGGCATAAAGCTTCGGATAAATTTCTCCCCA
>Ga0307378_10011854_pt1 | contig 11201 bp, 9 predicted proteins | sample UN1MG_FD_202238 | JGI IMG/M metagenome (GOLD analysis project Ga0307378, IMG submission 202238) | Soil microbial communities from Risofladan, Vaasa, Finland - UN-1 | ecosystem: Environmental > Terrestrial > Soil > Coastal area > Acid sulfate soil | place: Finland: Risofladan, Vaasa | collected...
TAAGGTAAACGATTTTGTTGTCAAGACCAGCGGTGGCAACATCGAGCGAATGAGCCAGTACAGTATGATTGTCGACCCGATGACTTCCTGTGGGTGTTTCGAATGTATTGCTGCTGTCCTGCCCTCCACTGGTGGGATAATGATTGCTAATCGTGAGTATACGGAAATGACGCCTTGCGGGATGAAATTTTCCACCCTGGCCGGTACTGTCGGTGGTGGAAATCAGACGCCCGGCTTCATTGGTCATTCGAAACACTATATCAACTCTAAGAAATTCATCGCTGCAGAGGGAGGCATTAAACGAATTGTATGGATGCCCAAAATGCTCAAGGATGAAATCAAGGACACTTTTATTAAAAGGGCCGAAGAACTTGGACTTGGTGGAGAAGAATTTTTAGCCAAAATAGCTGATGAAAGCACCGCAGCCACCGAAGAAGAGGTTTTAAAATTTATTACCAAGGTAAACCATCCGGCTCTGACTATGGACCCGATGTTCTAAATAGATTTTTGGTCGTTGATAAAATACCTATTAAAAAACATAACCGGTTAAATTAAAGGGCGAATATTATGGCGCTTACAGGATTAGAAATCTTCAAACTCCTACCCAAAACAAACTGCAAAAAGTGTGGAATGCCAACCTGCTTGGCCTTTGCCATGCAGCTTGCACAGAAACGAGCCAAGCTCGATGCCTGTCCGGACGTTTCTGAGGAGGCCAAACAGACACTTGCCGCTGCAGCGGCGCCTCCGATGCAGTTGGTAAAATTCGGCACCGGTGAAAACCAGGTGCAGGTTGGGCAGGAGACGGTTTTGTTCCGGCATGAAGAAAAATTTTTCAATCCTACAGTTCTGGCTGTCACTGTCTCCGATAAACTTACCGGAGATGATTTAAAAAAACGTATTGATTTAATAAATGACCTGCAGTTTGAGCGCGTGGGAACACAGTTAGGCGTTAATGCGATGGCTGTGGTAAATGATAGTGGTTCAGCTGATACCTTTGCTCAGGTCTGCGCGACGGTGAAACAATCCGGCAACCTTGCCATGATTTTGGTAACCGATTCGTCCGAGTCAATGGCCGCTGCTGTTGCGAAAGCCGGAGACGTTACGCCGTTGCTGGCCTCGGCGAAAGCGGATACCGCCGAGGCAATGGCGAAAATCGCAAAGCAAAGCAACTGCCCGCTGGTGGTAAAAGCTGAATCCCTCGATTCGTTGTCGGATTTGAGCGAAAAAATCAAAGGTCAGGGAGTTGAGGATATTGTATTAAGTCTTGATGGTTTGGGTCTGCGAGACCAGTTGTATAATCTTACGCGAATGCGTGTTCTTGGCCTGAAAAAAGTTTTCAGGCCGCTTGGATATCCTTCAATCTCTTTTGTTAAGGATGGCGACGGGGACGCACAGGCAGCTATGGCAACAAGTCTTATATGTAAGTACTCCAACGTTGTTGTTGTCGATATGGCTGAAAAATACGCGTTTCTTCCGATGCTCACAAGTGTAATGAATATCTTCAGCGATCCGCAAAAGCCCGTTCAGGTTGAGCCTAAAGTGTATTCAATCGGCGAGCCGGGTGACGATTCACCGGTCATGTTTACGACAAATTTCTCACTGACATATTACAGCGTCGAGTCCGATGTCGAGGCAAGCCGCATTCCGAGCTACATTCTTGTAGTTGATACTGAGGGCACAAGTGTATTAACAGCCTATTCCGGTGACAAGCTCAACGAAAAAACAGTAGCTGATGCCATAACCAAACATGAAGTTGAAAAACTGGTAAAGCATCGAAAGTTGATAATACCCGGCTACGTGGCAGTAATGAGCGGCAAACTTGAGGAAGCCACGGGCTGGGAAGTCATGGTAGGCCCGAGAGAGTGCTCAATGATTCCAAAGTATCTGCAGGAAGTCTGGAAGTAACTTTATTTTATGGACGAAAGTAAAAAGAAAAAATGCACGATTCTTTTTGAGCCGAGCGGTTTGAAAACGGAAGTTCAACGCGGCACAGTTCTGCTTGAAGCGGCGCATAAGGCAGGCATCTATTTAAGCAGCATTTGTGGGGGGGACGGTTACTGTGGAAAGTGTAAGGTTGTTGTCGATGAGGGACAGTTCCAAAGCAGGCCCACGACGTTGCTTACCCCTGACGAAGTGCGCGAAAATGTTGTTCTGGCGTGTCAGACCAAAGTACTTTCGGACATGACCATAACCGTGCCGAAATTCCATGGTCTGCAGACAAGCCAGATACTTGTAAGTACCGATACCCGGCGATTCAGCGAGTTAGCCGGTGAAGCCGAATCAGGCGTATTTGAGTGTGACCCGCTGGTGAAAAAGCTATATTTAGAGATGATACCTCCGAGTGTCCAGGACCATACCGCCGACCACGAACGGCTTTATTTAAACATACGTGAAAAAGTCGATGCGCCCATAATGCAGACCGGCTTTCGTATCATGCAGAAGCTTCCGGAAGTATTGCAGGCCTCTGATTACAAAGTTACCGCTACGGTTGGCCTGCGAGGAGGCACCACCGAGGTCATTGAAGTTGAACCAGGGGACCGCTCCGGCAGAAATTTTGCCGTTGCTGTGGATTTGGGCACGACCACTGTGGTCGCACATCTGATAGACCTAAACAGTGTAGTAACTATCGATACGGAGGCAACTTACAATACCCAGATAAAGTATGGTGAGGACTATATCCGCAGGATTATCTACGCCGAGGAAAATGACGCCTTTGATGAAATGCAAACTGCTATTGTGCACGACGTAAATGACCTCGTGATGACGCTGGCGACCAGGCAGAAAGTCGATTTACAGGAGATAACGGCGATTGTCTGTGCCGGCAATACCGCGATGGCGCATTTTCTTTTTAATCTGGACCCACGGCGGATACGTAAGGAACCCTACATTGCATCGGTGAGCTTTGTGCCTCCTATTCGGGCCGCTGAGGTGGGTATACAGATTAACAAAAGGGGATTGTTATACTGCTTGCCCAGCGTTGCTGCTTATGTAGGTAGTGACATAGTAGCCGGCGTACTGAGTACACAGATTTATACCAAAAAAGGCATCTCTCTTTTTGCGGACATTGGAACAAACGGCGAAGTTGTCCTTGGCAATAAAGACTGGCTGGTTTGTGCTTCAAGTTCGGCAGGGCCTGCTTTCGAAGGAAGTGGTGTCAAACACGGCATGCGTGCCGCCGCCGGTGCGATCGAAAAGTTGACAATCCTTGAAAACGGTTCCATCGATTACAAAACAATCGGGGACATGCATCCGGTGGGGATGTGTGGCTCGGGCCTTTTGGATACAATCGCGGAACTGTTTGTAAACGGAATTATAGACCGAACAGGCAGATTCAAAACCGACGGCGACCCAAGACTGAACGAGGGCGACGAAGGTTTGCAGTTCCAACTGGTTCCTGCGGGTGACAACCATCAGGAAATAGTAATCACCCAGGCCGACATCAATAATCTGATTCGCTCAAAGGCAGGTGTTTTCGCCGCTATAAAGGTACTTATGGAAGATACCAGGACAACTGCTGAGCAACTCGATGGTATCTATCTTGCAGGCGGATTCGGAAACTTCCTCAATGTCCGGGAGGCCGTTACAATCGGAATGCTCCCGGATGTGCCAGTTAAAAAAATTCACTTCGTTGGTAATACGTCAATCGCAGGAGCAAAAACGGTTTTGCTTAGCAGAAAGGCACTGGAAACGGCAGAAAAAATCGCTGGCAGTATGACATACTTTGATTTGATGAGCCATTCGGGATACATGGATGAATTTATTAAGGCAAGTTTCCTTCCACATACGGACTTGTCTTTGTTTCCGTCGGTACGACTTGCTGCAGAAAAAGTTTAGAATCGCGAGGTTAAGTGGATAAATGTCAACAACGATTGCCATAAGTGGAAAAGGCGGCTCAGGCAAAACAACAGTAGCTGCTATGATTATCCGGATGCTTGTCGACGAGGCGGCAAAATCCCAGAGCATTCTTGCTGTCGATGCAGACCCTAATTCCTGTCTGGCATTGACCTTGGGTGTTGAAACAACCGGTAGCATTGCTGAAATTCGTGAGCAGACCCGCGCCAAACAGCCCAGCGATGGAGGTATGGACCGTGTCCGGTCATTTGAATACTCCCTGCAGCAAATAATTACAGAGGCTAAAGGCTTTGATTTGGTTGCGATGGGTCAGCCGGAAGGACCGGACTGCTATTGTGCGGTTAATAATATCCTCAGGAGCTTTCTGGACAAATTGAGTTCAGCCTATAGTTTTGTGGTTATAGACAACGAAGCAGGCATGGAACACCTTTCGCGAAGGACCACAAATAACGTGGATTTGCTTTGCATCGTTTCTGAAGCAACTGCTATAGGTGCCCTTACGACCCGGAGAATTTACAAACTTGCCAAACAACTACCTATTTCCGTTAAGCAAATCGGTGTGATATGGAATAAATCGGATGCCGCAAAAGAGCTAGAAGATATTGAAACCCTTGGCTGCATACCGTATGATAAAAATCTTTTTGATGCTTCAATGCAGGGTAAAACCGTATTTGATATTGACGCTGACAACTCCGCATTTTCGGCGCTGTGGCAGATATTTGAAAACAAACTAAGCCTTAAGATAACTTAATAATTTTTTTCTGGAGGATTCCAAATGCCAGTTCCTGAGGTAACAGAAAGTTTCGCCGGCTCAGTGAATCGAGTAACGCTTGGAGCGACCAAAGACCAGGGGGGTACACGAACCTCGACCATTACCGTCGGAGGGGCACGCAATGTGGTTTATGGGGGCTCTTTTGAGGATGCGGGCGAAAAACCGGTTATTGCCATGGACATTCTTGACAGCAGGCCCGAAGATTGGCCTGATATACTTGTTGAACCTTTTAAGGACGTTCTCGACAGCCCTGCTGACTGGGCCAAAAAGTGTGTGAATGAGTTCGGTGCCGACTTGATATGCATTAGGTTTGATGGAATTCATCCTGACAAAGGCGATAAAGATGCCGACCACGCTGTTAAAGTTACCAAAGAAGTATTAACTGCGGTAGGTGTGCCGCTTGTGCTTTGGGGCTGTGAAAATGATGAGAAAGACAACAAGGTCATGCCTAAGGTCAGTGAAGCTGCAAAAGGTGAAAATTGTCTTATAGGCACGGTTAAAGAGGATAACTACAAGTCACTGACAGCTATAGCGCTGGCTGACAATCACCATCTTATAACACTGGCTCCGCTGGACATTAACATTGCAAAACAGGTCAACATACTTGTCTCTGACATGGGCTTTCCGCTTGAAAAGATAGTAACATTCCAAGCGACAGGGGCATTGGGATATGGCATAGAATATGCGTACTCGATTCAGGAACGCCAGCGTCTGGCAGCCCTTGGCGGTGACAAAATGATGGCTATGCCTGTAATCTGTGATGTTGGTTACGAATCGTGGCGGGTAAAGGAGGCAAAGCTTGTTGACGCTCCGGGCTGGGGTGATGCTAAAGGACGGGGGCCCATGTGGGAAGCAACCACTGCCATTTGCCTTTTGCAGGCGGGCGTGGACATAATTAGGATGCGTCATCCGCGGGCGGTGGCCATTGTAAAGAACTTTCTTAACCAGCTATGGAATAGCAAATCATAAAGCATGATTTTAAAAGGAGGACTTTATCATGATAATAATTGCCGAACGAATCAATGGAATGTTTACCGATGTCAAGCAGGCTATCGCCGACAAAGATGAGCAGGTAATCATCAACTTGGCAAAAAAGCAGACCGAAGCTGGCGCAACTTATCTTGATGTAAATGTCGGCACCGCTGCTGCAGACCAGGAAGGTACAATGCAATGGCTTGTTGAGACAATTCAAAAGGGTTGCTCTACACCGCTATGTCTTGACTCACAAAAGCCCGATGTTATAGCTGCGGGCCTGAAAGTTATAAATGCAGAGAATGGTGTGATTCTCAACTCGACCCCCCTGAATAAGAAGAGCGATGAGGAAATACTGGACAAATATATAGAAATGGCCAAACAGGCCGGCGCGAAAGGGAGTATTATCGCGCTTACTATGGACAAAAACGGTGTCCCTCAGGATATTGATACACGGGTTGCAATAGCAGCTGAGATTGTCTCTAAGGCAATGGAGAAGGGCTTTGATAACCAGCGGATTTTTATCGACCCTATCGTTTTGCCTGTTAAAGTGCCCAACGCGCAGGTGCAGCCGAGCAATATGTTAGCTGCGATGGACCAGATAAAATATCTTTCGGATCCTTCGCCGCATATGACTATGGGCCTTTCAAACCTTTCGCAGGGAGCGGCAGAAAGGAGCCTGATAAATCGCGTATTTCTGGCTATGGCTGTCTCACACGGCCTTGATTCCGCGATTGTTGATGTACTGGATGAAGAGTTAATGAACGCACTGGCAACCTCTGAGATGCTGATGAACAAGCAGATATACTCCGACAGTTTCCTGAAAGTTTATACAGCCGCAAACAAAGGCTAATTTCAAAGCAGATAAATTGCCCAAATGCGGCTGCGAACCAGCAGATAGCAAGATAGTGCTAAAAAAAAGCCTTACAGTTGTACCTATTTGGGCTTTTTTTGAGAATAATGAAGTTTGCTGAACAAAACGTGTAGAATAAGCCGGAATGTGGACTACTGCCAGAAAAAAACTGTAGTTTTGTTACTAAAGGTCATTGTGTTAAGAGAGGCTTTACACAAATAGGGTAAATAAATCTGAAGAGGAGAAAAAAGGACTATGAAACTTGACGCGACAAAAATGAAAGATTGGCAGATTGCCGAGGCTGCTGAAGAGAAAATGAAACCCGTGCGTCAATTGGCTGACGAAATGGGCCTTACAGAAGATGAATTGCTGCCTATGGGCCATACGCTGGGCAAAGTCGATTACATGAAGGTGCTCAAGCGTCTTGGTAATGTTGGCTGTGCCAAGTACATTGACGTTACAGCTATTACTCCCACTCCTTTGGGCGAGGGTAAGACCACGACGGGAATAGGACTAATCGAGGGTTTGGGCAAAATCGGCAAGCGTGTGGTCGGCGCTATACGCCAGCCGAGCGGTGGGCCTACATTTAATATCAAAGGTTCCGCAGCTGGCGGCGGACTTGCCCAGTGCATCCCGCTGACGCCTTTTTCAATAAGGCTTACCGGTGATATTGACTCAATTACAAACGCTCATAACCTTGCAATGGTTGCTCTTACCTCGCGTATGCAGCACGAGAGGAACTATGACGATGCTCGACTGGCAAAAAGCGATATCACTAAGCGGTTGGATATTGACCCTCAGCGTATCCAGATGAAATGGGTCATGGACTTTTGCGCCCAGGCCCTTCGGAACATAACAATCGGCAAAGGCGGTAAGATGGATGGCTATGAGATGGAATCAGGTTTTGCTATCACCGTTTCAAGTGAAGTTATGGCCATTTTGGCTGTCGCACGCGATTTGAAGGATTTGCGCCAGCGAATGAGTAAGATAGTTGTCGCGTATGATAAGAAGGGCAACGAAGTTACAACCGCCGACCTTGAGGTTGACGGAGCGATGACTGCCTGGATGGTTGATGCGCTTAACCCGAACTTGCTCCAGACTATCGAAGGCCAACCGGTCTTCGTACATGCCGGGCCTTTTGCAAATATCGCGGTTGGACAAAGCTCCATCATCGCCGACAGAATAGGAACTAAACTTGGTGATTATCATGTCACAGAAAGCGGTTTTGGTGCCGACATCGGCTTTGAAAAGTTCTGGAATTTGAAGTGTCGTATGTCTGGCCTTACACCTAACGCCATTGTTATTGTCGCCACCATAAGAGCGCTGAAAATGCACGGAGGAGGCCCCGCAGTAAAACCCGGCGTGCCTCTTGCGGAAGAATACACAAAGGAAAATATTGAACTGGTGGAAAAAGGATGTGAGAACCTCATCGCGCATATTGAGACTGTTAAGAAAAGTGGTGTCAGGCCCGTGGTTTGCATAAACAGTTTTTACGCAGACACAAAAGATGAAATTAAATTTGTAAAAAAAATCGCAGAAGAAAATGGCGCATTAGCTGCCGTTTCAGACCATTGGCTCAAAGGTGGTGAGGGGGCGGTCGAACTGGCCGAAGCCGTCGTTGCCGCCTGCGAAGAAGAAAATGATTTCCGTTTCCTCTATGAACTGGATACGCCTCTCAGGCAGCGAATTGAATTGATTGCAAAAGAAGTTTACGGCGCCGATGGTGTAACTTATACCGACGAGGCACTGGAAAAGGCAAAGGCCTTTGAAGCTGACCCGCAGGCGGGTGAGTTGGGAACCTGTATGGTTAAGACGCACCTTAGTCTGTCACACGACCCGGACATTAAAAACCGTCCCAGAGGCTGGGAGCTTCCGATTTGTGATATTATGGTTTACAAAGGTGCCGGTTTTATCGTGCCGGTGGCAGGTGCAATTAAATTGATGCCGGGGACCGCTTCTAACCCAGCCTTTAGACGAATTGATGTGGACACAAAAACTGGCAAGGTGCAGGGTCTGTTTTAAATCAACAAGCCTCCTTTTCAGAATTATGTCTTTTAAGATGGAACAGGCACAAGTTATAATGTCGTTGTGGTAAGAGTCCTGTGGATGGCATGAGCCGTCACACAGTATTAATAAGGATGTTTTTGTTTCATAAATCAGGTGCCCGGTAATGCTGCCAGTATTACAGTTAGCCTTGGACCATGAAAATCTCGCTCGTGCTTTGAAGGTAGCTAAGGAAGCAGTCGGAGGCGGTGCAGACTGGCTGGAAGCGGGAACACCACTAATAAAGAGCGAAGGCCTTAACGCTGTTCGAGCTCTGAGAAACGAGTTTCCGTCAGTAACGATAGTCGCGGACATGAAAATAATGGATGCCGGCCGATTGGAGACCGAATGTGCGGCCAAAGCAGGAGCTAACATAATTCATGTTCTTGGGGTGGCTTCTGATTCCACAATAAACGAGTGCATCGAAGCAGCTCGACGCTATGATGCTAAAATCATTGTTGACCTGCTGGGCCTCGGCAGCATAGAGAAAATGGTTCAACGAGCAAAACAAGTGGAGCTGATGGGGGCATTTTCAGTTTGCATACATACACCGATAGATATGCAGATGCATGGAAAGCTGCCATTTGATGACCTTAAAGCTGTGGCCTCAGGGGTCAGCATCCCTATTGCCGTTGCAGGAGGTATTAACTCTGAAACGGCTGCTGATGCGATCCAAGCAGGTGCGTCAATAGTTATTGTTGGAGGTGCAATTACGAAATCACCCGACGCCAAGAAGGCTGCCGAGGTTATAAAAAAAGTTATTACAACAAAAGTGCCGGTGGAAACAGAGTTTTTCAAGCGAGCTGATGAGAAGGGCATCGCCGAAGTTCTGGCAAAGGCTTCTGCGGCGGATGTTACCGAAGCACTGCATAATACAGGTGCGATGGCTGGAATAAAGCCGATTGTGACAGGAGTCAAAATGGCAGGCAGGGCCTTGACCGTATGGACATATCCGGGCGATTGGAGTAAGCCGGTTGAAGCAATAGATATAGCAGAAGAAGGACAAGTGATAGTTATAGACGCCGGTGGTATGCCCCCGGCGGTCTGGGGGGAGAAAGCCACAAAGAGCTGCTTACAGCGAAAGTTAGCTGGAGTAGTCATCAATGGTGCGATTAGAGATGTTGCAAATATACGCGAGATGTTATTTCCGTCATTTGCAAAGCTGATAACTCCTGTAGCCGGTGAGCCTAAGGGACAAGGCATGATTGATGTGCCGGTGAGAATCGGCGGCCAATATATCCGTACCGGCGACTGGATTGTAGGTGATGACGACGGAGTTGTGGTAATTCCACAGGAAAAAGTTGTGGAAGTTGCCAACCGGGCGCAGGTAGTGGTCGAACGCGAGGAACGGGAGATGACTGAAATTGAGCAGGGCAATACCCTGGGTAAGGTTTCGGAACTTATGCGTTGGGAACAGTTGCGGAAGAAAAGTAGTGGTGAGGACCATGGTAAATAGTAATCAAGTTGAGATTATTACAGAACAGCTTGTCGCTGTTAAGCTGCTGCTTAGCCGAATAGAGAAAGCAGCGTCAGATAAATTCATCGAAATGATGTTGCCGGCCGGCAGAATTTTCGTTACCGGCCAGGGTAGAAGCGGCTTAGTTGCACAATGTCTGGCTGTTCGGCTTGCACAAATGGGACTGAATGTGAATATACCAGGGGGCGCAACTTGCCAACGTGTTGGACCGGGCGATTTGTTGATTGCGGTTTCCTGTCGGGGAACAACAATTACCACCGTTGATTATGCAAGAATCGCACGTCAAGCCGGCGCAAAAGTAGTTGCGTTGACAGCTTTTGGCAAGTCTGAGCTGGCTAAGCTTGCGGACCAGGTTTTGTTAATTCCGTCGGACGATGAGGATATTAGAAACAAATGCAAGTTTATTGTTGGGCCAAACAATAATACGCTATTTGAGGAAGCGGCACTCTTATATGTTGATGGGTTGGTTTATATGCTCATCAAGCGAAAAGGAATTTCAGAGGATGTAATGAATCAGCAACATACGAATCTTGAATAGGTTTAAGAGCAGATATATGTATATCGAGGGAAAATATAAGGATTATTTGGACGATTTGGCAGCGAAAAAGGCCGCTCCTGGCGGTGGAAGTGCCGCCGCTGCTGCCGGCGCACTGGGTGTGAGCCTTCTTAGTATGGTAGCAAACTTCACCATCGGTAAAGAAAAATACAAAGACGTTGAGGCAGAGATTCAACAGATTCTGGACAGTGCCGAGAAGTCACGTGCAGAGCTGCAAAAACTAATCGATGAAGATGTGGCTGCTTACCAAAAGGTATCCGCTGCGTATAAAATGTCGAAGGATACGGATGAAGATAAAAAGGCAAGGGCTGAAGCTATTCAGATGGCATTGAAAGAGGCTATGGCGGTGCCTTTGGCAATTTGTAGAAATTTGTTTGAGGCAGCCAAATTGTGTGAGCCGCTTTTAGAGAAAGGCAATATCAATCTGGTAAGTGATGTAGGCGTCGCAGCAGAGTTTATAGCGAGCGGTTTTGCTGCAGCTCTTTTGAATGTTGAGATAAATCTTTCGGGGATTAAGGATAGTAGTCTGGTAGCTCAGATTAGAGATGAGCTGTGCCCGAAAGAAAAACAAATACAAATTATAAAAGACAAGGTACTTAAGGGAACAAAGGAGAAAATCAAATGACGGCAACGTTACTGCAGGGCGATAAGTTGGCTTCTGAAATTAAAGAAGGGC
>Ga0307378_10011855_pt1 | contig 11201 bp, 9 predicted proteins | sample UN1MG_FD_202238 | JGI IMG/M metagenome (GOLD analysis project Ga0307378, IMG submission 202238) | Soil microbial communities from Risofladan, Vaasa, Finland - UN-1 | ecosystem: Environmental > Terrestrial > Soil > Coastal area > Acid sulfate soil | place: Finland: Risofladan, Vaasa | collected...
TGAGCTTTCTATCCCAACAGCCCGCTTAGCTAATGAAAGTGCCTTTGGGTAATCAAGAAGTGTTGTATCCTGGGCGGTAGCTAAAATCCATGCAAGGTTATTAAGTGCCATTCCATCGTCAGGATTGAGCCTGAGGATATTTTCATATGCCCACTTAGCCTTGGAAAGGTTCTCTCTTCTTTGATAGATATATGCAAGACCTTTGTAGGTCTCGATATTTTCTGGGGAGTCAATGAGCTGCCGATTCAAGATATGTGTAAGGCTTATATGTTCAATATTTCTCTTTAAGGGACTGAAGTTGAGTGTGTATCCCAGAGAGGCAATAAGGAGGAAAAAGACAATCAAAAAGAGTGCTAAACGTCTGGAATGGCGCTTGATTAATTGAGGATCCTGCAAGGATCTCCACAAAAACTCAACTCTTTCAGCGATGCTAAAATGATGCCAGGATGGATGATTTCGACTTTGACCGCTCACATGTGCAATCTTTTCAAGCGACATGATAGTGGGTTCAGGTTTACCCATGAGTTTAGCTGAATAGAGATCTGCCTGACGCTCAAAGTTCCTCATAAAAAAACCCATGATATATCGGAAGTAAAGGATGACACTCAAGATGACAGGCACAGAGAAGAGCGAATAAAATATACCTGTCTGGACCTCCTTTTGGCTACGTAATAGGCCAAATACCCAAGGATGAGCGGCCATGACATAGAAGAAGACATCAAAAAGGCCAATGGAAAGAGCCATATAGCCTAAGAGAAAAAAGATGTAGAAAAGAATGTGTTTATATTTTATATGGCCTATTTCATGGGCCATCACCGCATTGAGTTCTTCCTCTGAAAGGACATCTAATAAAGAATCCGTTACAAGGATATACCGAAACTTTGGCAGTAGACCCATAACACCAGCGGTCATCATCCGCCCCTCTAATAGCGGCCACCGTAATATGTCTTTATATTTAAAGCCAGACTTACGCAGAAAATTAAGCATACTCTCTTTCTTTTCTGTCTGGGGAAGGCTGCTACAGCCCCACCAATATTTGATAAAGGGAGGGAGAAATATTACAAGGAGAATCAGAAATACAGTAAAAAATATAAATTGCCCGATCTCATTTTCAAAGATCTTCTTTAAAGATGGCCATGCAAGTAAGCCAATTAAATCATAGCAAACGGTAAGGATTGCCCAAGGAAAAATAATAGGAAAATTAAGCCTTATATTTGATACTACATAGACCCACCTTGTTATCGAACATGGAAAGATGGCACAATAGGCAGGGTACCCATAATACCAGATGGTGGCAAGAAAGATAAAAAAGATAAGGATGGCCACAGCGCTCGGCAGAATTGAAAAAGTGGTGAAGCCAGGGATTTTAAGAAGCCAATATTTTAGATTGAGAAGGTAAACACATAAGGCGAATATCATTATGGATAAAATGGAGAGTTTCGTGATAACAGAGTGATAGGTAGAACTTACCTTGCTCTGAGCAAAACTGGTGGAATTACCTCTATAAAAAATTAAAAGTCTGGAGAAGTGATATCTGCAGTAGATTGCAAAATTGAGCCAGAGTAAAAAGATAATAAAAATGGAAATTATAGGTGATCTGAATAGACCTTCAACAGGATAATTGAACTGAAATAGTACCAATACAATAATAATATAAATGATGTTACTGAACATTGATTCAATATCCCCAATCTTTCAATCTTTCTAACATCCGTTCTCTATGAGTACCTGGCCAGTAAAATCGTTTGCACGTGGAGCAAAAAACAATCCTTTCATGGTACGTAAAGAAAACAAATTCAGGGACATTTTGCCGTGCTACTTCCAATTCAGTCTTGGATAGCGGTGAATTACAGACAATACACCTGCTGAACCATTCTTTCCTATCCAGTGTAAGCTTTATTGAGTTGTCAACTGTCTTTAATTGATCTTTCACCAAGTCATGATCTATAAAGATAGAATTTGAATATTGTGTAGCAGCTGTATGATTTCTTGTCAGGAGAATTCTTCCCTCCTTAACCAACTCGGATAGTCTCTGATTTGGATAGCTCGTCTGGTAAAAGGTATCATATCCCATAACCCTTAAGTATTTGGCTAATTTGCCAAGCATTGTATCAGCCACAAACAGTATTGGGTTTGTTGTGTTCATTGGGTTTATCGTGTCTGTTGTGTTAACTTTAAGTAACTTAGATTTTTTGTATCTGTTCATGGGTTCACTGTTCAGAGGTTCAAGGTTGACCAAAAATTTAAACCGTGCATAACTACCATAGCCTTTTCTGATCTGAATGATCATGCCTGACTCACCAACGCTGGCAGTTATGGTTTCATTAAGCACTTCCCAGCCTATGAGCAAGACCAAAGAAGGAAAGGTAACCCTGAACGCTGAACCTTTTTCAACCGTGAACGGTTACGATTATCTTTCATTGAGTCGCTAAGTGCTTCGATTCGCAAATACGGTGACGTATTTTGACGACTTGTTTCAGAAATGTTGCTCACTCAGAACTAAGTCCTGAGTAAATAAGTTCGTCATCGAACTTATGAATCGAAGGACTAAGTTAATAACTATTCAACCACTCAACCTTTTGACTACTCAATCAACTATTGTTCAGATTAACAATCTCAAAGCTTGGTGGTGGGTTTAATTTGAAAATCTCTTCAGGGACTGGTTTATTCAGCGTAAAACTCTTGTATCGTATCACTACTAATTGCTCTTCGCTTTCCTTTAACACCTTTATTTTTAAGGGGTGAGGCCCCAAATCTCCTTCCTCAAATTCCGAAAAAAGTATACTAAATCCTTTCTTTGGAAAATAGATGGATCGAGGCAGAAGGGTTTTTGAAGAAAAAGAAATCGTTTCTATAATCTCACCCTGCTTATTATAAAGAGATATTTCATGTGGCTTCAAGCTCACTGTTCCGCCTGATGCGGATAGTATTGGCACACTACCAGAAAATATCTTCCATGCTAAATCCAGATCAAGACCATATAGGAAAAACTTTTTCATGTCTAAAGAATGTGGTGGGCCCCTGAAAAATTTCTTATCAGCCAGAGATAATACTGAAATACTTTTTTCATCAGCTACGATGTAAAGGAGCGGTCTTCCCCAGGGATGAGTAATTTCGAGCCTGATTTTATAAGGATTACTTCCAATAGCAAAAAGATTTGACTCTATTTCTTCTTCCCCTTTTTTTAACATTAACGTTCCAATCCCTTGAAAGCTCGATACTTTTTCCTCTTGGTCTTGTAGGTTGGAAATAAGTCGGTCAGACTCTTGTTGAGAGAAAGGTTTAGCAGGCGGAAAAGGTGCAAGAGACGCACATCCTAAAACCAGAGTTAAAAGAAAAATAGATAGAGATGATAAAAAATTTTTCCATATTTTATAAGGTATCAAGGTAATTGCTCAACACTTTTTGGATTTATAATTGATGGTTTTTTAGGGCATGGGTATCTTTTTTTGCTTATGCCCTTAAATATAGTTTAAGCTTAGTTGTCATTTCAAAATGGTTTATATAGACGGATCATATGACTCTAAGGTCAAGTTGCCCTTCGGCCTCGAGCTCAGGGCCGAGAAGCTATAAACCATTTTGAAATGACATTGCAAAGCGCCATGTTGGAAGGGCATAACAAAAAAAGACACCCATGCCCTCTCTTAAACTTTTGAGCATATATATCAAGGCACATTACCTTTCAGATGCTCCATAACATCTTTTATCTTCCTATTAAGAGTCTCCTGATTCGCATTCTTTAAAGAAAGTGCCTTTTTGTAAATTTTCAAGGCCTCTTCATACTCCTTTTTATTGAAATACACATCACCGAGATGTTCATTAATGGCAGGATCTTCAGGGGCCAATTCGATAGCCCTTTTAAGCTCAATAAGGGCCTCATCGTAAAGCCCTTTCCGAAAATAAACCCATCCCAGGCTATCAATTATATAACCGCTCTTGGGTTTAAATTGCAGAGCCTTTTTAATTAACTCCTCAGCCTTATCAAGATAAATGCCCTTGTCAGCATAGGTATAGCCAATGTAGTTAAGGGCGTCAGCATGCTTAGGGTCTATCTTTATTACCATTTCCATTTGTTGGATGCACTCTTCACTTCTTTTTAACTTATCCAATACAATGCCAAGCCTGTATAGGAGACCAGTATTTTTTTCGTTGGATTTTAGCCCTTCCTTCAAAATATCCATCGCATTTGGGAATTCATCTTTTATTTCGTAAAGTGAGGCCAACATCAAATATAGTTGAGGGTTTTCCTTCCCGTGATTAATGGTTTCTTTAAGGAGATTGATTGCCTTATCAGGTTTTTTTTGCCTTTCCAAAATATAGGCCATGCGCATCCTGGCATCTATAAAATAACTACTATCAGGATTAATAAGATTAAGGTTTTGATAGGCCTTATCAAAATCTTCATTCTCTTCCTGAGCCGCTCCTAGATAATATCTCGCCTCCTGATCATTCGGCCATGCAGACACTATTGATGTAAGTTCCGCAATAGACTCACTCAATTTTCCATATTTGAGGTATATTAGACCAAGTCTTTTTCTTTTTAGATCTCCAGGGTCTAATATCTTTTTCATCTCTTCCATATGCTCTTCAGCATATTTCTCTTGACCGATCTTGTAATAAAGGGCAATAAGTCTTTCCCTGGCTATTGTATTGTGAGGATATAAGAGCACTATTTTGTTATAGGTTTCTATTTCCATATCAACCATATCTGTTTTATTGAATAGAGTTGCCAAATCGAAAAGGGCTGGAAGGAATCTGGGATTTATTTCAAGTACCTTATCAAATGCCTCCTGTGCTTTGTTATATGCTTTGAGTTCTAGATTTATTCTCCCTTTGTAATAATGAGCTATTGTCAGCTCAGGTTCATTCTTTATGAGAATGGATAGCTCATTCAGTGCATGATCATAATTTTTCAACCTGATATAGAGTGTCGATAGATAAAGCCTTGCTTCCCTGTTATGTGGGTCCTTTTTCATGATTTCCCTATACTGGGATATAGCCAGGTCAAATTTCTTTAGCTGAGAGTAAATTTCTGCCAGGAACTCCCGTGCCTTACTATCATCAGGGGTTATGTCAACTGTCTTTTTGGCAAAATGTAATGCATCCTCCGTCTTACCGTTTTCAACCAATACTTCAGATAATTTCATAAGTAAATAGGGGGAGTCTTTGTCATGTTTCAAGGCCTCTTTTAGATAGATTTCCGCATCATTATAATCGCCATTTGTTATCGCTATACAGGCGAGGGCATAATTTTGATAGGCATAGTGGGGAAAATCTTTTTTATCGCTAATCTTTCCTGATAGAATAGCGTCTTGCTTTGAGGGAAGCTTTTCTTCTACCCCCACACACGACAGGGCAAGCGCCATTGAAACACACAGAGATAAGATAGGTATTTTTTTAATTGCCTTATTCATTTAAAAGGTCAGAGAAATCTTCTTCAAAATCGGTGATATTTGCAACCAACCATTTCTTGGCATTTTTAAGGATCTTGTCCTGAATCTGTCGAACTCTTTCCCTGGAAATGTTATGTTTATCTCCAAGCTCCTGGAGGGTCAAGGGCTCTTCGGCCAACATTCTGTTATCAAATATATCCCTGTGTTTCCCTAAAAGAGTTTTCCTATATTCCTCTAATTTTTCTCGGAGCAAATCTCTTCTCTCCTTTACAGATATCTGTTGATCTATATCCATTTCCGGAGAGGGCAGGAAAGATCCATAATCTTGCTTAGCATCTTCTTTAACCGGTGCATCAAGAGAAACCTCCCAGCCGCCTAATCGCTGCGCCATTTCTACTATTTCATCTTTTTTTACATCTAATCGCTCTGCAAGGAGTTTGGGTTCAGGGTCATACCCTAAAGATAGCAACCTCTCTTTTTCCTTTGCAAGATTGAAGAAAAGTTTTCTTTGAGACTGAGTGGTTCCGATCTTGACTAACTTCCAATTCTCCATGATAAACTTAAGGATGTAGGCCTTTATCCAAAATGAGGCATAATAGGAAAATTTAATGCCTTTGTATGGATCAAATTTCTTTACTGCCTGCATTAACCCAACATTTCCTTCCTGGATTAAATCCATAAGGTTTTTCATCCAATATCTATGAAAGTCCATTGCGATTTTTACCACTAATCTTAGATTGGATAGAATAAGCTTATGGGCCGCCTCCGGATCATTTTTTTGCCTATATCTAATAGCAAGCTCTATCTCTTCAGCTTTGGTAAGAAGCGTATACCTCCGCATTTCCCATAAATACATTTGCAAAGGATCATAGGCGACTAAGGAGCCTTCCTGCTCTTTCGGAACAGGCGTGAGATCATGCTGGAAATCAATAGATAGATCATCTATTTCTTTTTGAGCATTTTTATTTTTTTTCTTTTTCATCTTTAATTTATTAGGCACATTCCTTGATGGAAATGCTGAGGACGAACGTGAGCTATAGCGGTTGGAGATGAATTAATCAAATTATGAGTCTTGAATTTGAACTCTGAGGTATTTCTTTTTCCCTGCTCTTAACAAAATAATATTACTCCGGATATCATCTGGCCCAACTATTGTTTCAAAGGATGGGACCGTTTGCCCATTTATATACGCACCCTTCTGGGATATTAACCTCCTTGCCTCACCTCTCGTTTTACATAGACCAGTTTTTTGAAAAAGAATATAGGCCTCAATTCCTTCACCTAAATCCTTTCTTGTCAAAGAGTATGTGGGAATTTCCCCAATATCCTTAATAACGCCTCGACTGAATAGCTGTCTGGCAGAGCTTCGAGCATTGTCCGCTGCCTCTTGACCGTGACATATTTTTGTGGCCTCATATGCTAAAACATCCTTTGCCTCTCGTAATTTCTCATCTTTTAGACGGGACAGATTTTCAATCTCATCCATAGGAAGAAACGTAAAATAAGAAAGAAACCTTTTTACGTCCCTGTCATCTATATTTACCCAGTATTGGTAATATTCATAAGGGGATGTCAATTCAGGATCAAGCCATACAGCACCTTTCTGGGTTTTCCCCATTTTATAACCATCAGCAGTAGTTATCAAGGGAAAGGTAATCCCATGGATAATTTTTCCTTCAATTCTTCTCGTCAAGTCAGCGCCAGCTAAAATATTCCCCCATTGATCGTTCCCCCCCATCTGCAGGAGACAGTTATGGTTTTTAAAAAGATACCAGAAATCATAAGCCTGAAGGAGCATGTAGTTAAATTCTAAAAAGCTGAGGCCAGTTTCCATCCTCTGGCGGTAGCTTTCGGCTGCCAGCATCCTGTTTACACTGAAATGTCTACCTATGTCTCTTAAAAAATCTATGTAATTTAAAGGGGCTAGCCAGTCAGCATTGTTGAGCATAAGGGCTTTACTATTATTAAAATCAATAAAGTGGGACAGTTGTCTCTTAATGCCCTCAGCATTGATATCAATCTCCTCCCTTGTCATAACAGTTCTAATTTCATCCTTTCCACTGGGATCGCCCACAAGTGATGTTCCACCTCCAACCAAAGCTATGGGTCTATGGCCTTCTCTCTGCATGTGGGCAAGGGACATAATAGGAAGCAAGCTACCAACATGGAGGCTTTTTGCAGTTGGGTCAAAACCGATATAACAGGTAATTGGTTTTTCAAAAAGCTCCTTAAGCATATTTTCGTCGGTTACCTGTTCAATAAATCCTCTTTCCTTAAAGAGATCATATATATTTCTCAATTAATCCCCCAGTAGTAAGTAAATATAGAAATTTCTCCAACCTATTGAAATCAGTTACCTTTTATTGGCAACCAATTTATGCCTGCCCGCCATTGCTCTCGCTCAGGCGAGGCGGGCGGGCCATCTACATGGAGTGTTGGAGTAGTGGGTAGAAAAAACGTAAAAAATCATATTAATTGTTTTTTTCATCTCCTTCACTTAGTACAGCAAAAATTCACCCATCACTCCAATATTCCATTGTTCCAACCCGCCTGCCGTACGTCGGACAGGTCTTGAGCGAGAGCGACGGCTGGCAGATACTCCAATTGGGGCAAAGCCCCCATGTTCTAGCTTAAGGTTATCATACACCTCTTCTATCCTTCTGGAAGCTTTATCCTTACTACCTGTCCTTGATCACCGAGATTGCCAACCTCCTTTCCATTGAGGGAAAACTCAATTCCAGCAGCATTACCTACCAAAATGTTAAATCCCTTCTCTGCCGTCCATCGAGGAGTTTGCCCTGGCTGAAAAAGGTACTCCTTAACTGACGTATCATCGATGCTGATAGCAATCCACGTCCGGCTTTTAACATTGGCAGTAAGAATTAACCGTGGCAGTAGAGGTTTTTTTTCTTCTTCTCTCTTCATTGGAATAGTCGAATCCTCAAGAACTATGGTATCATCAATAGGCTTAGATTTTAAAGTGGTTTTATTCACCGCCTCTACCACTACTTCATCTTCTAATAGAAGTATTTCCTTTTCTCTCTCGTCTTGTTCTTTATTATCCTCTTTTTCTGCTATACCCTCCATTTTTTCTCCAGGGCTCTGTGTCCCAAGATACTGAAATACTTTGTCAGTAATTGAAATATTGCGTTTATTTAGATAAATAAGAGCAACAATAAGGACAAGAACCAAAACAGGAATAATGATGATAAGATATGGCCTGCCTGATTGTAGTCTTATTTTCTTTAGCGCTTCTGGTGTAGTTTTTTCAAAAGATGAGGTCCTCAGGTAATGATGTATGACTGTTTCTTTGTCCAGTCCCAAAAATTCAGCATAGGATTTTAGAAAGCCTTTAATGAAAACCTGTGAAGGCAGTTTACTCCATTCATCATTTTCTATTGCTTCAAGATTATGCCTTCGTATCCTTGTAGCCTCAACTACTTCATCTAATTCAATATGGCGCTCTTCTCTGGATTTTTTTAAAAAAATACCAAGGCTAATATCTTCTGGTATTTCCTTTTCCTTTTTTTTAAGAGAAAGTTTTTCCATATTAAAATGTGACCTTTATAAAAGACTCCTTTCTAAGCTTATTTAACCATGTAGCATATCTTTTTTCTACTTTTTCCTTAAATAATTTGGAATAGATTGCATCCCGGATCTCTTCAAAAGGTTTTAGCCCTCCTTTTTTCTCTTCTGCTAACTTAATTATCTGAAATCCAGATGGAGCAAAATCTAAATCAGTGTGTTCTCCAACTAAAAGTTCATCTATTTTTTTTCTTAATGTGAGTTCAAGCTGGCTCGCTTTTATCCAACCCAGATTACCTCCCTCTGTACCCGCTGGCCCCTGAGAATATATCTTTGCCATCTCGGAAAAATCGTGGCCTTGTTTAAGCCTCTGCAATATCTCTACTCCTAAGGACTTTACGCGAGCAATCTCTTCCTTATCATTTGGACTTCTAACCTTTAAGAAAATCCTCTCCAGCCTCACTTTAGAGACCTCAGTATATTCTTTTGAATGTGTTTGGTAATATTTTTTTATCTCCTCTTCGGTTATAACTATCTTTGATTTCACCTCATAATTTACAAACCGAAAACGTTCAATCTCCTTTTCTACCTCATCTTTATATTCCTTGAGGCTTACCCCTTTCTGCTTTAGACTATTAATTAACTCCTCCTGTGTAAAATTATTTTCCTTTTTCACCTTTTCAATTGCTTCCTCTACATCTTTTGCTGTTACTTTTATTCCCAATTTAATTATTTGTTGTTCTGTTATCTTTTCATTGATCAGATTATCCAAAATAGCCCTGCGCATCTCATAGAATTTTTTCTCATTTCCTAGTTGCAGATCCTTTGCACTCGATCCGGTTAACTTTTTGATTGAGGTATTGAGATCATGGAGGGTAATTATATCGCTATTAACTCTCGCTACAATTCTGTTCGTTATCTCGGCCAAGAGATACCCAGGAGCTAACGTGAATACAATAAGCAATAGCGTAAAAAGGATAATTAATTTAGTCGTTTTCATTAACACCCCTCAGTTTATCTAACAAGGTGTAGTTGACTTTAACAGGATAATTATTCCTCAATTCTTTAAGCCATGCTGTATATCGTCTTTCCACTGCTTTATTAAGAAGCATATTTTCTATTTCACCCTCTACCTCCAAAAGATCTTTTACTCCTGGTGGCTCCCTTTTGAGGACTTTTATAATGTGGAAGGCATAGGGGGTTTTAATGATGTTGCTCACTTCACCAACAGGTATTGTAAATATGATATCAGATAAGGGAGAAGGAAGTATATACTTGGCTTTCCAGTGTATACCATAATCTCCACGAATTCCAGATCGCAGAGATTGTTCCTTAACTAATTCTTTTATGTCTTCTCCCCCTTTAAGGCGGGCGAGAACAGCCTCGGCCTCTTTTCTCGTTTTAGTAACGACATGCACAAATTTGGACCTTGAAGGATGCAAAAAATCCTCCTTCCTCTCCTGATAGTATGATTTTATCGCATGGTAAGAAATAGGAGGCAGAGACGCAGTTTGCTTCTTTACAATCTCTTTAATTAAAAGATGTTCGCTGAATCTCTCTTTCCATTCATTATAATCTATGCACCTGGATAAAAGCATTTCATTAAAGCTATTTTCTGGATAATCTTTGACAATATTTTGTATAGCCTTTTCCAATTCAATCTCATTTAAGAAAATACCATTTTTTTCTCCATATTCAAGCACAAGAGCCTCATCCACAATTCTATTTACAAGCTCATTGATAGATGACCATACTGCCTTCTGAGGAACTTTATTTTCAACTGAGGCAATGTGTACTTCTCTCTTTATATCACCCGCAGTAACTACTCGATCTCCTACTCTTATAACTACAGCTTTATTTGATTCTGCCGTGGGAGAGCAGGCTGATAAGGTAAAAAGAAGAAAGAGACAAAAAAATAGAGAAATAAAATATCTTAAAATATTGATATTAATCATAGATAAATTTATAAAAAATGACATAATTTATTTAAATTATACTATCATTACGGGCAATGCAAGAAGAATTTGGATCAATTTTTTACGATATAGCGATCAAATTGATGTATTATCTCCTCTGCCTCTCCAAGGGTAGAAAAGGATCTCTTTTTCTCTCTCACAACCTTGAGTTTCTGATCGGATAAAAATGAGAAATTATCCGGATGACTGGAAACTAAGTCAATCAAGCCAGATGGTGATAAATGGGTATCCTTAGAGAAGGAAAAGATCATATAATCATTTTTAATGTCTAACACTGTTGAGCCAATTTTCTTCAGTCCTATCTTTA
>Ga0307378_10011856_pt1 | contig 11201 bp, 9 predicted proteins | sample UN1MG_FD_202238 | JGI IMG/M metagenome (GOLD analysis project Ga0307378, IMG submission 202238) | Soil microbial communities from Risofladan, Vaasa, Finland - UN-1 | ecosystem: Environmental > Terrestrial > Soil > Coastal area > Acid sulfate soil | place: Finland: Risofladan, Vaasa | collected...
TAGAGTCACCCAGGTGATGCAGCAGATGTGCGGCTGCGAAGTCAGCTCCACGCAGGTCAGCCGCGCCGCGGCACTGCTGGACGAGGTGGGCGCAGGCGACAACTGGAAAGCGGATGTTAACAATGATACCAGGATAAACATCCTTGACTTGATCTTCGTTCGGAACAAGCTGAATACCCAGTGCCCGTCAGAGCAGAAGGGATTAGCGCAAGCCCGCAGTAAGGAGATAATGCAATGAGAGCGGTCTTATACCTCGCAATAGCGAGCACGGCTGCATTTGTGTCGGCTCTCGCGGCTGCCGCCGAGATCCATGTCCCCGCCGATTACCCCACAATCCAATCCGCGATCGATGCATCTGTCGATGGAGATGTAGTGATTGTGTCGCCGGGAACGTACGTTGAAAGCATTAATTTTCTCGGAAAGGCGGTCATCCTCCGCAGCATCGATCCCAGTGACCCCCAAGTCGTTGCGTCAACAGTAATAGATGGAAACTCCATAGGAAGGTGCGTCACCTTTGACAAACACGAGACTTCTAGCACTGTCTTGGCTGGGTTTACCATCATGATCCGCCGTTCTTATCCGGGAGCCGGAATCTACTGCCTGGAATCATCTCCATTGATCACTGACGTCGTGATCCTGGGCGACCCTGAGAAGGAAGATGGATTATCTTATGGCGGGGCGGCTCTTTATGCGTTGGGTACCAACTTGGTCGCCATGCGGTTGCTCGTGATCGGCAACGGGATATCCGCTTCACCCACGCATCGGTCTCCCTCTCATATTACGCTTGTAGATAGCGCCGTTGTATCGACGTGGGCTATCTCAATGTCAGTGCGCGGCCCCGCAGTACTGGTTGGAGACAGTTTCTCAAGTACTGATGGATACTGGGCTCTGGAGATTGTTGTCGGTCCATCTGTGGTGGCGAAGTGTCAAATCCAGAGCGCCTACATGTGGGGAGGCTCGGGAGTGTTATCCGGTTGCACCATCACCGGCAACCCGCTAACGAGGTACTGGGACTCTGCGTCTCTTAAGGATTCAGACGTTGTGTTGTCGAACGTCATGATTGCTGGGAACTACTCGCGTGGCATTCATTGCAAAGGCGCGAGTCATGCTCGGCTAGACTGCGTTACATTGACAGGGAACAGGATGGGTGGAGTCCTGCTAGTGGATACGAGCTCACTATCGATTAGCAACTCAATTATCTACGGAAACACGTTTCCCCTGGCACATGAGATATTCATGGGCCAGTCGCGGGACATAGTGAGCATGGCGGGAAACCGAACGATTACCGTTGATCATCGTTGCCTCTCGAATGATGATTCCAGCTTCAGTTTCGGTTCGGGAACAGAGGTCATCTGGCAGGACGGTAACGTCAGGGCGGACCCGCTTTTCGTGAATCCGGGAGGATGGGACTTGAACGGGACACCACTGAATAACTATGACGACACCTTCATCCTCGGCGACTATCACCTCCTCCCCGGCTCGCCCTGCATCGATGCCGCCACGAACGACGTCGACAACCCCGACACGCCGGAAATCGAAACACTCCCCGCCACCGACATCGCCGGCGTCCCGCGCGTCATCGACGGCAACCTTGACGGCAGCGCGATCGTCGACATCGGCGCCTACGAGCACCTCCCGGGCGACGTGAACTACGACGGCCGGGTGAACGTGCTCGACCTCATCCTGGTCCGTAACAGCATGGGCCGCGATCCGGCATCGTCGATTCAGGCGCGCAAGGCGGATGTGAACGCGGACGGAGCGGTGAACGTGGAGGATCTGCTGCTGGTTCGGACGCGGTTGGGCAAATGACGGGTGGATTCAACACGAAGGCACAAAGGCACGAAGGAACACAAAGAAGAGGATGATGAGATGATGGGAAAGAGGCTCGTTCGGCCTCCCTTCATCCCTTCATCGCTTCATCGCTTCATCTCTTCATCCTCTCCTTCTCACAATCGCATGCACAATTCCTTGAACTTCCTCCCTCGCTCCTCATAGTTTGAGAACATATCATAGCTCGCGCAGGCGGGCGACAGCAGGACGACGTCGCCGGGGCGCGCCTTTGCGGCGGCCTTGCCGATGGCGTCGTCGAGCGAGTTCACGCGCAGCCAGCGGAATCCATCGCGCGAGTACTGCTCGAGCTGCTCGGCGAGTGCGTCGGCGGTCGCGCCAAGCAGCAGTGCTAATCGCGCCTTCTCGAAGATGCGGCGGGCGAAGGCGTCCAGCGGCACGTGCTTGTCGTATCCGCCGGCGATGATGATCACGGGCCGGCCGTCGAACGCGTCGAGTGCGGCGATGGCGGACTCCGGCGTGGTGGCCTTGGAGTCGTTGTAGAACTGCACGCCGCCCCGCTCGCGAACCAGCTCGAGGCGGTGCTCGATCCCGCGGAACTCTGCCAGGCCGCGCGCGATGGCGGCCGGACGCGCACCGGCCGCGATGCACACCGCGGCGGCGGCGAGCGCGTTCTGCACGTTGTGCCGGCCCGGGATGCGGATCGCCGAAACGTCCGCCACCTCCTGCGCGCGTCCCTTGCGGCGCACGATGATCCTGCCGTCGCGCACGAAGCTGCCGTTCTCGACTTCATCTGTGGTGCCGAACAGCATGCACTCGGCCTTCGTGTGCTCGCGCCAGGAGCGCACTTCCGGATCGTCGGCGTTCAGCACGGCCACGTCGCCCCGGCGCTGGTGGGCCACGATGTTGCGCTTGGCGGCGATGTAGTTTTCCATCGTGCCGTGGCGGTCGAGATGGTTGGGATGGACGTTCGTGACGGCCGCGATGTGCGGCGAGAGGCCCGCCTCGCCCAGCCATTCGAGCTGAAAGCTCGAAAGCTCCAGGACCACGAGGTCCTTCGGCGAGATTCGCTCGGCCTCGTTCAGCAGCGACCTGCCGATATTGCCGCCGACGTGAACCGTGCCGAACGCGCGGTTGCCGGCGTCGCACGCGAGCATCTGGCCGGCCATGCTGGTCGTGGTGGTCTTGCCGATGCTGCCGGTGATGCCGGCGATCGGGCAGGGGCAGAGGCGGAAGAACAGCGAGATTTCGGTCTCAAGCTTCACGCCGCGCTCCCGGGCGAGCCTGATGAACGCCGACTCACGCGGGACACCGGGGCTCGCCACCACAAGGTCGGTGTCGGTGAAATCCGATTCCACGTGCCCGCCCAGGTGCAGCGTGAGCGGGTAGTCCTTCAGTTTCTCGAGCGACGGTGCAAGCTGGTCTGCCGATTTCATGTCGGTGACGGTGACGGCGGCCCCCTTGCGGGCGAAGAACTCCGCCGCGCCGAGCCCGCCGCCAAACAATCCCAGGCCCATGATCGTCACACGTTGCGGGATCTCCATCTCGATCCTCTTCTTTCTCGCCTTGTCTTCTTGACTTCTTATCTTCTTCCCCTCCTTGCCTTCTTCCCTTCTTTTCTTCTTATCTTCTTGACTTCTTATGTTCTTCCGTTCTTCCGATTTTCCTGCCAATTTCCCCCCGATTCCCGTATAATGATACGTAGAGTACCATCGTCATCATCAATGGCTTTCTTGAGCCGGGAGGGGATAGCCATGATCATCAATGTAGGCGGCCTCAACCAGGGCCGTGCGGTCGCCCGAAGCCAGGAGAATCCCAAGGCACTCGGCTGCTTCGAGGCCGACGAGCTCGAATTCATCAAGCCCATCGACGTGTACGTCGAAATGACCAAGATGGGCTTCGACGTGTATCTCGACTGCACGTTCGCAACGACGGTGAACATCCCGTGCTGCCGGTGCCTCGAGCGCTACCCGCTCGACCTCAGGGTACGGTACCGGATGCTGTTCGTGCCGGCGCAGGACGGCGTGGAGGGCCGCGCCGCCGAGGATGGCGTGTACCTGTATCACGAGTCGACCATCGACTTGGCCGACTACATCTGCGAGGCGATCCGCACCGAGCTGCCGCGCAAGCCGCTGTGCAAGCCCGACTGCCGCGGCCTGTGCTCTCACTGCGGCAAGAACCTCAACGAAGGCCCCTGCACCTGCCGCGATTCCGACGATTCGTTCCATCCGTTCAAGGATCTCAAGCTCCGATGAATGAACCGCGCGAAACCAACGAGATGGGGGTAGGGGCGAACCTTGTGTTCGCCCGAGTGCCCGGTCAATACAGATCCGAATCGGCTGCCAGGGCGAACACGAGGTTCGCCCCTACAACAGATGCCGCACAGGGTGCGGCAAGGGCGAACACAAGGTTCGCCCCTACAACGGCAGAACACGCCGCTCCGTGTATGAACCGCGCGATCGCGTGGAAAACGGCGGCGGCCGCCGTTGCGGCTGCGTTGGCGTGTATCGCCATTGCCGGCTGCAAATCCGCACCCGTCATCCTCACATTGCCCGCCGAGCCGGCCTCCTGGCAGGCGAAGCCCGCCGGCTGCGCCCGCACGGCTGGCGACGAGATCATCCTCTCCTCCGGCCGCATCATCGCCAGCGGTTTCTCCTGGGCCGACAGCGAGATCGAGTTCAGCGTGTTCGACCCCGGCGAGACACCCTTCGCGGTGACACTCTACGACAGCAACTACGCACAGGTGCGCGAGATGAACGCCAACAAGTGGTTCACCGTGGTGAAAGGCAAGAGCGTGCCCCTCGCGCAAACGATCGACACCTGGCCGGCCATCCCCGTTCACGTGCTGATGCTCGGCGGCGACAAGGCCCTGGCAGACAAGGGGATGCGAGCCTTCGGCGGCATCGTCACCACCGAAATGAAGCAGTCCGGCGACGTGAAAACGCCCTTCGAGACATCCTTCTCCGAGAACTTCAAGATCGGCCAGTGGAACACGATCCGCCTTGTGATCCAGGGCGGGAAGATCACCGCGTGGGTCAACGGCGAGGAAGGACAGAGCATCCAGTGCGACCAGCACCTCGGCGGGCCTTTCGGGTTTGAGGTTCTCCGCGGCGAGCTGCGCCTGAAGGACATCCGGCTGACCAGGTAGCGAGAGCAAGCCGCGCACCGGCCGGAACTCACACAAGGATACCGCCGATGGGGCACATCCATCCGGCCGAGCCCGCCAAGCTGATCGTCGGGATGCTCTCGGCCTTCACGAACGGATTCGACGCGGCTCGCGATGAACTCATCCGCCATTACGGCACCGTCGACATCGAGAGCGATCCCATCCCGTTCTCCTTCACGTCGTATTACGAGCAGGAGGTGGGGCCGAACCTGCTGCGGAAGTTCCTCGCATTCGAGCGCCTGATCGATCCTGCCATCCTGGCCGACGTGAAGCTGCTGACGAACCGGCTCGAGGCCGAGCTCGCCCCCGCGATCGCCGCCGCCGTACCCCGGCCGATCAACATCGACCCCGGCTACATCACTCCCGCCAAGCTCGTACTCGCGTCGACCAAGGACTTCTCCCACCGCATCTACCTGCGGGACGGCATCTACGCGGAGGTAACGCTGCACTACGAAAAGGGGGGCACGTTTCGCGGCTGGCCGTGGACCTTCCCCGACTTCAAGACGAACGCCGACTACCACGCGTTCCTGCTCAGGGCGCGCCGCCGGTGCGTGGAGCAACTGCGGGCGCTCCGCCACGGCTCCTGACCGCGCCGCATCGGCTCAGCAGATCACTCCCCCAGTACCTGTGTGTAGAATGCGAGCGTGTCCTTCGCCATGCGGGCGAGGCTGAATTCGTTGCGGACAAACTCGAACGCGTTGACCAGCAGCGTTCTGCGGTAGGAGGCGTCGGTGAGCACCTGGATCGCCTTCTGGGCGAGGGCGGCGCAGTCGTTGCGGGGGACGAGGATGCCGGTCTCGCCGTCGCGAATAACCTCGAAGTTCTCGCCGACGCCGCTGGCAATGACCGGCCGGCGGCACGCCATCGCGTCCAGGATCAGCCGCGAGTGGCCTTCCGTCATCGACGGCACCAACAACACGTCGATGCTCGCCAGCAGGTGGCGGAAATCGAGAAACAGCGGGATGATCGTGGTGCGCTTGACAAGCCCGAGCTTCTCGGCCCGGCCGCGGACCCATCGGTCGGAGCCGTCGCCCGCGATCACGAACTGTGCATTGGGCAGAACCTCCGCAATCGCGGCTGCCGCCTTCAGGAAGCAGTCGTGCCCTTCGCCCGACGCAAACGCCCCCATCATTCCGATCACCGGAGCGTGGGCACTGGGGGAGGCGAAGGGAGTGGGAGCAGGGGAAACCTCCTGCTGCGTCTGCTGCGGCACGTCGAGCATTGTCGATGGAATGCCGCCCACCGGGCAGACCTCCACGCCGTTGGGGATCACTGTGATCACTTCCTTGGGGATGCGGGCGTTATTCACCAGCCACTCGCGGATGAACTGCGTGGGGACAATGATCCCGCCGCATCGGCTGCTTCGCCTGATCCGGCAGTGCGATTCGGCGATGCTGTTGGCGGTGACGACGTACTTGGTGCGGCAGGCCCGGGCGAGCCGCGCGGCCAGGCGCGACAGCCGCGGCGAGCACGCGTGTATGATGTCCGGCTCCGCCACCTGGGCCAGCCGGATGATCTTCGTGTTGAACAGAATGGGCAGGGTGACGCGGTCGATCCTGTAGTAGTTGCGTATGGCGAGGCCGGCTTTCTCGAACTTCCGTGCAAGCGCCCCCACCGACGCGATAGTGACCACCTCGATGCCGCGCGCCGTCAACGCGCGCGCCAGGTCGAACGTCCTCAGCGACGAGTCGTTCACGCGCTGGAGATCCGCGAGCAATAATGTTTTCTCGGGCAGCGGCATAGGATCGAGTTAACCTGTTAATCAGTTAATCAGTTGGCCAGTTAATCAGTTGGCCGGTTGATCAGTTGATCAGTTGGCCAGTCCGTCAGTTGTTCGTCCATTCGGCTGTTCAGTCGCAACCGATAAACCGATAAACTGATCAACCGCTCAACTCTCCTGCAATTCGTCATCGGGCTGTATTTCAGACTGGTACAGCCGTGCGTATTCACCGCCGGCTTCGAGCAACTGGTCGTGCGTTCCTTCCTCGACGATCCGCCCTTCCTTCAAGACGATGATCCTGTCGGCGTGCTGGACGGTGGTGAGCCGGTGGGCGATGACAAAGGTGGTGCGGTTTTTCATCAGGTTGCCGAGGCCCGCCTGGACGAGTTTCTCCGATTCATTATCGAGCGACGACGTGGCTTCGTCGAGCAGGAGAATCGGGGCGTTCTTGAGAATGGCGCGGGCGATGGTGATCCGCTGTCGCTGCCCGCCCGACAGCCGCACGCCTTGCTCGCCCGTAATCGTGTCGTAGCCGTCGGGCTGTGCGGCAATGAATTCATGGATGTTGGCCGCCTTCGCCGCCCGGATCACGTCGTCGATGGATGCCTTGCGGCAGCCGTAGCGGATGTTCTCGACGATTGTGGTGTTGAACAGGAACGGCTGCTGGCCGACGATCGCGATCTGGGCGAGCAGCGAATCACGGGTGAACTGCCGGATGTCTACCCCGTCGATCTCCACCGTGCCTTTCACTGGGTCGTAGAAGCGCGGAATCAGGTCCAGCAGCGTGCTCTTGCCCGCTCCGCTGGGGCCCACGATCGCAATGATGCTGCCCACCTTCACGTCGAGGTCGATCCCGCGCAGGACCGGCACGCCGTTGTAACCGAACTCGACGTCCCGGAACGCGATCCCCAGCCCGATCTCCTTCAGCGGCTGGGCCTGCGGGTGATCCACGATGTCCGCCTTGATGTCGAAAACCGCAAACAGCCGTTCGGACCCCGGGAGGTACTCCTGGAGGCTGGTGTAGTCCTTCGCGAGCGACTTGACCTTACTGTAGGCGATGCCGATGAAGGCCATGAAAGCGAACATGTCGCCAATGGTGAATTCGAACGTGTTCCTGAACAGCAGGACGTATCCTACCCCGAGGGTGAGCATTGCTCCGCCGAAGCGGGAGAGGAAGCTGGTGAATGCCGTGCTTAGTGCCTTGGCTCGGGTAGCCTTCATTGATTTGCGAAGGACGCCGGCCCCAATCCCACGGAATTCATCCACCTCCTGCTGTTCCATGCGAAATGCCTTCACGGTGCGGATGCCCGTGAGGAGCTGCGTCATGTCTTGCGTAAGGTCCGCCAGCTTCGCGAGCCGGTCGGCCGATGCCTTCCTGATCTTCCCGCGATACTTCAGCGACGGAAGCCAGATGATCGGCATGATGAGCAGCAGGGCCAGTGCGAGGATCGGCTTGAGGATGTAGGTCGCGATGAAGATTGAGATCAGCGCTATCACCGCGATGACCACGTCGAACGTCAGCAGAATCGCCTGATTGGCTGTGGCGATGTCGTTGGTCATGCCGGAAAGGAGCTCGCCGTTGCGCTTGTCGTTGAAGAATGACATCGACAGGCCAAGCATATGCTGGCAGAGGTCGTTGCGCAGGTCGTAGTCGATCTTGTATGCAACGTAGCGGCCGAGATATATCTTGCCGAATTCAGCGACGGCGACAACGATTGCCAGGCCGCAGAGGATTAAGGCGCACTCCTTAAGCTGGGGCCAGTTCTCCTGGCCGAAGGAGCCAAGCCGCAGGGCATCGATGATCGGCTTTGAGAGATAGGCCATGTATGTTTCGGCTGCCTCACACGTGGCACCAACGACCATAACGCCGACCACCAGCCACTTGTGCGGCCACAGATACCGGAAAATACGGTATTCGGAGAGTTTTCGCTTGTGAGGACGGTCTTCCATATGAATCCGTCAGGCAGGTGCCTGGTGAAGTGTTTGCTCGTATACTTGTATCGTCAGTTCGACCATGTTCTTCACGCCAAACCGGTCGAACGCGCGTGCCCGTGCGGCGGCCGCCATCTGGCGGCGGACGGGTTCATCGGCCATGAGACGGCGGATCGCGCCGGCCAGGGCTTCCGGATTTTTCGGCGGAACGAGCAGCCCCGTCTGGCCGTCGGCTACCACTTCGACCAGTCCGCCCACTGACGTCCCGATCACCGGCAGGCCGGCTGCCATGGCCTCGACCACCGCCGTACAGAGGCCCTCGGCGTGCGAAGGCATCGCGAACAGATCGAGATCCGCCAGCACCGCGGGCACGTCAGTCCGGAACCCGGTGAAGATCACCCGATCGCCGATCCCCAGCGACGCGGCCTGCTGTTCGAGCGCCGCCCGGCCTGCCCCCTCGCCCACCAGCACGAAGAACACGTCGGGAAGTTCGCTCGCCAGCAGTGCGGCGGCGTTGATCAGGTCCTGTTGGCCCTTGCCGTGCTCGAGGTGCCCGACGGTGCCGATCAGTCGGGCTGACACCGGCAGGCAGCAGCTCGCGCGCAGCCCGGCAGGGACGGCTCCGGCGAATCGATCGCAGTCCACGCCGCTCGGAACCACCGCGATCCGCTCGCCCGGCACTCCCGCCGCCGTCAGCGTATCCCTAACAGCATACGAAACCGCGATGTAATTGTCAATACCATGGAGGTATTTCAGCCAGCGGTTCACGCGGCCACGCGGGGGGAAGATGACCCGCCGGGCCACGATGACGCGCGGGCCGGGGGCGAGCACCGATGCGATTCTGCCCAGCCCGTGCGCCCGCGACGTGTGCAGGTGCATGATCGAGAACCCGCCCGACCGGGCGATCCGGGCGATGCGAGCCGCCGCCGCCAGATCCCATTCGCCGTGCATCGGCACCGGGTGAACCGGGATTCCAGCGGCCGCCGCGCGCTGTGCCAGGGGGCTTCCGGGTTGCGCCGCAAGCTCGGCTCGCAATCCGTGCGAGTGCAGCCCCTCCAGCAAATGCAGCACCTGCTGTTCGCCACCGCGCCAGTGGCGCTCGGTATTCACGTGCAGTGATGCCGGCCGCTCGCTCACGGTATGCTCCCCTGCTCGAGCAGTCGCTCGTAGATCCGCTCGACCTGCCCGGCCTGGCGGCGGAGGTCGAACTCCTCGCGTGCGCGATCTCGCGCCGCGGCCGCCATCCGCGCGCGCAGCACAGGATCGTGCAGCTCGATGATGGCCTTCGCCAGGCTCTCAGGCGTGTCGCGGATGATTGTGCCGGTCACGCCGTCGCGCACGATTTCGGGCAACATCCCGCGATCGGCGGTGATCACGGGCAATCCCATCGCCATCGCTTCACGCACCGCGCGGCACGAGCCGTCGCTGCCCGGCACGAGGAACACCTTCGCATCGAGCGCGTGCAGGCAGCCCGCGTAGTCGTCGCCGGTCAGGTAGCCGGGGAACCGTGCGATCCGGTCGATGCCGGCTCGCCGCGCGGGCTGCCTCAGAATGCGGTCGAAGTCGGTGCCGCGCCCGATGATGACGAGCCGGAAATCGGGCAGTGCACGCATCGCGATTACCGAGGCCTCGATCAGCACGCGGAAGCGCCGGTGCAACTGCACGCGGGCAACGATCCCCACCACGTAATCGGCGGCCGTGAGGTTCAGCCGCGAACGCAGGTCGGGCAGCGAACGCTCGGGGTCGAATCGCCGGAGGTCGACCGCCCCTGCAATCACGGTGGAATGCCGCTCGGGTTCGTCGCACCGCTGCATCGCCGCGTCGCGAACGCCCTGCGAACAGAAGATCGCGTGGTCGCAGTGGTTGCGGAGCAGCCACGATTCCCGCAGGTTCCACGCGCTCCACCGGCCGTCGTAGAACGTGCGGACGATCCGCGGGCGCTCCGGCATCGCACGCACTGCCAGCGCCGCGATGAAGTGATCGTTTCGCATGTGGGTGTGAACTATCTGCGGCCGCATCTCGGCCAGCAGGCCGCGCAGCGTACGCACGTCCCGGGCCGCGTGCAGCGGATGCAGATGCTTGTCGAGCAACAGCCCCGGGACCACCGCCAGGCCGCGCTCGGCTGCGTGCTGGTTGATCCGCGGGTTGTCCGGGCAGGCCGGGGCATCCGCCGATGCGAACAGCACGTCGTGCCCGCGCGCCTTCAGCTCGGCCGCCAAGTTCACCGCCGGCTCCGCCGGGCCAGTCCATTTGTAGTTGCTGAACAGGTGCAGTATCTTCATTGATCGGTGCCGGGCGGCGGCTGCTTCGTGATCAGGAACGACGAGCGGCCGAACCCGGTTTCGTGTACAAGGGCGACCGGTTCAGGGCCAGGAATGCCGCGCGCGTCGAGATTGTTCACGCTCGCCCATGCTGCTCGCGCGTGCGAGCGCCGCCCCCAGCCCCGCCATTCCTGCACGATCACGCCCGATACCGGTGCCGCCGTGCCCGCCTGCCGCTCGCGGTACTCCCGAAGGGAGCTGCGAATCTCGTCGATCGCGGCGGATCGCGCCCGGAAGACTTGCAGCCCGCCGATGCGCTCCACCGCGAATTTCG
>Ga0307378_10011857_pt1 | contig 11201 bp, 10 predicted proteins | sample UN1MG_FD_202238 | JGI IMG/M metagenome (GOLD analysis project Ga0307378, IMG submission 202238) | Soil microbial communities from Risofladan, Vaasa, Finland - UN-1 | ecosystem: Environmental > Terrestrial > Soil > Coastal area > Acid sulfate soil | place: Finland: Risofladan, Vaasa | collected...
CAACCCGGAGGTGATCCATGCGGCGGCTGATGATGGTGCTCTTGGTGGGGGAGACGTGACCCCTGCGACCTACAAGGCCGCCGCCGCAGGCCTGTCCTTTCAGAGTCAGAGTGCTCGCGAGTGCCTCGGCATCGCCGGTCTCCAATGCGACGGCGTAATCAGCGTCATCGACGTGGTCAAGTTCGTGAACGTGGTGTTCCGGGGTGGGGATGCGGGGGTGGAGTTCTGTGACCCGTGCGTGCCGTGAGCGGCAGTCTTGTTGTGGGAGGGACTTGACGTATGCCGTCGGCGTTTGACGCTGGAATGTGGCTGATGAGCGTGTCGCTCGTGGTCGGTTACTTCTATCTCATCTTCTGGGTGGCGCGTGACGCGGGCAGAATCGGGCGGAGCTCGATTCTCTGGGGCATCCTCATCTTCGTGAATCCGGTTCTCTTCGGGCTGGTCTACTACTTCTGCGTCCGGGAAGCGGTTGCTGAGGTTGCGCTCTCCGCACCCCCTGACAGTGAGCTCGAGGAGTTACAGACCGATCCTGATATCGACCGCCTCGTCGCTGTCCTCACGCGTGCAGGATGGTCTTACAGTATCAGTACGCATCAAGACGAGTACGGTCAAGACTGGACGCAAGTTGATGCGTCACGCGGGAGTGAGAGCAAGGTCTGGCGCTGGCCCAGTCCCGCTCCCGTTCCCCCCGTTGAGCCGGAGCGATTAGCATGCGATCCAGCTACCTGACAGGTACAATCATCGCCGCTGCCCTGCTCTTCTGGGCGCTGGCGGATCACGCCTACGGCTACTACATCCTGCTCCAGTGGATCGTCTGCGGCGTTTCGGTTTGGGGCGTCTTCATCTTCATGGGCCGGGGAAAGCCGGTGTGGATCGTGGCCCTTGCCGTCATCGCAATCTTGTTCAACCCGGTCGTTCCGGTGCACCTCTTCCGCGCGACCTGGGCGCCGATCGACATTGTCGCCGGGCTGGTGTTGCTGGCTTCGGGCTTTGCAGCGCTGAGGCGCACCCGGCGCCGGGCGGGAGCGGCGTCTCGGGGAGAATTCACGACCGACAGAGACCCGTGGTCCCGCCCTGGAGATCGTGGCAGGGACAGGTGATCGGGCTTCTCGGCTGCGGACTGGCAGGATTCAGCGGCGGCAGAACATCATCCGGCGGGGGAGACTTATCTGAAAGGTGAGTGCCGAAGGTCGGAATCGAACCGACACGGGATTTAGGTCCCACCGGATTTTGAGTCCGGCGCGTCTACCAGTTCCACCACTCCGGCATCGTCCTCGCGGCGGCGTGAGCGAATCGCCGGCAGCCGGACCGCAGGGCACGCCACAATACACCCGAGGCGCCGTCCTGTCAATGGTCTCCGACAGGACACCGCGATCGGGGCAGGCGGCTACTCAACAAAGGGCAATCGGGCGTTTTGCGGTTTACTCCGGTCCGAAGCAATTCCGTCCGGTGTCTCTGCCGGCGCGAGGGGGAGGGTGACCGCGAAGGTCGATCCGGACGGCCCGGTGGCGGCCAGAACGAGTGACCCGTGGTGGAAGATCATGATCTTGCGGGCCAGCGCCAGCCCGAGCCCGGTCCCGGTTTCCTTGGTCGTGAAGAACGGGTGAAAGATCCGGACCCGATCCTCCTCCCGGATCCCCGGCCCGTCGTCCGTGACCGCGACGATCACCTGTGACGGCACGCCTTCCACCGACTCCCGGCGGACGATGGTCACGTTGATCGTGCCCCCGGAATCCGTGGCCTCAGCCGCATTGTGAATCAGATTGAGGAATACCTGCTTGAGAAGAAGTTCGTCGCCCAAAACCGGAGGCAGCGGTGGGCCGTCGGCAGCGGGGGGAGAGAACACCACCTCCCTATCCGCGAGTGCCGTCCGGGCCGATGCGACCGCATCGGTCACAACGCCGGGCAGATCGACCGGGTGCCGGTCACCATGCAACGGACGGGCAAAGTCGAGGAAGCGGGTGATCATGTCGCTCGTCTCATCCGTTTCGCTGACAATGGCATCGACCCACTGGGAATGGGGATCATCGGAAGCGACGCTGCGACGCAGCATCTTGCCATAGCCGAAGATCGCGGCAATCGAGTTGCGCAACTGATGCGCCAGTCCCGCGGCGAGTTCACCCAGATCGGCCAAACGCTGATTCTCCGCGACCTCGCTTTCGAGGCGTTTGATCTTGGTCAGATCGGTCAAGAGCAGGCTGAGCCCGACCGTATCGTCGTCGTCGTTGCGGATCTGCGACGTGTTGATCCCGAGATGGATCGTCTCCGCCGGGTCGCCGCAGACGGCGTCCAGTTCCCGGCGCTTGTAAACCCGGTCCTCCTCAAGCCCCTGACGCAGCACCTCTTCAAGCGGCGGCGGCAGTTCGGCGATCATGAAGTGAGCGCCGGTAATGTGCGCAGCGGAGAGGTGGAGGATCGATTCGGCGGATCGGTTGAGACGCAGGATACGACCGGCCCGGTCTAAGATGATCACACCGGTCGACAGCGAACTCAGGATGTACGCGTTGAATTTCTCGAGATCGCGGGCCTGACGCGCCGAGTCCGCGGCACGCTCCTTTTGTTTGTCCGCTTCCTCGGAGAAATGCGCAACCAGGCGATCGAACGACGCCATCACGTATTCCGGGTCGTTATCGCGGCTCCCGGGAGCGGGGGGGAGAATGCCGGTTTGCGCCAATGCCGTAGCGCGACGGCGCATATCGTGGAAGGGCAGCAGAACCAGCCGGTAGAACAAGACCGAGAACGTGAGAAACCCCAACAGGACCAGGCTGCGCAGCCAGCGTTCGGTCTGCATCTGCACGTGGAGCATCCCCAACAAGGGTGCATCGACCGTCGCGCCGACCGTCACCGGCTGCCCCGACCACGACATCGCGAGCGTCCGGGTGCGGTACCAAGCGCCCTCGACCACGAACAAGTCCGACTGCGTCGGCGGCGGCAGGACCAGCAGCGTATCGGTTTCGATCACGCGGCGGTTGGTGAACGTGACCGAACGGCCCTGCCAGGCGCCTCTGTCGGCACCTTCACGAAAAGTCCCGATCCACAGGTGACGGAGCGCGTGTTTGTCGGCGATCGTCGCCAGATCCAGCTTCCCCAACTCTCCCCGGGCGGAGCGCGCCCATTGGCGCTGCAGCTCGTTGGCGGCCTGCCGGATCCGTGCCGTGATCGCGCGTTCCTCCCGCCTGATCTGGCGGTCCAGCACCAGCAGGGGAGAGATATTGCCGATCACCACCACCGCCACCAGAAAGAAGAAGATCCCCTTCAGGTGGCGCGTGAACGGGGTCGCCTTGCGCGGCGCGGCGCCATCCTGCGCCGAATCTTGATGATCAGTCGTCAGCATAAGATGATTCGCGGTAGCGGTACCCGACTCTATATTATCGGCGTACCGGGGAAGCGCATTGATGAACGGTATGAGACGACAGAGAGCCCTGGGCTGCGCCCTGATCGCGGTGGTCGGCCTGATTCTGGGGTGCCCGGGCGGCGGCAGGGAGCCGCGGCTCGACCGGGCCAGGGTGATCGCGGTCCGAGACGGCGACACGATCGAACTCGATGACGGGCGGGTGGTTCGCTACATCGGGATCGACACCCCTGAAGTCGGGGAGCCCGGCGCCGACTCGGCGACCGCCCTCAATCGGCAACTGGTTGACGGAAAAACGGTGAAACTTGCCTACGGCTACGACCGGATCGACCGCTACGGCCGCACCCTGGCGGTGGTCTACATCGACGATCTGATGGTCAACGAAGAAATCGTGCGAGCGGGATGGGCCTGGTGCTACTTCTTCGACGGCAACCTCACGCCTGCCCCGACCCTGCTTTTGGCATTGCAGGAGGCGATGAGAGAGAGACGCGGTCTCTGGAAAACACCCCACGAGGAAACCGCCGACTACTACGTCGCCTCATTCTCCGCCTTTCGTTTCCACCGCCCCGAATGCCCCGCGGTCGCGGGCATCAAACTTCACAATCGCATGGTCATTCCGGTGAAGGACTCGGCCTTCTACGCCGGCTTCGCGCCCTGCGCGAACTGCCGGCCGTGAGAGGGGGCAAGAAAATGATTGCCGATGCCCCGAAGGCCGCGTTCTTTTTGCGAGGTGGGATTGGGCATCGGGGGTGGGATGACGCGGGTTCGGTGACGCGGGTCATACGCTTGGTCGTTGACGGGAAGGTGAAATGAGGCTGCGAGCCAGCCGGAGAGCTACCAAGAGTGGAACCGAGAAAACAGGACTTTCACAAGTCCTATTCACAGATGGCTGTCCGGGTGACCGGGAAGCGCCGAGCATGGGACAGCCGTCGACACATGAGGAGTTGACACATGGCAAACTACCACGTGACGAAAGACAAGACATCCGGCGACTGGAAGGTCAAGCGTGCCGGAGCGGATCGCGCCAGCGCCGCGGCGCCGACCCAGGGCGATGCAGAGAAGATCGCGAAGGATCTGGTGTCCAAGTCCGGCGGCGGCGAGGTTCGCATCCATCGCCCGGACGGTACAATCCGCGACAGCGACACCGTCGCGCCGGCGAACGACCCTAATCCGCCGAGGGATAGGAAGCATTAGGAGTGTCCGCGATGGGCTACGAGATCGACTTTCTCGCGGTAGGCGAAGGTGAAAGGAGTGGTGACGCCATTGCGTTACGCTTTGGTGACCTTCTGGCAGACCCTCCAAACCAGCGCGTCATCATCATCGATGGAGGTACCGCCGACTCGGGCCGCGCACTTGTGGATCACATTCGAAAGCACTACAGGACCGACAATCTCGACCTCGTCGTATCGACGCATCCCGATGCCGACCATTGCTCCGGCCTCAAGGTCGTTCTCGAGGAGCTACAGGTCTCCTGTCTCCTCATGCATCGACCTTGGGAGCATGCAGACAACCTGCGCCGACTTTTCAGTAGCCCCCGCCTCACAATTGGTGGGCTCGAGCGGATTATCGAGAAGTCGCTCACGTCTGCCCATCAGCTCGAAGAAATCGCCATCCGCAAGAACATCAAGGTTCATGAACCCTTCACCGGACTTTCTGCATTCAATGGTGCGATCCGTATTCTTGGGCCCACTGCGGAGTACTACGAGTCTCTCGTCCCCAATTTCCGATCCACACCCGCGGCGGCGACTCCACGACCGTCGATTCTCCAAAGGACCCTGCAGATCGCTGAAGAGGCCGTAACCTGGGTGGCCGAGACTCTTCACCACGAAACGCTAACCGATGACGGTGTTACGAGCGCGGAGAATGACTCCAGTGCGATTGTGCACTTGCAGATTGATGGGGCTTCTATCCTCTTCACTGGGGACGCTGGGATAACCGCGCTGACTGCGGCCCACAGCCACGCCGCACACGTTGGCATTGATCTCAGCGATCTGACACTCTTTCAGGCGCCCCATCATGGCAGCAAGAGAAACGTCGGTCCGTCGATCCTCAACAAGATCAAGGCTCCCAGGGCGTATATCTCCGCTGCCAAGAATGGCAGTCCGAGCCACCCGGCAAAAAAGGTCGTTAATGCCCTTATCCGTCGAGAGAGTCGTGTTTTCGCGACGCAGGGAGAGGGGTTGCGGCACTGCCACAATGCCCCCGACCGGGTCGGGTGGGTGCCTGCCACTGAACTCACCTTCTCATCGCAGGTTGAAGAATGACCGAGCAATCAGCTCTCAAGCTGCTCGATGCGTACACTCTCCGCGCCCGCTTCACCCCGGCGCTCCTGATTGTCGCCCCCTTGTGGCTTGCAATTGCCGCTTGGGTCGCCCCGGCTCTGGGGGACCCATCGCTCCCTGTTTCGGGCGTTATCGGATTTGCCGCAGTCGTTCTCCTTGCCGAACTGGGCCGTGATCGTGGGAAAGCATCGGAGGCAACCCTATTCGAATGCTGGGGTGGAATGCCCTCTGTCCTTCTGATGTCACACTCGAGATCGGCTCTGTCCGGGGACGCAATCGCGCGCCGCCACTCGAAGCTCCGCGCTCTATTCCCCAACTTTAGTCTGCCGAATTCAGCCGAAGATGAACGAGGCAATTGGCCAGCCGCGGATTCGATTTATCGCAGCATCTCGGAGGCGCTACGTGAACTTACACGTGACAAAGCGCGATTCCCCCTCGTCTTTGAGGAGAACACCTCCTACGGCTTCCGCCGCAACCTCTGGGCCATGAGATCACTGGGTGTCGCGACGTCCGGATTCGCGTTGGTCACTTCGCTAGCGAACATCCTCTTGGCAGTACATCGTGACACGCCGCTTCAGCCGATTTCAATCCTATCTGCGGCGATCTGTGCCGCCCTTCTTGTCTTTTGGCTCTGGCAGGTTTCCGTAGAATGGGTTCGCGTTGTCGCCTTCGCGTACGCGGAGCGCCTCTTCGCTGCTGTCGAAGTGCTTTGATCCGCGACACGGCAGCTGGTACTGCACCGGGTACCACACAGTTCTACTGTGCGAAAGCCTCCATCCGCGTATCGCACGCCCGGCATCATGATCTTCGTCGTCCGAGCTGCGACGCGGAGGCGCCACAGAAGTGGGGCTGCCGAGCCGTCGACATTGAGCCAATCCTGCGGCACGCCGGTGAACGGAAATCGGTCTGGCCCGACTTTGGTCGCACATTATCTGTGCCTTTGCCGCGCGCCATGGTCGGTATGTCGACAGAGCGGTTCGCGGTCCCTTGCGGTGGTTCGGATCTGTCAGAACCCTGGTTCGCAACGGTGGGCACGGGACTTGCTGTTTCAATCGACGCGGATGATCGTCGGGCGGAAGAGAGACCGTCGTGCGGCGAACCGACAGGAGACTCCGATGAACACCCTAAACGCCCTGCGCCTGGGCGCGGGATTTCTGTTCCCGGTACTACTCGTTTGCGGCATCGGCTGCAGCAGCAAAGCGACCCAGCCGGGGGGTAATGGTCAAACTCCACCGGACCTCGCTTTCAATCGCGATCCGGCGGCCGCTCCTGTCATCTCGTCCGGATCGGAGGGTTGGCCGATCTTCCCCACGGATCCGGGAGTGATCGCGGACTCGGAGGGGTACCACCTTTTCTACACGTCCTATTTCTGCAAGGCGAGTGGAGCGTATTACTACTCCTGGGATGTCGGCAATCTCGCGGCCTGCAACATCACGGATGGGGTCGCGACGGTAGGCTATGCTTTTTCCAGCGACGGCGGCTATACCTGGCAGTTCCGGGGCCGGCCGGTGGTCATGCCCGGCCCGGAGCCGTGGCAGTGCGGCGATCTGGAGACACCTCACGCCGCCGTTCTCGGTGACACGCTCTATCTCTTCTACTCGGCGACGGGGACTTTCGAGGGCGAGCCATTCCCCCAGCGATATCAGATTGGCGCCGCGACCCTTGACCTGAACGGCGGGACGATCCGCCAGCGGCTGCTGACGGAGGACGCCGATTTCACACGGCGCCCGGAGCCGTTGCTCCCTTACAACACGACGGCAACGGCGTTCGACAACAATACGCAAGAACCGAGCGTCGTCATCCGGGATGGCCTGCTCGAGCTTTTCTACATAGGGGTACGGTTCGCTGAACCGCAACTACCCGCCGAAGATCCCGGCCAGACACTTCTTGGCTACGGACTGGCGAAGGCTGTCTTTACCTCGGATCTTACTCTCACCGAAGCCGCGTCCGGCTATCTGCTGCCGAATGCCAACATAACCGAGGTCAAGTACTTCGATAGCACTTACTACGTCTTCTCAACGACCGGCACCGACGGCGAGTTCCATCGGCATGAGAGAATCGAACTGTATCGCTCGTCCGACGGCACGACGTTCAGTGCGCCCGTCGACCTGCTCCTGCCGCAGACGAGCTTCGACAGTTGGGGTCTGATGGCGCCGACGGTCATCGTCAACGACAGTCAGGTCGTGATGTTCTATACGGGCTGGAACAGCCTCAATCACCCCTGCTTTCCCGAGCCGCTCCCGCCCGACACACGTTTCGGACGACCGTCAGACGACGGGGCGACCTGTATTCATGGATCGATCGGCCGGACGGTAGCGGTGCGACCTGATATCCGGTAGCGCACAATCCCACTGTGCGACAGCCCTGGGTCCGCGCGCGCAGACAGTGCTGCCCAGCCTACGGGATGCAGGGCCCGCAGAACTCGACCCCAGGATCGCCTGAACGAAAAGCGACGTTGACGAAGTGGACGACGTCGATGACGTTCGTGAATCCCGAACAGTCGACGTCGGTATTCTCGAACGGACAGAATGGGTCCGGATCGACGACCGGAGGGGCACTCCGAAATGCGACGTTCACCGCCTCCACGACATCGAGGACATTCGTCACCCCGTCGCAGGAGGGATCGGCGTGACAATCGCACCCGCAACCCTGTTCCGCTATGACGAAGTGCGAAAGATGAGTAACCTCGCCCCAGATCAGGTGAGACGTCAGATCCTGTGAGTAGGTACAATCCTCCCACACGACCATGCCGGCTTTGGTCGTGGTTTCGTGGAGAAGCACCAGGTTGGTCTCCTCGCTGAGGATGTCATCGGGGTTGTAAAGGATCCGTACGCGGATCACATCCGCATACTCCGCATCGGTGTAGATGTTCTTGTAACACGCGCCGGCTGACGGCATGGGAATGTAGCCCACCGGCAGCTTGGGGCCGGTCTCGCCGGCGACCATCTCGGTGACCCCGTCAACGGTCACTTCCATAAACAGGACACGGACTGAATCGCCGAGATCAACCCGGACAAACATGCCCGGGCCGGTATACCCTTCCTCGCAGGCGTCGCCGATGCCGTCTCCGTCGGTGTCCGCCTGGTCGGGATTGTCCCGTGTGCGGCAGTTGTCGCACACGTCGCCCACATCATCGGTGTCGCTGTCGGTCTGATCCGGATTGTAGACGAGATCGCAGTTGTCTATGAGGTTCGTTACGCCGTCGAAGTCCGCATCGTCGTAGGCGTCGATCGCGTAGACATATGCCAGCGACGCCTGGATCATGCGCGTTAAGTAATCGAAGTTAATGTATGTCGTGCTGTCTCGGGCGGTGTGGAAGTGAGGGGAGAGAATGAACTCCAACAAGCGCATTCCATCGTAACCATTGTCAATGAACGGACTGTGATCGGTGTAGAAATCGTCGGTGAACTTGATTCCGGCGATTCCGACCAGCGGACCCGCGACGTCGACCCAGGTCTGGGAGTAGGGAGAAGCGACTCCGTTCATGAGCCGGGCGGCACCGTCGTTCGGGGTGTAGCCGACCATATCAAAGTTCCACATCGTGAGGATATTGTCCCCGCGCGCGGCCGCCTCGTTGGCGTAATGCCTGGCACCCCACTGGCCCGCCTCATGCGCGTCAAAAGTCACGAACACGACGGTGATCCCGGTTTCGATTGTGCTGAGAACACGGGCGATCTCAAGAACGCCGACCACGCCGGTGCCGTTATCATTGACGCCGGGCGAGAGGTAGGTGGCGTCGTAGTGCGCACCCACCACGACTTGGAGATGAGGACTCGTGGTGCCGGGTTTCACCGCGACGACGTTGTAGCCGATGCCGGTGTTGAATACCGATCCGAATTCGTCGAACATGTCGATGTAAACCGAATCGTAGCCGAAGTCCTGAAACTTGGCGAAGATCCAGTCGCGCGCCGCATGGACCGAATCCGTCCCGACCAGTCGGCCATTGAACGCCTCCAGGCGATAGAGGTTGGCCTCGATCGAGTCCTGGCTGGCAAGCGCGATCAGGGACTCCAGTTCCTCCCAGGGTGGATCGGCGAATGTCAGTTGCATCTGCGGTTCGGCGGCAGCGCTTTCCACAGCTTCCTGATGCCGGTTGGCGGCATAGGGCGTCGCCGCTAGGATTCCGGTCAGAATCATCGCGGTGAGTGTTCGTTTCATCGTCTTTTCTCCTTGTTCCTCGTGTCTACTGCCATCAGAAAGATGTCACCGATTGCAGCGGCAACCGGATATACTCCGACGGCTGTCCCACGCCATGTTTGGTACCACTGATCGGATCACGCCTTACCGGTGTGCGGTGTAGGAGACCGTTGCGTTCTGAAGAGCCGGCCAAGTGAGGTAACCGCAGCAGGATCAGTCAGGTACGGGGCGACGACCGCCGTCCCGCGCCCTCATCTACCGTGTCTGCGATCGATCCTCCAGCCGGAGTGGCCTCGGTCTCCACCAGGTCGGACGCAATCCGGCTCCCAGAACCTAAGCTCCCCGAGGATCGGGTACCTTACGCGGTGATGAACAAAATGCTAAGATGAACGCGGGATCGGTCTCAAGAGGCAGGCTAACATACCGCGGCCACCAGGCCACCCGTGACGCGGAGGCGGTCTGGTGGTCTTATCTCTGACGGTCACATCGTGCCGGTCAGACTTACGCTGGCTTCCGCGCGACCACTGCGAACTCATGAGCCGCCGCATCGAACGCCGCACCCGCAACATCGCCGAGGACCTCTTCAACCACCAGACCGCAACCTTCGATCTCCCGCTTGAGGGTGTCAGGGCCGAAGTATTGCAGCCAGTTGTAATTAACGCGGGTTCGCGTCGCTTCAACAATCGTGTATTTGTCGAGCACCACCTTCTCGGTGTCATACTTGAAGATGTTCAGGAAGCCGAAGTAGGGCTCGGGAGACCAGAAGCCATTCAAGAGGTTGGGCGCGTACGTGGCGCTCTCCTCCCGTTCATCGAAAGCGCGCAACGAATAGACGTCGAACAGCACCGCCCCGCCGGGTTTGAGAAGCGCGAAAAACTTGTCGAGCATGATGCGCCGCTGGCTCGGGCTGAGCGCACAGAAGTCACACATGATCATCGTGATCAGGTCAAAGCGCCGGTTCGATTCGAAATCCAGGTAGTTGTCGTGGATGTGATTGACGGAAAGGCCCCGGCGTTGCGACAGATCGCGGGCGTAGCGAATCGAGCGCTCGGAGAAATCGATGCCGGTAACGTCAGCCCCGGAAGCGGCAAGGCGTGTCGTGTAAAGCCCCGGTCCGCAGCCGAAGTCAGCCACACTCGTGCTCTCGTCGAGAGCGAAGCGAGTAACAATCCAGCCCACCGACCGATCGATGAACTCTGTCTTTCTGGACGACACATCGATTGCGCCGTTCAGGTGGCATTCCAGCATCTTCGATGATGTGTACTCGTCCGCCCAAAGGTCTTCGGCGGTGTATTGCTCGAAGGGAACGGGGCGGCGGTTGATCTCCTGTAGCTGTCGAAACATGTCGTCTCCTGGTGGGGCACAAAGAAGCCGGGTGCACCTCAGTCCTGCTGCCGGTAGGTCTCTATCGGCCACCGCGTTCAGCAATC
>Ga0307378_10011861_pt1 | contig 11196 bp, 11 predicted proteins | sample UN1MG_FD_202238 | JGI IMG/M metagenome (GOLD analysis project Ga0307378, IMG submission 202238) | Soil microbial communities from Risofladan, Vaasa, Finland - UN-1 | ecosystem: Environmental > Terrestrial > Soil > Coastal area > Acid sulfate soil | place: Finland: Risofladan, Vaasa | collected...
ATCGCCTCTTTGATATATTGTTGTTCTTTTCCAACAAAAGGCGGAATGTTAAATGGTATCATAATATAATTTTCTCAAACTTATTTTGAAAGATGTATTTAGGACTATCTTTACCGCAATTGAAAATAACATCCAATACGCTTACATAATGATTAAAGCCGTCATGCAACTGATTATATTCTGGATATTCATACTTAATATACTCCAGCTCTATATTTGCATTTTTAAATTTATCTTCTGTAATATATTCTTTAGCTGCAGGTCCTGACAAATAATGAGTAGCATTCAATCGTTTACATATATCAATTACCTTATCGTCCTTTACACCTGCGGCATTTAATTCTATTGAGTTAATAAATTCTGTTTTAATTCCGAGAACATTCGCAATTAATTTAGTTGTGTGTATATTAAACTGTGACAAATTTGTCCATTTATTTTTTAAATAGATATCTTCTAATATAAAATGATATTCTTTTAAAAATGGCGCCTTAGAATAGTTTTGTATTATTTTACCATAGTGGTTTTGTTGCCAATTTATCTCATTAAAAATTTCTATTTCAAATATCTTAGACTCCGTAGGGGCTTTTTTAACAGGTACTGTTAACCATTCCAATCCATTAGGAGTTTTAATTTGATTTCTATTACGCCAATCTTGCTTCGTAAATTGGACATCTTCGTGAAATACAAAAACATTAGCCTGATTAATCATATCAAATACGCCTTTCCAGGGTATGTAATTAGATTGTAGTATTGCTACTTTTTTCATTTATTGCCTTACAAATTCTAATTATTTCTTCCTCTTCTATTCCTATTAACGGAAGATTTATTATCTTTTCTTCCATTTTAAAAGCATTCGGATAATTTCTTTTATCTTCACCAAACATATTAACCACAACTGGATACCAATCACTAACTAGGATTTCTTTTTTTAATAAAAATTTAATCATTTCTTTCTTATAATTCCTATCAATAAGCAAATTAAAACGCCAAGGAACTGCTCCTTTATTAAACAAGTATTTTTTTACTATAAAGTTTTCATGTATATTTTTACAATATAATTTGTAGTTTTTCTTTCTTAATTTTATAATACTTTCTAACTCTTTCAGCTTATCATCTATGATGTTTTTTGTTTTATTATCAATCCGATATAAAAAATCTTTCTTATAACAATTTATTGCTTCTTTATAAATTATTTTTATTAATTTATTCTCTTTATTGTTTCTAATAACACGATATAATTGAGAAAATAATGATAATTCTTCTGAATAGCTTTCTTTGTATATTTCTAATTTATCATTTAATATTTTTATCTTCGTAAGATCTTTTTTACTTGCAATCATACCACCATTCCCAATTTCTAAAGTTTTTGAATATCCAAAACTAAAAATCGAATAATCTCCAAAGCCACCACAAACCTTTCCATGCAATTCACTTCCCATTGCTAATGCACAATCTTCAATAACTAATATTTTTCTTTCTTTTAAAATTCTAGTAATTTGAGTAATGTTTTTACAAGGATTACCATACATATGTGGAATAATTGCTGCTCCAATATTATCCTTGTTTCCTAATTTTTTTAATATTTCTTTTAAAGAAATATTCCCATCATTATTCACATCAACAAAGATGGGCTTATTTCCGCTATATATAACTGGATACACTGCAGCATAACAAATATTCGCTGGAAGAATCACAAACTTATTAGTTATATTGCTAGATTTTAAAATTAAATAAATTGCACTACTTCCCCTGCCACTATATAAAAAATTTCTTTTTTCTAAAAAAATTCCAAAATTTGTCATTTTTTATCCTCTATGTTAACAAATCTTTTGGTACTAATTCTTTCATCATATCCATATATGCCCTACCTTCCCCTGGCCATCTTGTATAGACCCAATCAGGACATTGTCTACAAATATCAGATCCGGAAAAATTATTTTTCAAATGAGCTTCTCTCAGCTTTTGCATATAATCTCCTTTCCATATTTCTTTGATTGTATGATTTTTAAAATCAGATATTTGGGATTCATGCTTCCAATCAGCAGGGCAAAAACCAATTGTGCCGCTTGGTGTTAAAACAAGACGCTCCCATGGATAAACGCATGGCTTTCTTGGAATCTTCTTAAAAGCTTCATTCATTTTTAATTTTATTTCTTCTTTAGCCCCACCTGCTGAATGAAGTTTACGAATGACTACATAATCTATTCCTTTCCCTTTCCAAAATTTTTCAAAATCTAATGCTTCGTGCGTATTTAAAGGTTGCTCAACAAAACTCACTACCACTTTAGTCTTATAATGATACTTTTTAATAAGATTAATAAGTCCTAAAACATTAGCTCTTGTTTTATCAAGATCGCCATTAATTCTAATTTTTGAATAAGTTTCATTAGTAAATGCATCAATACTAATATCAAAAACATCCACACCAATATCAAGTAGTTTTTTTGCTTTTGATTCTGTTAAAAGCATCCCGTTTGTTGTAACATTGATTTTTGTTTTGGAGTTCTTACAAGCATATTCAAGCATTTCTTCTATTTTAGGATGAAGAAGAGGTTCCCCATTTGCCGTATATCTTAAATATTGGCAAATACCTAAACCATCTGTGGCAACTTCATCAATAAGCTTCTTATGCAACTCCACATCTAAATGAGCTCCGCTAAAAGCTTTGGATTTTACAAATTCGCTATGCGGACAATGAATACAGGCAAGATTACAATATTGCGTTACATCAACAATAATTTGCGAAGGAAACTCTGGACTTAAATGTTTTTGGAAACCATACTTTTGATTCTTCATAATATTATTAAAATTATTCTTTATTTTGGAATATTCCTTCCCAATCTTCTTTTAGTTTTTTCTCTGTGAAATGCTTTTTAATACTATCTATATTTTTTAATTTTACATCATTTGGTATTTTTTCAAATAATCCGTTAAAATCCTTATTATAGCTATGGACTTTTAATCCATAATCACTACAAATTTCCCAAGAAGTAATATCATCTCTAATATATACCTTTTTCCCTAACCCAAGTAATATGAGAATATTTCCGAGAGCTTGTTGTCCTTCATAACTAAATATTGCTATATCAATCTTAGCCAACAATTCTGAATATTTTTCAAAAGACACAAGCTCTACTATTGGATTAAATTTATTACCAAATATTTTAGTTCCTTCTTCTATAACTTTATCTCTATAGTCCTCGTTCCCGTATGCAAGTGGGCATATAATTTCTATTGCTTTGTCTTTATACTTTTCTAATTTGTTAAATACTTCTAAATGATTAAGGGCAGGATCTGCTGAATTGCCCACTTGTATATATGTTTTCTCATTATCTCTCTTTACTTTAGACAAATCAAGCTCTTTATATATAAGGTTGGGGTATAGAAATGAATAATAATATTTTCCTTTAGCTCCATACCATTTTTGAGCTAATTTATAATCTTCTTTAATAAATGCTACTATTCCGCTCATGTTTTTTATAACAAATCTTCTCGCTACTTCGTATAAATTTGATCTAAAACTTTTCTTTCTAAATTTATACTGATATAAATCTACTCCAAGAACAACCCAATTGCATTTTCTAATCAGCCATGGCTGTGCAAAAAGGATTAATACTATTTCATAGTGAACTAAGCCATGCAAAAATATTCTTTCACATCTGTAGAGTTCTCGTATTAATGATAATAAACTTTTAAAGTCTTTTGAAATTCTCTTTACATTTTCTCTTAAGTTAACTTTCCCAGTATTAGTTAAAATTAAGAATAAATGCTCCTTGGAATCAAAATTCTTGTTTATAAAATTAACATAGGGCTCAATAAATAGAACGTAAGTAAATATATGCAAATATTTTATCTTATTTCTTTTCATACATTCTCTCATAATATTCTTGATAATCTCCAGATATAACGCTTTCTACCCAATTTTGATTTTCAAAATACCATTTAATTGTTTTAATTATCCCATCTTCAAATTTCGTTTCAGGGAACCATCTAAGTTCATTTTTTATTTTTGTAGAATCTATGGCGTATCTTTTATCATGCCCTTTTCTATCTTTTACATATTTTATTAAATCATAATTAATATTAGATAAATCAGTTTTTAAAACAGATTGATATTCTGAATTTTTCCTTATTAAATCTTTAATTGTATCTATGACAATCTTAACTATTTCTATATTTTGTTTTTCATCACATCCACCTATATTATATATTTCACCTAATTTACCTTTTTCTAAAACCAAATCTATTGCCCTACAATGATCTTCAACATAAATCCAATCTCTAATATTCTTTCCATCTCCATAGACTGGCAAACTCTTCCCTTCTAATATATTTTTTATAATCAATGGAATAAGTTTTTCTGGGAACTGATAAGATCCATAATTATTTGAACATCTAGTGATATTAGCTGGAAATTTATAAGTTTCTAAATAAGCTTGTACGATCATGTCCGCACTGGCTTTTGAAGCCGAATAAGGTGAACGAGGAGCAATCGGAGTTGTTTCTATAAAATAGCCAGTTTCACCTAAACTTCCATATACCTCATCTGTTGATATTTGTAAAAACTTTACACCTTCTTTATATAAACCATCTTCTTTTTCCCAAAACTTTTTGGATATATCCAATAAATTTTGAGTGCCCAATATATTAGTTTGTAAAAATAATTGTGGATTTTCTATAGATCTATCAACATGAGATTCAGCTGCAAAATTGATAACATAATCTATATCATTTTTCAAAAATATTTCACTTACTAATTCTTTGTCGCATATATCACCTTTAATAAATTTTATCTTATCTAATTCATTTTCAAGGGTTTTCAAATTACCTGCGTAAGTTAATTTATCTAAAACTATTAATTTAACACTGGTTTCATATTTACTAATCATATATTTAACAAAATTCGCTCCAATAAATCCCGCTCCGCCAGTTATTAAATATGTTTTTATTTTCATATTATTTTATAATAAATCTTTATGATGTCTCTGAAATTCTAATAAGATACTTGCCATAATCTGTTTTTAACAAAGATTGAGCTAATTTTATTAATTGTTCTTTATTGATAAATCCCATTCGATAAGCTATTTCCTCTATACAAGCAATGTATAATCCTTGTCTATTCTGTATTGCTTCTACAAAATTTGAAGCTTGTAATAATCCTTTATGAGTGCCTGTATCTAACCAAGCCGTACCTCTGCCAAATATTTTAACATTTAAAATATTTCTTTTTAAATATTCCCTTATAACAGATATTATCTCTAATTCACCCCTTTGAGATGGTTTAATATTTTTAGCTATTTCAATTACGTTATTATCACAAAAGTATAGACCAGGAACAGCATAGTTAGATTTTGGATTTTGAGGCTTCTCTTCTATTGAAATTACTTTCCAATTAGAATCAAGTTCAATCACCCCAAATTCACTTGGATTATTAACATAATAACCGAATATAGTAGCTCCGTTTTTAAGTTCTTTTGCTTTTTTCAAAGCATCTGCTAAGTCAGTTCCATAAAACATATTGTCACCCAATATTAAACATACATTATCTTGTCCTATAAATTTCTCCCCTATTATAAAAGCTTCTGGTATTCCTCTGGGTTCTTTCTGCTGTTTATATTCAAATCTTAATCCTAATTGGCTACCGTCACTTAATAATTCTTTATAGATTGGTAAATCCCTTTCTGTGGAAATAATTAAAATATCTCTAATTCCTGCCAACATCAGAATTGATAGTGGATAATAAATCATTGGCTTATCATATATAGGCAATAACTGCTTACTAATCCCTTTTGTTATAGGATAAAGCCTTGAACCACTTCCGCCTGCTAAAATTATTCCTTTCATTTTTTAATATTTTTTAATATTTAATATCGTTTAATAATTACTATTTTTTTTGCATAAATACTGTTGATTTTAAATCATTTATCCAAATTTTTAAAATCTTATCACTCTGCTCTCCTATTAATTCATGAATTGCTTCAATTGCCCCAGGCTGATCGAAATTATAATCATGGAAAGCGATAATTCCATTTTTTACTAATCTGTCCCATAAAAGATAAAAATCATTTTTTACATACTCATACGAATGATTTCCGTCTATATACGCAAAAGATATTTTTTCACATGGCAAAATTATTTTTTTTGAATCACCAACAAGAGTAATTATATTTTTACAATTTTTTGTTACTTTCTTATAAACTTTATATTGGTCCTTATTTTCCATAATTCTCTTGTGTAATTTTAATGTCTCATTTTTTTGCTTGCAAGTATGGTCATCTAATGAAAGATTAAAGGTATCAATAACATAAATCTTTTTTTCTATTTTAAACCCCTCAAGTAATTTTGATAATTTGTAAGTTCCTCCTCCTATAAATGCACCTATTTCTACAAAATCTCCTTCTAGTTTATATATCTCTTTATCTATTATTGTATCTAATAAAAGTTCGTATCCACTCATATCAGTAAATGCAGCTGGGGGAAGAAATTTGTATTTTTTAACAAATAAAAAATCCCTTACGGTCTGTTTAATGATCTGTTTAAATTTTGTAGGTATTATTTTTTTGATGCAAGTAATAAGTTTCATAAATTTTTCTCAATTTTATTTAATCACCAAAAGGATATAATCCTCATTATTCGTTCAGCTGAACTACTATCTATCTTACAAATAATCTATAGCCGTTTAACGAAGAATCGGCTACTCACCACTTTACTCGTTTCCTCGTCAATTCTATCAATAATTTCAGCTTTTTCCTGTTTTACCACTTGCTCTATATCTTGAGGATTAATAAAATACATTTCAATCTTATTAGAAAGATCCGCACAAACTAGCCCTTTTATTAATCGATACGCCTTTAACAAATAAGGAAAAGTATTCTTAAGATAACTACGTAAATTTGCTTTCTCCTTTGTTGCTATCTGAAAAACCATCACACTACCAATAGTTAATTTCTTTAAACATGCCCTAAGATAAGCGAGTGCGTACGTCGGATAAATATGTTGAAATGTTATATTTGAATAGATAAAATCAAAATAACCATCAGAAAATAAACCTAGATTTTCATCATCATTCACAAAAAATCTGCAGTTAGCTCTTGGGTTATAGTCCTTTGCGATTTCTATCATTTTTTCGGAAATATCAACACCAATACTCTCATCAAAAAACTTTCCTAGAGCCTGAGTTAACCTCCCTACACCACAACCAAAATCTAAGCACCTCCTATAATTCACTTTTAAGTTAAGTGATTCCAAATCTTTAAAAAGATCAAAAATTTCTTTTTCTCCTGTTTCAATAAATTCATTCAACTTCCACTTATTATGTTTTTTTGTAGGATCAGAAAGGATAGCCCATAAGGCATCTTCGTTGGCAAGTTTATTCCAATTTCTCTTTAGTTTTTGTAGGTAACGAGTCAACATAATATTCTTGCCAAAAATTATAAAAAAATCGTTTGTTTGTTTAACGCCTATAACAATTCTTTCAACATCTCATCAAAGGGAGGAATGCTTAGTTTTTTATTGAAATCGTAAATCGTGTCTAAAGATCTGTTTAATCTTTTCTCTTCATCTTTTTTAATTTCACAATTAATATTATATTTTTCCTTAAATTTTACCAGCATTTCATATTTAGAAACTGTTGTTGAAAAAACATGATATAAACCTGTCTTAGGATATTTTTCAGGATTGGTAATAATTTCATCACAAATTTTTCCAAATTGTTTCGTAGTAATACCATTCCAAAAATGATTAGCAAACCCATTTATCGTTTTTCCTTCTTGCTGTTTAAACCAATCCAAAAGTGAAATATGTTCTGCAATTTCGGAGCCTATAATAGATGTCCTTAAAACCAATGATTTATCTTTAGGTTCACCTAAAATTTTAGATAATCCATAAATATCCTGTGGATTCTTTGGTGAATTTTCATCATATGGGTATCCTTTAAGTCCATCGAAAGCACAATCTGTTGTAATCTGAATTAATTTACTTTTGTAATTTTCGCTTAAAATGTGAGGAAATGCTCCATTTAGAAAAAAAGTAAAAGCCGGATCTTTTACAGCATAAACATTTATTATTCCTGCGCAATTTATTAAATAATCTATTTCTCCAATACTCTCAAATAATTTTTTAAGACTAGAAGAATTCGTCTTAGCATAAAATCCTGATAAATAATCATTGTATATTTCTCGAAGATCAAATTTAATAAGCTTATGATTGTTTATACCACCATAAGCATCATCAAGCTTTTTTATTTTTTCTTCATTTCTATAAACAAGAACTAAATTATATTTATCTTTTAAAAAATTATAAACTCCGCTACCAAGCATTCCAGTAGGGGCTATAATAGCAATTCTCTTTTTCACTTCTATCATTTTTAATTTAAATTATGCTTTTGCTTGTAATCTTCTACTAGCCCTTTTATTTCTTCCTGAGTAAGCTTCCTTTCTATATCAGACGTATATGGTCCAGCCTTTTTAGATTTATCTATATTGTGAGTGATAATAAAATAACCTCCTTTATCCTCAGCTCTTGTTGTTTCCTCTTGAGATATAAGCATTTCATGCATTTTTTCACCTATCATTCTGCCAATAATTTTTACCTCAACGCCAAAGCTCTCTGCTATATCACCTAACCTTGCCGAAGGAGATTTTTTAACAAAAACTTTGCCATCCATTGGACTATTTAGTGCTAACATAATTAATTCTATGGCTTGATCAGTTGTAAGAATAAATCTTGTCATTTCAGGGTCAGTAACAGTAAGAGGCCCGCCAATCTTAGCTTGTTCCATAAAGAGTGGAACTACACTTCCTCGACTTCCAAAAACATTTCCATATCTTACGCAATTATATCCTTCAGCTATAACTATTTTCTCTTGGATAGCTTTAGTCATTCCATATACATTAACTGGCTCAACTCCTTTATCACTGCTAATGGAAATTAATTGTTTAATACCTTTTTCTTTCGCTGCTATAACAACATTTTCTGTCCCCAAAACATTAGTTTTAACAGCTTCAATTGGATTTACCTCACATGTTTCTATTCTTTTCATAGCTGCACAATGAAGAATAACATCAACATTTCTTACAGCTTTAGAAACTGAGTAATAATCTTTTACGTCTCCTATCATAAATTTGACCTTAGGATAAATAGCTCGTAACTGCGCCTGTTTTAATTCATCTCGTGAAAAAACAGTAATATCCCATTCTTTATAGAATTTTTTTATTAGCTCTTTTCCTAATGTTCCTGTACCACCGGTAATTAATACTTTCATTATTTTATTTTTTTAGGTTTTTGATGAATAATAAATTTTATAATTTTATCAGAAACATTTATATCCTTTTCATATGGCGAAACCCAATCATTACTAAGACTTAACATATTAATAACAGAATCAAGAATCCTTTTTGGATCTGACGTGCCGCTAAGAATATTTGAACCACATTCCACTGTTTCAGGTCTTTCTGTTGTCTCTCTTATTGTCACAGTGGGAGTTTTTAATATTGAACATTCTTCCTGAACAGTCCCACTATCACTTATAACACACAAAGCGTCTTTTTCTAATTTCACAAAATCGAAGAACCCAAAAGGTTCACTCATTTTTATCCTCTTTGATAATTTAATATTAGCTTTAGATAATTTAGATTTTGTTCTTGGATGAACGCTAAACACTAAATCCTTGTTAAACTTTTCTGCAACTAAATTAAGCCCTTGGATTATCGTATTCAATGTTTTAGGATCATCTACATTTTCTTCACGATGTGCTGTTACAAGAAAATAATCCTTTTTCTTTAATCCCAATCTTTTTAAAATATCACTTTTTTCAATTTTATCATTATAAAACTCTAATATTTCTGTTATTGGATTTCCACTCACAAAAATGAATTCTGAGGAAATACCTTCTTTTACTAGGTTCTCTTTTGATCTTTCTGTATAAGGCAGTAACCAATCGCTTATATGGTCTATAATAACTCTGTTTTTTTCTTCAGGCACTCGCCAGTCAAAACACCTATTTCCTGCCTCCATATGTATAATAGGTACTTTATGGCGAGCAGCGGATATAGCTGATAACGCGCTGTTTGTATCTCCTAAAATTAAAAGAAGGTCTGGTTTTTCTTTTAAAATAATATCTTCTGACTTTTCTATTATTTTTCCAATTTGAGCACCCACTGTATTTTCTTTTATTCCAAGATAATGATCAGGTTCTCTTAAATCCAGATCTTTGAAAAAAATATCAGATAGCTTGGGATCATAATTTTGACCTGTATGAATTATGGTATTTTTAATACCAAGTTTATCAAGTCTTTTAATAATTAAACTCAATCTTATAATTTCTGGTCTAGTGCCTAATATAGTAAGAATTTTCATAATAACCTATAGGGTTATTTTATTTAATTTTATAATATCACAGATAAGCCTAAATTAAAAATTACAAATATCTTTCGCGGGATTCTAAATGTTGTTCAAATGTTTCGGAAAAAATCGTTTTTCCTGTTTCTCTGTCAGTCAAATAATACCAATAATCGTTTGATATTGGGTCTAAAGCCGCTTGAATTGACTCTATCCCTGGATTATTAATTGGCGTTGGAGGTAATCCTTTGTAAAGATAAGTATTGTACGGAGAATCTAATTCAAATAATTCACGGGTAAGAGAACATCGTTTAAATGATTGAAATTCAGCATAACAAATCGTTGCGTCAATTTGAAGAGGAAAATTTGTATCTAATCTCCTCCAAAGAATATCTGCTACCATTCTTTTATCTGTTACTTCTTGAACCTCTTTTTCCAGTAAAGAAGCCATCGTTAAGATTTCATAAAAGCTTCTTTTTTGTTTTTTTATCTCAAAAAATAAATCATTTTCAGTTTTTTCGACAAAATTATCTATAAATATTGAAAGAATTTCTTTTTCTTCTAATCCTTGAGGTAAATGATATGAATCAGGGAATAAATACCCTTCTAATGGAATATCTAAAGAAATTTCAGAAAAAATATCTAAATATTTTCTTTCAAGAAAATCTTCTATTTTCCAATTTTTTAATGATAAAGATGCATCAATTAGACCTTTTTCTTTTAGATTTTCCTCTATTTCTAACATTGTCTCCCCTTCTGCTATGAGAAAACTATTATTATTCTGGGTCAATTTTCCATTAGTAATAATCTTTGTTATGTTGGTAATTGTTAAAGGTAAAGTGAATTGATAATCCCCTG
>Ga0307378_10011863_pt1 | contig 11195 bp, 29 predicted proteins | sample UN1MG_FD_202238 | JGI IMG/M metagenome (GOLD analysis project Ga0307378, IMG submission 202238) | Soil microbial communities from Risofladan, Vaasa, Finland - UN-1 | ecosystem: Environmental > Terrestrial > Soil > Coastal area > Acid sulfate soil | place: Finland: Risofladan, Vaasa | collected...
AAACAGTTTATTCACACTTGCGGTGTCTGGGATATGACCAATACCAACAAACTTCACGACGCACTAGAGAAAATAATAGACGATGATTCCAAGCAGAAATGAGAAATCTATAAGCCAAATTCCGACAGAGCCTGAAATATGGACAGTCAGTGATGCGATGGACCCTTGGTGGGGTAAATTACAGAGAGAACCAAAATCCCTATCAGAAATAGCGTCAAAACAATTGCTGCAATCTAACAAAAAAGTTAGAAATAGACGCATGAAAGACTCCGAAGAATGGTTATATGAAACGTGGGGTGTGGAAATAGATTTCAATATTGGGCCAGTGGTGCAATGGCAGCACATTTGATTTTCAGCCAATTCTCGCTTAGTAGAGGTAAAGATGGTATTAAATCGTGAGCAGAAATCCAAGATCGCTAGTGAATCTGTCGATATGATCTTAGATATGGGCGTAGCCCTAGCCATCGTTAATATTGATGGCTACGGTGATGATGACGAATCTAAAGACCATGTGAAAACATTAATATTGGCCCTGATCGGTGAAGACGAAAAATTCAAGCTAACTTTCATAACGAAGGGTGTTGATATCATACGTAGAGCAGCCAAGACAAATAACCTCAAACCATTCCAATGGGATACACAAGCCCAACTTGAGCATAAACAACAAGTAGAAATGAAAGCATTTAGCGAATATTTAGGCAAGAAAATCGTCCAATATATCAAATTCCCTGACAAAAAGAGTAGAGATAAACTCAACAAAGCACTCAGTCACGACAAGAAAGATACGTATGAAATGGACGTATAAACTCGATGGTGTAAGAGAGATCATCCGATCATATGATCCAGAGAAGTGCTGTGTCAATGAGGTCAGTAAGAAATTATACGATCATCTGAGAGGCACGGTAGCCGAAAAAGCACTTGATAATGAAACAATCGAGCTAAATGATCTTATAACAATGGAAGATGTCTCAGAATTCGATGATTGGCTTGCGGTGCTTTACGAGGCATGCGATGACCATAAAATCTGGTTGGGGATATAATGGAAATACCAATAACAATTATTTTGGCAGTAGCCTTATTACTACACATCATTACACTATATCTCACATATAGAACCTCAAAAATTCAAAAACAATGTGAAACCGGCATACGATTTTCGGTGTCACATAATGAAGTGATTATGTATGTAGACGGAAGAAAAGTAGCTGAATGCCGATATCTTTACAGAAATGATATACCAACAGTAAAAACATTCTTACAAAAAGAATACGAATCCAACATCGCACTTTATGAAAAGACAAGAGAGAAAACCAAACCATATCATTACGAATGGCCAAAAGATGCCTGATTACAAGTACGAAATGAAGCGCTGGGAAAACGGCGTTGAACATCACCCACAAAGTGAAGAACTTATGAAGTGGATGATGGACGTAGACTACAATACCGGCGACAGTCTATGCCTGAAAAAGGGCGGCGACGGGGATAATGGCGAAACCCTAATGTTCCTAATGGATGGCTTCTTTGAAAGTACGGAAGACACCCTGCGTAGTGAAAATAAGAAACTGCTAGAAGCATTAGATCACGCCGATTGGGGTCAATGCCCATCTTGTAAAGCCTTTGCCCCAAAAGAATTCATTTACAGTGATTGCTGCGAAGGTTGTACTGAAGGTGATGATGAATAAAGTCATTACATTTTTGCGCAATTATTTAGCTGAGGTAGTGGATATTAATCCACTAGGAAAACTGTATAATAAAGTATTTCCACCAAAAATTAAGGATACTCCACTTGCAGCACGTTCAACTTCCCCACTTGAGCATTGTGAAGCAAGTATACATTCACAGATCGACGAAAATTGTTTAGTGATGGTAATGCCACAATATTATACAATTGCGATAAGAAGATCTAGTGATGAACATATACAATTCAGAAATGCGTATACTATGTTAAAAGAGATGTGGCTTCACGATCACACACTTATAAGTTATGATTTTCCAGTGGTGTCTTTAACGGAATTTTCTTTCATATATGGTAATGGCGGAGTATGGAAAATAGATTCAGAAGATCCAGTCGTAATAATAGATATAAAAAACAGCAGCGGTGGGCTAGGCTTTTTATATGATCTAAAAGCAAGAGCGGAAGCTCTATCGGAAATGTGTGATAAACATATAGTTCATATTTAAAATGTACAAAATGTTAAAGAATTCGATATACCGTTTCGCGCTATGCGCGGGTTAAATTACGATATTCGAAAACGCGTAAGGGCATATAGTGGGAATATTTAAAAAAAAGCAAATCAAGCCAGCCGAACCACAGGCCGAATTACAAACAGAACAAATACATTCTGATGAATTTTCACATATAAAGGATGATTACACACTTTTTAGGTTTATGGATAAAATATTACATCAAAAGGCAGAAATCGACATAACTACGACGCGCAAGCGCAAACCCGGCAAAGAAAAAGACGTTACGGAAGAAGAACACGAATACAGAGTGGCCGTGAAAATTGGTAATAATTGGAAAGATGGTTCTGAATTTAAGAAATCAGACGAAGATCCAGCCGTTATAGCAAAATGGGCAGTATCTATCAGGGATTTCATAAAAGAGCAAGCACTTGATTAAATTGTCCCCATCTGCGATAGAAGATATAGCTGCTGAATTATTCAGCCACACATCGCTATCTATTAGCGGTTACGCTATTACTATTAATGGAAAATGTATCAATAACGAATCCGAAGTACAAATTTGTATGTTCTACGACCATCTTGGGCTATCTAAAGTGATACACGTATATAATCTGCTTGACCCAAGTAGTCTACCAAACGCCATTCAAACGTTCTATAATCTAGTATGTGACAAATCAAAAGCATTCGTAGCTAAATCAGACAGAAACAACTATTATGCCCGTCATGGTGCTGGCACTTCAATGCTTGCATCAGCTGTGGTTTATAATAGTCCGGGTGGCTTAATAGATAAGATGAAAGAAGACTACAAAAACCATAATTTAGAAGCTACCCATTTTGTACACGAAATTGATCCACAGAAACTAGTAGATAAAATTCACGCATTGAATGAAGAACTGGAGATAACGCATGTCTGAAGAACATCATCATTACAAAAACGAGTACTATAACATCGACTTCCAAGAAGGACCAGTAGGTGAAGCTGGTGTAAACGGATGTCAAAATGAAGACATCTTAAAAGTACTGATTCATAGGATGTATCAATTACAGAATAGTTTCCCGTGCAGGGAAAATGCACTAGCTATTACAAAATTGGAAGAAGCCAAGATGTGGCTTGATTACCGTACGCAAAAAAGAATCGAGCAGGGCGTAGAAGGGAAGAACGTAGCACATGATTAAATCTAGCTCCATAACGGTGTCGATATTTATGGCCGGTAATTCAGCTATGGCTGCAGAATTATGCTTAAATTGGTATGCAGAGCGTGGTGGGTGTGTGACCGTCACACCCACCAAGTACGTGTATACTGGTGGTCAAGAGGATGGTTTTATTATAGGTTTTATTAACTACCCACCACATATAAGCAATGAAGATAAAATAATGAAAGAAGCACAATTGTTAGCAGAACTATTAAGAGTGAAATTGGGGCAAGAATCGTACACAATACAAAGCCCAACCCATACAATAACGTATGGAAGATAACGTCACTGGTTGACGTGCAGTTTCAATCATATTGTAATATATTAGAAGAGGCTTCAAAGTTGTTCTTGTTGCTTCAAAAGATATCGATTGGCATTCGGGGTCGCAGAAAACAATCGGAAAATGAGGAAAACACGCGAAAATAGAATTAAACAAATTTTTGGCATCATAGCAAGATGCTACCGAATATTAGATGATGACACTAAGAAGTATCGCCATGCAACTATAGAGTCACGCTCGGCCAAATTAGAACACGAAGAAGCCAGAATGTTAGTAGAAAATTTCAATGAATCTCTTCCCCTCAAACCGGGAGAAGCTAACAAATTGTTCATGGAAGTTAGAAAATTTATTAAGGAGCACGGTGGTGAAAATATTGAGGGGGCATAAGGGTATTATCTCAACAATAGATAGAAATGGTTTTTACAAACCCAAGAGTGATGGGCAAAAGAGACTTGTGGAAAAACTCGTGCGCAATGGCGTAATTATTGATCTTACTGGATCAGAAGATTACGTCTTAACAAGTAAAGGTAAGAGACTAGCATGACTAAAATTAAAGATCCAACTGTAACAAGATGTATAACGCTAGTTAGATTCAAGCGCACAAAGAATGCACAGTGGGAACACGGTGTTGGGATTGGTAACGATGCCAACGATAAAGACGTAATTATCGACTTGAACAATAAGGTCGTTGGTCGTCTTTATGACTTTCGCCCTGAAATATTAGATGTACGAATGGACCCTGATGGTATCTGGTTCGAAGCGACCCCACCGTATTGTAAGATTCAATGAGAAGGGCCGCTTTCGCGGCCCCTTGTATTATTCAACCGGCGCTACCGGATCTACTGGGATTAAATTCCCATCTACATCATATCTTGCATCATATTGCGATTTTGCTTCGTGGATAATATCATCAGCATCATTCAATGCTTCACGATAAGATGCACGTTTGGTAGGCGGCATTCTCTTTAACCCTTCTTCTGATGCGACACCAACGAGCGATGCACATCCGGTTGAGAAGCCGATTAAAACAAACAGCGAAATGGCTAACAGAGTTTTCATTTTTATCACCCAAAAGGTCAACCCTGTATTTTTGAATTAAAGCGGTTAAAAATCGTACTCAATACTAAATGATCTGGTTCCACCAAATTCATCGTCATCGTCGTCCATCGTATCGGCAATTTTATTAATGTCCATATCTGTTTTTATAAACAAAAACGGATCTTTCACGCCGAGGTTCGGATTTTTAGATCCCATTATTATAATATCTACGCTCCAGTCAGTATCATAATCGTGAACTAAAAATGTCCCATAATAATATTCAGATTCGTGATCTTCACCGTCTGCCAACATTATAACTTGACCTTCGTATGTATCGATAGCATGATGCTCTATATCATCTGGCAGCAACTCGTTAGCGGCGTACCATAGCACTTGATAATTTATGTTCTCAATCTCATCTTCGCGTTGCCAATATATGTAAAATATTTGGTCTGTATCTCTAGCAAGCCGTCGCCTTAGATTGTCGTCCATGTCATACCTTTGCCATAATTGCGGAGCAATTTTTACAATTGTACTATATAGTATGACTCCGTGCGTTGGTGGTCCATTAAATAAGAGAAAGATAAATAGTGAGAGTTTTATATATAAGCATTATACCAGATTAAGACTATATGTTTATATGAAATTCGACAACGGTAAGTCGGCCATACATTTAAGAAAAAGAATTTATATTCCGTGTTATTATTTAATAAGGACAATCACGATAAAGGATAACAATGCAGACAGGGATTTATAAACATTTTAAAGGCGGTCTTTATAAAGTGTTGTTTGTAGCGTTGCATAGTGAAACGAGAGAAGAACTTGTCATCTACCAACCAACATATTACACGGAAGAAGACATAAAAACATATGCACGACCTAAAGAGCAATTTTTGGGGTGGGCTGTTTCTGCAACAGGCGATAGGGTGCAGCGATTTGAATACTGTCCAGAACTTTAGAACTTGGTGCAAACTCAAGAAAGATAATAACATACACATAAAGATTGTGCAACTAAAAAATTTACAAATAGATCCGTATTATTTAGCATTGATAGATGAAATACTCGACATAAGTAATCCGTATTATATATGTAAGACAATAATGATGGCACCATTTGCAACATCGATTACGTTAAAACTTGATACGCCATATAATTCGAGATTTGATGCAGTATCAATAACATCAGAAGTAGTATGCTTTAATGGATATGAAGGGAAGGTGGCTGATCCTAGTTTATTCAAAGGCATTAAAGCATTGATGGGAATGATATATGAGCAAGAATATCGATCATGAAGTGATGATGGCGTTGGCAAGCTACATAATAGATGAAATAGGGCCAAAATTTACAAATGAAGTCGGTGAAATGCTAGGTAAAGATGGGATTGAATATGCAATTACTATAGTTATTCAATATATAAGTAATACCATCGTGATCATCGGCATCGATAATAATGCAATCAAAGTAGCAATACCGAATGAGTCAACTGCGTCAATGTACCACGTTAATATTGCTGACCCAGAATCATGCGATAACGTGATTCAGAAGATAAAAGACGCCTGCGATGGATATGTTAGAAACTTCAGAGGTTAAATGATTGTAGATACTTTGCTTGCTTTATTAGACGAATATTTAAACATACCAGACGTTACGTATGTTAAGCCACGTCGTGTACACATAGATGATGACGGTGCTTTCGCTCTCACCACAGCATCAATTCACTGCAATGTTCCTACTATTATCAATATTGCCATGACTAATGATTCAATTACTGTTGGTAGTGAAATATTCTATCATCACGATCCAAAATGTTTTGAAGAGTGCCATCGATACTTACGAAGTATAATGCTTAGATATGTTGCTAGCGCCACTACATCGTCAGGCAACTATACAAATACAACAACCACTTCTAGCGTTGATTCTACTTGCGCATATTTCGATTATGAGGTTACAAGCACATGAATTACTTATTAGAAAAAATTGCTGGTGAATTAGAGAAACTATTTTCTAATTCAAGTATGAAATTTCAAATTGTGGAGCATAATCGTGAAGATGGATCTGTGCCATCAGACGATGATATGTTATTTTCAGTAGAAAATGGCGATTTATACGATAAGTTTAATCTTAGGTTCTATGATGAAAAGGCAGTCATTAAATTATCAACCATATCATCATCAAAAACAGCGCACAGCGATATGGTAAATGGTGTCGGAACATCAACATTCAGTTTCTCATCATCAATGTGGCATGGCGGAAAAGAATTTAATGTTGCCAATCCCAACATAGCGAGTGATATTCATCAGGTCATTTTGGAAATACTGAAGACTTCCAAAATGATGTACGAAGGAACAATGCAATTTGTCGTTGTTGGAGAAGAACATGGTTTGGGGAACGATGGAAGCTGGTCTAGAACGGACCTCATTACAAAACCAACTGAAGAAGAATGATATAAAATTATCGTATTGTGAAATATCAGATGAAATCATTATCGATGAACTTGTAATCTATTTTGTGTTTGGAATGATTGGAATTTATAATACTACGACTGGCGAACGCAATCTCTTTAATAGTGAAGAAAAATGCGTGAAGAAATTGATATACTTAATGCAGTAGCGAACGAGGTCATGACATCATTGATTATAAATGATCTTGCCAAGGAGATGTCAGTAACAGATAAAGACTACATGGCTGATGTGCTTATAGTCAGCAGTAAAAATCTCACATATAAATTTTTCATTGGGATTGACGAAGCAATATTGAAATTATTTTTCATTCCTCCACTGAACCAAAACAGGCACGGCGGGGTTGTTACGAAACTATATCAATGGCAGCTAGCCGACCCAGATTGTGTAGCTAAGCTACTTAATACGATTTCCTATTTTATCAAATAGTTTTTCGTCTGCTAGGGCCTCTTTTACTTCCCTTTTGATAACCCTAACACCATTATCCATTAAGTAAAGTGCTAACAACCCGGACCTAGACAGATTAATCATATGCCTAAGCTTTTTAATGCCAAACTCTTCCATCGCATCTCTTAATGTCATTAATTCTTCTAGATCAGAATCAGACATCTCTTTTGGCACTAACACTAATTCGTAGTATTTCATCATTGGGAGATACCTGTGATAGAAGATGATGTTTTATTTGAGCTTGATAGGATAAAAGATGAATATGACGATCTTGAAATACAATACGACGTCGATATTAAGGATGGTTTAATAGATGTCATAGTTTATACTTATATTCAAGAATCATTTTTAGTATTTTTTAGTAAAAAAGTTAAGAAAATTATTTCTAGGATGAATTCCAAAGAACTGGGTCAGATATTGGAATCATTTGAAATATTAATGAGTCTTTTATCACAACCCCCGAGTGGATTACAGGATGAGATTGATGAAAATATATAACGACTGGATACATTACGAGTATGAAAATCATGAATTCGATCAGGGCATACAATATGAAATAGAAAATGCGTTAAAGGTTGTGGTTGATTATGCTATAAATGTAGCTTCCGACAAGTTGAACGGTGGGACAGGTCTTAACATAGAATCGAGTCTAACAACGGCAGCAATGGACATTCGCCACTCAATATATAAATTATCTAAGAAAATGCTGGAGAGAGAAATACTCAAAGCTGGCTTAAATGTTGATGTAGATCCGCAAACTCCGCAAATATAATAAGTAACCTAACCGGAGTATTATAATGGCAATTTCGAAAATGGTAGCCAGAGTTTCAGCCCTACTCACATATTCGGGTGGAGCAACGAAACAGGTACTGGCATCAGTTGATGATAAGGGTAACGAAGCTGTGAATGTAAGCTCTGGTCATGAAGAAGTTATGATCGAAGCAGAAACCAGTCTCGCAACATGGACCGATTTCGTAACACTCACGGTAGCCGCAGAAGCGTTATCCGCTGGTTCTACCGTTGCTCTAGCGCCCACATTGTCTGTCGCGGCAACGCCAGAAACCGTGGTGAGTATGGTTGTCACAATTAGTGGTACAATCGCTAATACGGACAACACTTCCGCCAGCTTCATTTATAAATACGAAGACGGTACATGGACAGTGCCAGTAAAAGAAGATACTGCCCTAGTTAGCACGAATACTGAAGTCGTGGCCGCACTTGACACATGGGTTGCAATCCTAGGTGACGCAACGCAATTGGCAACACTGACATCACTATTTGCCACTGCTGGGCTTACACTTAGCTAATGCTTCTTTTGCTATTTTGCGCATTTTAGAATGTAGTAATCGTTCTTGTTCTTCGCAATATGTTTTGATTTCATTGAACATATCGTTATGAATATCACAAGGGGTGCCGCGCTTGAGACACTCATCGCAGCACCCCATTTCATTAAATATTCTGTGCAGTTTTGGGTGAAACTCTTGTTCCATATCTCTAATTTTAATTAACGCTTCTTTTAATATGTCTATCATGGTGATCACCCCATGATATTTTTACCTGGTTAAATATGTCACCAAAAGGGCTATCGTCATGATTACGCAAAATATTATTATTAATGCGACTGTTACTCTACCTAACTTTTCGTAATATATTAGTTTAGCTTGATCGTCTTCTGTTCTCTTTAGTTCTAATATTTGCAATCTTTTGACTTCTTCCAGCGCTTCGTGCATGTTATCTATTACTGCATTCTTTATTGCAATATTCGAGTCTGGCATACTTATCGAAAAATCCCCTAAGTGTTTAGTGCCCGCATAAACTTTAGGCACATCTGGGATAGTATCAACATATTTTCTTGAAACTTCTATTTTATTAGAATCGCCGTAATATATGAAATAGTAGCGAGCTTTGTATTCTGTAGTTTCAGTCTCGCCAATAATGGCTAACCGATTTCTAGTCTTATCATACGCGCATTGCTTCTCTTGCCTAATACTCCATTCCCTACTGAATGGCTTCCTAATATACTTAGCAATCGCTCCTCTTTCCACTCTATTCATATACCTATAATACTACGAATAGACCACAATTTCAAGAATTGTTATCATTACAAACATATTAAATGAAATTGCCTAAATGGTACGAAAATTATATGTTATTGATAGGCGTTGCTGGTGGTATGATACCGTGGATTCAATTCTTTGAAATCATGGTGAATAAAAGCTCAAAAGATGTGAGTTTATCTAGCTATATTCTTGTACTGATAGTTGTTTTTAGTTGGTTAGTGTACGGAGTTGTTAAAAAAGATAAGATTATAATAGTCGCAAATGCTATAAGTGTTTTAGGTGCGGCGGTTTGCTTGATATCTATTTTATATTGGAAATAATACCAATAGTTGACAACCGTATTTTATCGTGGTACAATAGATGTGTTCGCAAGAAGCTCATGTTTCTTTCCTGTTCTTCTGCCCAAGGGAGCTTCGGTTCCCTTGGGTGGGAACAAGACCGGAGAATTAAAAATGACGTAGATCCACAAACTTTACATCGTTACACGCGAAGATCTGCCACATGGTTTGCAAGCTGCACAGTGTTGTCACGCACTGGCAGAATTATACGAAGAACACCCAAATATCGCTAAGTCGTGGCACACTAACAGCAACTATATTATTCTGTTAGCAACAAAATCACTAGAATCTCTACAATTATTAAAGAAAGTAGCAATTAATAGAGGCGTTCTGTATTCGGCATTTCACGAACCGGATTTAGATGACGCCTTGACCGCCATAGCTTTTGAACCTTGCGAAGAGACGGCAAAATTGGTTTCTTCGTTACCTTTAATTTTACGCACGGGTAGCTCAATTGGCAGAGCGTGTGGCACTAGACCACAAGGTTGTGGGTTCGACTCCCACCCTGTGCGCCAAACAATGGCTGGATAGTTTAATGAAAACGTGTCATAGATTGAATGACAAGTTGGGGGTATCAAATCCCTCTCCAGCCTCCAAAACGCGGGCAGGTAGCTCAATCGGTAGAGCAATTTGGCTTTTAAGAGTCATCTGGGTTGGAGGTTCGAGTCCTTCCCTGCCCGCCAATTTCACAATGACGTAGATTACTAACTTAAATCTTATATGCCCCACATTAGTCGAAAGGCTGATGTGGGGCATATATATATTGAAACGGAGAAGGAAAATGGCTAAATATTCAGACTATCAAATTGATATTGTAGATCCCGAGAAGTTGATTATTCTCATTAAAAAACACCACCACTGGATGAAAAACGAGACTTTACAAAACAATCTCGAAAACACAATAAAATGCACGGCTTGGATTGGAAAACGATACCGATCAGGATATGGATATGATGAACGATTGGTTAAAATGTATCAAGAATATAACAGAATTGCGTGGTCGCAGATCGGGAAATTACGACATAGGTATGAACAACGCAGACAGAAATTTGCTGATTTAAATAATAAGTATAACAAAGTGAATGCTGAGTTAAAGAAGTACAAAGAGGCATATGGAGAGTTCCCATCAAAAACTAAGCGCCGGTAGCTCAAATGAACGTGGCGATCACCGTTCACTCGGTAGAGCACTGA
>Ga0307378_10011864_pt1 | contig 11193 bp, 9 predicted proteins | sample UN1MG_FD_202238 | JGI IMG/M metagenome (GOLD analysis project Ga0307378, IMG submission 202238) | Soil microbial communities from Risofladan, Vaasa, Finland - UN-1 | ecosystem: Environmental > Terrestrial > Soil > Coastal area > Acid sulfate soil | place: Finland: Risofladan, Vaasa | collected...
ATACCAGGAATTTTATTGCCAAGATCAGTGCAGGCAAACCTATTATTAATACAAAGACGATTATCCAGATAGGATGCTTTCTGTAGAATTTGTAACTCTTGTCTTCGGCAATAGAGTGATAGAATCTGAGCATCCTACAAACGTGGTCTCCAACCTGCTCATACGCGTCTACTCTGTGGCGCCCGGCTCCCAAGCTTTCGTACGGGACGAGACTCCCAGGGACTGTAAATAAGGGACTTACGGCCACTCGAGCCTTATATCGTCATATTCTTCAAAATGTCTGCAGAAGAAAAAGTAAAAGAATATCCATCTGTTTAGCCCTTACTCAAGGCTAAGTAAAAGTAAAGGTGATCCAATGGGATCAGTAACTAAAATCGTTAACTTAACTATATGAGGAAAATGAAATGGACTCAACAAGAAAAATTTGGTTATTTGTACTGTGTATAACAGCAATTTGCTCCGTTTATTGCTATGCTGATTTTCCTTGTAAATGGTGTAGTTGGAATACGTCCTGCGATTATGGATTTAATTATTGTGACAGCGGGGCGGAGACGTATGGTACACCCCTAGGGGGCAGTAGCTACCATTGTAAGTCGTCACACTCCGGTTATGATGTATGCCATGAAAGTGTCTGGGGCAGCTGCCTAAAAGTATACGACTGTGATACTCATGAACATGTTGGATACACTTCTAAAAATGGATGTGTTATGTCAGGTCCTGGTTGTGAAGGATGCTGATTTGAAATTCATTTGGTCGTGGTATAACAGTAATGTGCTTTTACATTAATTGTTACTCAAGTTCAAGAGGCTGCATGATGGGAAAATTGTATCTATGGACAAAAGTTTATGTCCGTGCGCTGGACTCCGTGATCGATGGTGAATTAAAGGGAGAGAATTAAAGGTGTCCGGTACTTTTTTATTATTGCGAGAACCGATTGACGGATGTCAACGATCAGAACGATACCGCGGTCGCCTCGTACAGTTACGATTATGCGGGCAGGCGCATCTCAAAGACGGTTCACGCCTATGAAGAGCGAATGCCGGAGCATTGGGAACCAGAACAAGAGTGGATCGGACATGGGTACAACCACCCCATCTTTATCCAAACGGATGATCATCCTGTTGTGGGTGTGACATATTATGAGGCGGAAGCTTACTGTAGATGGGCGGGTGGAAGATTACTAACTGAAGCGGAATGGGAAAAGGCTGCAAGATGGGACCAGATGCGCTTGTCAAGGGCCAATAGTACCACTTCTGAGAGTTCAATTACGAAACTTCTAACGATGTGGTTCAGCGGCGGTCGCTGCATATGCAAAACAAAAACGAAGCGAATAACTGTCAGTTCAACGAAACGAAAGATTATTAGTATTCCAAATCAAATAATAGGGTTATTTCACTCTATCTCTATCCACCACTCTCCCCAATTCCACCAACCTCCCCAATCTCCCCATACTTCCACCTGGTCTACCCAGCCGCAGTCGTTTCCATCACTTACGCCACCATCCTTCATGTATCGCCATTCCAACGTATGCAAACCCGAAGCAGGGATCGTGCAGTCCATCTGGTTCCAGTCCGTTGATCCGCTGATTCGGCTCTGAAGCACGCTGTCAATGTAAAATTCCAAATAGTCATAACCTTCCTCAGAAGATACCTTCCAATAGAAGGTCACTGTTCCCGCCCCGCTAACCATCGTCTGCATCCAGGACTCCTGGTAGTCCGAGATACCTCCACTCTGGGCCGCATCTCCATCGTAGTAGAACATTGCGGTCTGATAGAACCAGTCCGCACTGCCACCTGTGTTGAAACTCAAACTTGTGTCCAAGGCCCCTGAAAGGGAATCAGGTGGAGGTGGAGATGGAAAACCTTCATCCCACTCCAACTGGTCTACCCAGCCGCAGTCGTTTCCATCACTTACGCCACCATCCTTCATGTATCGCCATTCCAACGTATGCAAACCCGAAGCAGTGATCGTGTACTTCATCTGGTGCCAGTCTGCTGATCCGCTAATTCGGCCCTGAAGCACGCCATCAATGTAAAATTCCAGATGGTCATAACCGCTCTCAGAAGATACCTTCCAATAGAAGCGCACTATTCCTGCCCCGCTAACTGTGGTCTGCATCCAGGATTCCTGGTCGTCCGAGATACCTCCGCTCCGGGCTGCATCCCCACCGTAGTAGAAGGTCGAGGTCTGGGAGAACCAACCCGCACTGCCACCAGTGTTGAAACTCAAACTTGTGTCCAAGGCCCCTGAAAGGGAATCAGGCGGAGGTGGAGGTGGAGAACCACCATCCCACTCCAGCTGGTCTACCCAGCCGCAGTCGTTTCCTTCACTTACGCTATCATCCTTCACGTATCGCCATTCCAACGTATGCAAACCCGAAGCAGTAATCGTGTACGTCATCTGGTGCCAGTCCGCTGATCCGCTGATTCGGTCCTGAAGCACGCCATCAATGTAAAATTCCAGATAGTCATAACCACCCTCAGAAGAAACCTTCCAGTAGAAACGCACCGTTCCTGCCCCACTAACCATCGACTGCATCCACGATTCCTGGTCGTCCGAGATATCTCCACTCTGGGCCGCATCCTCATCGTAGAAGAAGGTCTTTGTCTGGGAGAGCCAATCCGCACTGCCACCCGTGGTGAAACTCAAAGTCGTGTCCATTGCCTTAGACAAAGAGTCGGAGGGTGGTCCAGTTGTCCATTCCACCTTGTCAACCCGGCCGCAATCGTCTCCTTCACTTGTGCTATGATCCTTCACATATCGCCATTCCAACGTATGCGAACCCAAAGCAGTGATGGCGTACATCATCCCGTGCCAGCCCACCGAGCCGCTAATTCGTTCCTGCAACGAGCCGTCAATGTAAAATTCCAGGAAGTCGAAATGGCTCTCAGAAGATACCTTCCAGTAGAAGCTCACCGTTCCTGCCCCGCTAACCGTCGTCTGCATCCACGATTCCTGGTCGTCCGAGATACTTCCACTCTGGGCATCATCTCCACCGTAATAGGAGGTCGAGATCGGGTAGAACCACTCCCAAGGGGAGCTCGTGGTCTGGGGGAACCAGTCCGCACTGCCACCCGTGGTGAAACTCAAAGTTGTGTCCAAGGCCTCGGAAAAGTCATTAGCAGATACGGCCCCACTCAGCAGTAAAACCAATATTGAAGCCAACATTGTCCTTCTCATCATTTTACCCTTTTAAAAAAATTGTTAATATTCCAGCATACCCCATGTGAGCTGATATCGCTCTTCCTTGGAAAACTAATCAGCAACGACTATAGCTAAGTGCCACTGTTGATACCAAATGCAACGTTTTTTCCGCCGAAAAGTAAATAGCAACCCTCCGTAGCTTGAGCGAGTATGCTGCACTTCTTCTTGAACATTCAGAACTTTCTTCAAATAAAATCATACTCCTTCCAGGCCGAAAAAGCAAGTAAAAAATGGCCTCTAACTCAGGAATTTTTGGCATGGTTCAGAACAGGGTAACACTTCTCTGAACCCAGCGAATTGCTGTATTCTCCGTAACTCTTGCTCTAACAAATTGTTATGAGTACTTCTGGTCCCCTGACTGAAGAGGAATACAGAACTGCGTGTAAAATCCTCGAGGATGTGTTTGCGAGGACGAAACGTTAGGTGATTGTCTTACCTAACAAGCCGTTGCAGTGTATGGGAATTCCGCTGTCGCCCCATTTCCACCGGTGAGATTTGATATTTATCGTCCTCACCCACTGAGCTATGTTTTGATGCCGTTCCCCCACCGCTGGTGTCAACATCTCCTGTGTAGTTCCTCCAAAAGAGCTTCTGCTCCACGCAGGAACTGCCGCTACCAGCCTGGTTACTGAATTATAACGCCAGTAGATACTATTTCAAGCTATTAACCATTGCTGTGGGCTGGATCACACCCCACGTATTGTCATCCCTACCGCAGGTGAGGCATCTTGTTCCAGAAGTAAATCATTACGAAACCCTCATCCAACTCATAGCCGTTGCGGCAACCTTAATTCCAGACAGCATGAATAGGATACTCATCTCTGCCTTTAGCCTTAGCGATTTGATTTAAGACGTTATCTTTAGTTTTTTGGCCTTTCATCTTGTCTCAGTAAATTTCGTAGCATCTTTAATCCGTATCTCATTGGAAAACGTTTTTGGTAATGATATATCAAGCATGTTCATTAAATTCATTTTGCCAGTCCCAATTCTTCCAACTCATTGTCTCTTTGTAGTATTCCTGCCAGTAATCGCGCAATTGATGGATAGCGCTTTCGGTCACCCATGGTTTCTCAAAATGCTCAAACTGGTCATACTGTGGAATCACCAAAAAGTTCCCCAGGTCCTGATTGAGGAAATTCAAGCCCACAAATTGAGCGGTCTCGCACATAATCTTGTGGGCATCAAAGAGCTTTCCCAAAGTAATCTTGATTTCGTGTGCTTTGATCGTATCCCGACTCTCAGGTGTTGCTGCATGGGCCACGAATTTATTGACATATTTGTAAATTTCATGACATTTTTCTAATCTTTTTTTGATCCAGTGAAAGCACTCCCTCTTGATTGTGTCATTAGGATTACGATTATTTTCTTTGACACAAGCCAAAATATCTATATTTTTATGCATAATTTTAGAATATTTCCAATTTGCCAAAGCCCCGAGTGATTTTTTTTGACGCATCACTTCGTAGTACTTCTTCTGCACCTCTTCGTAATTATATGGATAACCCAATACATCAAGAATATTCTCACGCGTAAGCAATTGACTGTTTTGTTCCATATTATCGATAAGTCGATAGAGAGAAAAAACTGAATAATAACCTTGGCGTGTTTCCTTATCCAAGAGTTTTCTTATTGCAAGAGCCTGAGTTATAAAAAAGCTGTGGTTGATAAAACCGTGGACCATATCGTTTAGCTTTGGATTCCCTTCTTCATCGGTTTGCGCATATTTGCGGGATTCATTTATTACTCGAAACACAGCCGTATCCCAAATCATGCTGGCAATTTGATGCCTGATCGAATGAACATCATCCCCGAAAAGCCATTCTTTCCATTCTTTATATTTCTTTTTCAGATCGCACATTATGCTTTAATCCGAATCTCCTGGCAAACAACTTCGGCAGCACTTTATTCTGTTTACAACTTACACAGGAGCATCTTTTCGGTCATGAGATCATCGCCAAACGTGTCCGCCGAGATTATGACTGAACTGGAATGATTCACCGACTATGCATTTTCTAAAATCGGCTGTATAGTATCTACAAATTTTTTGATTCTTTCTGAGGCTTTAGTCAAAAATTTCTCATCAAGTATTTCTTTTGGTATTTCCTCATATACTCTTGCCCAATATACACCTTTACCCTTTGTCCAACCATAACCCCATTTTTCAATTTTGATATTCTTGCCAAGCCTTTTTAATTTGGATTCGTTGGAGTTAATTAATGCAAACACCTTTGAAGTTTTTTCCTTTGCTGTTTCTATATGAAAACCAATTTCTACCATGTTCCTGTATTTCATAGCAATTTCGTAGTGGGTTCCTGGATAAATTCCAAAATATTTAAATGATGTATTTTTTGAAGAATTTGTCTTAAATTTTCGGTATTTTTCTGGTAGTTCGATTCTTAATTTTTGTTCAAGAGCATCAAAGAATTCCTCCCTTTTATATTTTTTAATGAGTTCAATTTCGATTTTCTCAGAATTTATAAGCTTATCATCAATTTCTTTCTTCCACACAAGATGAGGGGTACATACGCCATCTCTAGTTATCGATAAAACACCAATTTTCGGCTTTATGTCACTTTTTATTGACATGATTTCTCTAAAAAGTTCTTTAGACTGCTCTTTTAATACGACAAAAAATCTAAAACCGATCTTTTTCGTGCTCAAGATTCTGAACCAATCCTCTAGTTCGATTTTCAACCATCCTTTGCTTTTGATAATGTCTTCGTGATATTTTTGATAAAATTTGTTCAAAAACTCATAACCTCGTTCTTCCAGAACAGATTTATATCCTAGGATTTGACCAAAAGCCTGCCCTATACTTGTGATTTTTGTTCCAAATTTACATTCGAAAATATATACTGCATTTTCATTCTTGTTATATCCAATAACATCAAACTGGCAATTTCTAAAACCCATCTCCCTAATGGCAATATCACATTTTAGTCTACTATTGTCAGACAGCTTCATAATGCCGCTTAGAATAGCGGCTTTGACTTTGTCTGACATAATTTTTTCAGAAGCAACCTTATCCACCTTTTTTGTTTCTTTTCCCATGTGATAAGTATTGAAGTAAGTAGTTATAAATTTTAATATAGATAAGCTTCAAGACTAGATTTTTTTTCGATTTATCATATTCTTAAAGCAGCGTTTCATAAAATCTCAATAATACCAACAATAAATAATAGTGGCAAGCATTATCAAACCCTCTTCTCTGAACTCTTCCACAGCCATTTCTTCTCCGTTCCGTTTTTACGAACGGAGATTTATCCGCACCACCAGCAAGCCCCGTGCCACATAAAAAATCCCCGCTGTCCTACTCCTTGACGGTGTAAAGCAATGGCCGATATCCATGCTTCAGCCAAACAAAGCTTTGGTATGCCAACACGGCTATAGTGATGTCGAGACGGTGCATGGAACTATTGAGGACGAGTTCTATGATCTGGAGAATTTTGAAAGCGTAAAAGATTATATTGGCAGGACTGGTCCTAAAAATTCCGGTAAAGGGAGGAGTGATTGTCGCTTTCAATCGAGGGTTCGTCTTCATATTACCTACCTTCTTGAATAATATACGCTCATCTACCCCTGGTTTTATCCCAAGCCGTCTCTTCCCAGCCTCTTATATACCCACCATCACCACACAAAGGGCAAAACCACTTTATTGCAGACGGCTCGGCTTCATCAAAATATGCTATAATATTCCCTTCACATTGCTTGTGGTCTGGACGCCTGCGACAGCTAATCGGCGTTTCGTTATCAGTTTTACCGATTCGGTATAGGCCCCTTTGTCTTAGGGTAATCGACATAGGTATGCCCTCGCGGGCTTTCCCTGTCACACCACCGGGCATACGGGTCCGTACCACGGCGGTTCGGCTGGTTAAGCTGTTCCCTGTTTTGCCAACAACAAAACAGGTAACGCCGGGTCTTCGGGGCTACGCTTCGCCTTGGGCGCTTCGGTCCCTTTATACGCAGCCATCGGGGCTTCACCACTTGTGCCTCCCGAAAATTCCGTCCTTGTTTATTTACAAGGGTTTACGTACAATCACCAGATCATGATAAACCATCGCAAAGCGGAATGGGAAAAGGCTGCAAGATGGGACCAGATGCGCTTGTCAAGGGCCAATTGCGCTTGTCAAGGGCCAATAGTACCACGTGCGCTTGTCAAGGGAGGATAGGACCATTATAGAATCGCTGAATACACCATAAAGGCTCTTTGAAAAACTCATAGAGGGACAGCGTTGACTAATCAACATACCTGAAAATGGTCAATGAAACCAAGATCAGGCAAACTTTCATTGGATTATTGATTCACCGAGGGAATTCTTCTGCAATCGGAAAAGCACGGGACAATCGGGAATAAAAACTACGCAACGGACTTTAGGCGATACCCAGTGATCCGTGTCTCCTGGAACAGATGTTGTTCGATATGACACGGCACTATCTTGGAATCACGTTTGGGTTTCTTTGGCTTCTTGTTGTAGTAAATATCATCAGGTCGGAAACCTTCCAATGTCATATGAGGACGCCAGCTGTTATACCAACATTTAAATTCTTCACACAGCATGGTCAGGTGATCAAATCCTTTAATGATCGGGACTCGCTTGAGCCATTCGTATTTCAGAGTTTTAATGACTCTTTCCGTGACAGAAATTGACCCATGTTTTCCTATAGCTCCAAAGCGTGGCTTCAAATTCCAGTTGTTCAACAGCTCTGCAAAAGCACCTCCTATGAAAACCTTGGCCTGATCCGAGATAATATGCTTTGGCGCACCATGTTTTTTAATAGCATTTCCCAAAGCCTCAATGATCCATCCCGCATTGGGACCTTCCAGTGGAGTTACTGACATGACCTTACGAGAAAAATGGTCAATGGCAACAAAGACATAAATTGGCCATAGTCCCCAAGATAAGACAATCGTAGTGTCGATAGACCAAACGTGATTAGGGTACCAGGCAGGAATGGAGCGGGATTCTGTTTTCTCTTCACTTTTCTTAGACGTAGCGGGTGATACAGGAGCCTTTCGAGGTATCGGCCTATTGAGAATATTGCGGACAGTAGAGGCCGATATAAAGATGTTCAGCAATGCCAGTTGGTTTGCAATCCGAATCCGCCCCCAGTTGATGTTTGATTTTGTTATTTCCCATATCAGAGATGCTATTTCCATGGGTGTTTTATTCGCAGGACTGCTGGACTGATGTTGATCTTCGATCTTATGCAGCCACCGGTAGAGAGTAGATCTGGCGATGCCAAAATACTCAGTCACCCTGCGCCTTGGTATCTGAAATGTTTCCATTTGCCAAAGGATGAAAAGCTTCTCTCGAAGTGTATGTCGAGGCTTTTTCTGTTTCTTTTTAATGCGTTTCTGAAGGATTGACACCTGCATTTTTAGCTGGTCAACCATGTCTCTGAGAAAAAGGATTTCCTTGTCTTTTTCATTGATGTCCATGGTGGCAAGACGTCTCAAACTGCGTTTCCGAGCCCTTCCTGAGAATCGGGCAGCAATTAAGGCTGCTTTGATGATCAGCGATACAGCAAAGTTGATGATGTCGAGGTTCTTGTTCATGAGGTCTGTTTTAATGCTCCTCCAAGGTATATAGAAAGCCAATTTGAGACGGAAATTATAACAGAAAGTCGGCAAAATGGCGAGCAAGGAACCCAAGGATGTAAATATCTATTTTGTAAAAGGTTAGACTAAATGTCACGTGGTACTATTGGCCCTTGACAAGCGCACTCGGTCCCGGCAATGGAACATTTATGGTTCAAGCTTATCCCACCATCCATCCTTTGCATAGCAATAGGCCATTTTATTCAGAAGCGATAGGATGTTGAGGGCAGTTTTTGGCTTGCCGGACTCGATAGCCTCACTTGCCTCGAGGGTAAAACTGGCGATCATAGGGAACGGGTCGGCAGGCCTGGTCTTTTTGGGTACCTTGGTATCGATTTTAGGGTCCATAAATTTCCCTTTAGTCATCATACTTCAGAGCCGTCATCGATCTACTCGTATCTCGTACGATTACTTTTTAATAGTCTTTAAAGTGTCTCATCCATTGAGGCCAGTCTTCGGGCTGGACGCCGCCGGCTTTGGTCCACGGGCCTGCCGTGTCGAATTCTCTATGCCACTTAAGCGTCCACAACTCCTTTAGACCAACCTTCCTGACAGAAAAGTCCATAAAAAGATAGTTGACATAACCGTTGTGGCGGTTAATGCATACATCATTCGCAGACGTAGCATGACCATAAAAATCGTCATACTCCGGAGGTAAAGTAGTGCTATCAGAAATCATACCGTTATTCCAGGTGCAGTCGAAGTACACCGGCACAACTGATGCACGCTTAACAAAAAGGCTGTCCCAGTAATAGAAATGAGCAGGTACATCCTTAGAAGGGGGGCCAACTTCCAGCCAAAGAAAATGATTCATGCCGTAGCTGCTAGCAACCCGCAACGGAACTTTCTCTGTGCAGCCCCAGGCGGAAAACTTGCTGCCGAAATACCATCCAACGTTGCCTATTCGATTACCGATTTTCGCTGCCATAGGGCACAAAAGCAGGTCATTACAATCACCCGAGTAATTACCACGGCCGGGAACCACTGAATACCATCCCCAGTCAGTAGACATATGCTCATCACGCTGCCACCACGGATGTTCACTATCAACGGATTCCGCTGCGAATCTTAATCCCCATTGATGAAGGTTCGACTGACAAGCAACTGCCTTCGCTTGTCTCTTAACCCGCTGAAGTGAGGGAAGCAATATCGCCACCAATAATACAATGATGGCAATCACCACCAAAAGCTCTATTAGCGTAAATCCGCTTTTTTTGCTCATAGCGATTCTCCTTCTCTTCTACAGGGAAGGTTCTTCCAAACAAATTTCGATAATATCCTTAAGCTCCATAATTTATCCCCTTCACACAGAAAAAATCGACGGGCGGCTCGGACGAACGCAAAGGTATTCTGCAGCAAAAAAACCGTTGCCGCCCACCTTGGAAAAGAGAAAAGGGCGGACGGCACTACTCGGTGGAGATGTGCAAAAACCCCTTGAACCGCCCGCCGTTCGAATCGAATCGCTGCGAAGTCCAGGGCACGCGATAGCCGTCTATACCGTGGGTTCTTTTGAGCTTTTTTTTAGTGCCGCTGGTGACCCAAAACGGAGCATAGCAATTCAGACCTTTCATCAACTTCTTTCCAAATTTCAGCGCAATAAAAAAGGCACTGCTACACAATGCCCAACTGAGGCCCGACAAGGCCTGTCCGGAACATGCAAGCAGTGCCCAGAAAACGAATGAGCACTACCTTTTGTGCAGTTCCGGATTTCAAAAGTTGTCGGTTTCAGTTGGACCGCTAAAAGTAAGTACTTACTTTATTTAATTGGCAATTGAGTTCTCTGCGATGTGCCATCAAGTCGGAAAAAAATGCAGGACAAGCAATTATTTGCTCATCCCGCATAGTGCCACGCAATATTGAGCTGAGTTATGCAACATTTCGCCTTGCCTACTCAGGCAAAATCGTCTTGTCGCGCAAATAATCGTGAATTTTTCGTGGCACTTCATACTACGTAATTTTAACATCACTGCCTTAACGTTTCAAGTCCATTTTTCAAGAAAATGTGATTTTTTTCTATTGCCCGAGAAGCCGCCTGTGAAGCCGCCTGGTCCGCGATTTTTCCAGGACCTACCCCCCCGGTTAATCCCCTTGGCCCGATATTATCGCCTGGGCGGCCTGTGAGAGGCCTTAAATTGAAAATGTGGCGATACAAAGACTTATTTTGAGATATGTTCGACACTTTTGAAATTCAGCCCGCAATCTGAACATTTGTGATATCGTATTCGATTGCCGCCGGCCGGCAGCTTCGTATTCCGCACCGGTGCCGCCGAGGAGGTAGGCGACCGGAGTGGGCGCGGGATAAAAGTCCCAGGAAGGAGAAGATAGGCTATAATGAAGAAGATGTTGTAAATTTGCGTGTGCTTAGGCGAAAACTGAGTGTCAAATAGCCC
>Ga0307378_10011866_pt1 | contig 11192 bp, 15 predicted proteins | sample UN1MG_FD_202238 | JGI IMG/M metagenome (GOLD analysis project Ga0307378, IMG submission 202238) | Soil microbial communities from Risofladan, Vaasa, Finland - UN-1 | ecosystem: Environmental > Terrestrial > Soil > Coastal area > Acid sulfate soil | place: Finland: Risofladan, Vaasa | collected...
TATTCAGAATCCAGTTTGTATTTTGATCAATTACATGAGTAACACCATTTGGTATTCTATTTTTAATTTCGAGTAAATGCTCCTCACGCGCATCACAAAAGGTTACATTGCTACCAAATTCAATGAAGTGTTCACCAAGGTCACCAGTTCCGCACCCCAACTCTAATACATCTTTTCCCTTAAAAAACTCTTTACCAAAGATTGAAACTAGCTTAGCTACCCGTTTTGCTCTCCAGTCAACATAATGTCCTTCAAACAAACTCATTTATATTTCTCCACGAAATCAGAACACACACCAGCAAATCCTTCAACCGGTGTATCGTAATACTCGGGCATAACGCATATTGTATTCTCTGTTCCCGGTTTGCCTGGATATGCCCAAATAAAGTTATGCCCTGTTAGTACGTAATCTTCATCGGTGTGATAGAAAAAATTAAGATTCGTAGTTGCAAGCCGTTGAAATGTTTTGTAGTCTTTACAGTGAATCCACACTCTGTCGTGATGGAGAAGTTTCTTGTGTGTGCGATATTGTGGTTCGTCGTGACCGAGAAACCACTCATCAATTAAACTTTTCTTCCACCACAAGTCAATCTCAACATCATATCCCTGTTTCAATGCCTCTAAGATGTAGTCCGGATGATTTTCTCGTTCCGGATTTGGTCCATTAATATTTCCACGATGAGCAATTAGTATCACAGACCCCACTCCGCTTCGGGCAGGTTTGTTATTCTCCACAACTTATCTGCGTCCCAATGATCTGCTCCTCTTATTTGTATGTGTACAAATTTGGTGTCTTCAGTTCGTGGGTCTTTAATTTTTAATTCTCGTTTGCTGGCGTCTGTGTAGTACTGATGAATGTATCTGTTCCATCCGTTATCAAGCTCAACGTAATCCATTCCGGCGACGATTAGCATAGCATGTACATAGTTCTGGTCTGCGGTATAAAAGCCAGATATCCCATTACGTTTTACCATATCCACATATTCAATAAAAGGTATGAACTTTTCTTTAGCTTTCAATAGTCCCGCGTTTGAGTACATAACTACACCCGAGTTATATACTTTTAGTAGCTCCTCGTTTGTACGCGGCATGTCAGCGCCCCATTGCGACCTTACTGCTTGTGCCCATCTTTCGTCCATTTGACTCGAAATTTGCCCAGGAATTTTTGTTCGTTGGACGGGTTGAAATGGTTCGGTACATATTCCCATTTCTGCATCGAAGTTATCGAAAATGTTTTCTACGAGCCCCTCAACTGTAAACACATCCGTGTCTGCATACAAAATATTATCGTAAGCGTGGAATGATTCATCGTATATTGGTTTGAATGAACCATAGTGAGGAGAAAATCCACCAAGGTTCGTAACAAATCTTGGATTAAGCTCGAAAAGGTAGTCGGCGCCTATACGCTCGGCATACTTCTTCATGTTTGTTGAACCGGCTGTTACGCCTGGAAGAATATTACCGTCCCAGTATTGGTATATTAAATTTTTCGCAGTAGGCTTCATATGTCTCTTTTATGGCTTGTTCAAATGGTGTGAAGGAGAAACCAAACTCTTCCACAAACCGAGACCCGTCAATTGATTGATATGGAATCTCCGGATAATTACCTGGCTTCTTAACAATAATCGGATCTACGCTGTGATTAAGAGCCTTTGTTACACGTTGAGCAAATTCAAGTATCGATAGCGACTCGTTGGGACTCATATTGTATACACCGTACTTTGTATCTTCCGTTGCCAACAAATACATCATTTTCGCAACGTCTTTAACGTAGATGAAGTCACGGAACATGTTTACAGCATGTTCCTGCACTGGAATTCCTTTGCCCTGAGCAATGTTTCTCATAGAGGCTGGTACAATTCGTGTGAAGGAGAAGTCATTGGGCCCAAACACGTTTACAGGTCGAACGCTAACAACATCCATCTTGTAGTGCGTTCGATAAAAATCACAAAACGTTGCTGCAATCGCTTTAGATAGTTCGTACGGAGAACCCGGATTAGGGATTGCATCTTCTTTTGTTGGGACAACTTCCTGGAATCCGTATACTTTATCAGTTTCGATTACTATAGTTTTCTTTACGTTAGCGTAACGAGCTGCTTCAAGAACCGCAGCTGTGCCCAGACCATTAATTTTAAATGCATTAAACGGATCCTTATCACAATCTGCAACAATAGGTTTGCCAGCAAAGTGAACAATAATGTCAATACACTTTTCGTTTACTAGTCTTGATAGTGAGTCGTAATCGGTAATGTCCATATTGTATTGATGATGATTGCAGGGACCAAGTGATCTTGCTACACCGTATACAATGTGGCCTTGTTCCATAAAATATTCCGCTGTGTGGCTACCTATGAAACCTGAATGTCCTGTTATTAGTATATTCATTATAATCCTTTTTTCTTGCACAACATGAACCATGCCGTCTTGTGTGTGTCTTTGAAATACTCAATATCAAAATTATCTTGTAATTGAGACTTGAGATTGTTAAAATATTCCATATTATCGATTCCATCAAATACTGTATTATGAGCAAAGAATAGATAGTCGTACTTATTGTAATGTGGTTCCATGTGTACCCGTGTTTTCATTGGCATTTCATTAACGCTAAATGTGGCAATCAAAACAGAGGTATCTTTGTCAGTTGGGGTGAATTGTTCCATATTGAGGGTTGAAAAATCAACATCACTTATTGCAACCTTATCAAGGTATTCTTGTTGAATTGTTAACATCTCTGGAAAATCAACTATAGTGTATTTTCCTGTATATCCAAAGTTTTTAACAAGACGACAAAGATTACCATAGCCTCCGCCAATCTCAACTATATGAGAGGCATCGTCTGGTAGAAATATTCCCAGGTGAGTCTTTATTAAATAAAGATGATATGCGTGTTGAATCGTCAGCGGACTGCATCGCGGCAGAATAGAAAATTCAAACGGATGTCCTATTGAGCTATCAGATAGTTCAGGGAGGATTTGTGAGTTGAAGAAAGAATCTTTCAGCATATCATTATAATACAATAAAGCTAAGGCATTACAGTTCGGATGCACTGTGTTACTGATGGTTGGTTGTCGTAAAAAATTGGCAGGGTGTTGTTTGTACTCTCCAATGAACGACCTTAACATTTGATCCCAGAGAGTCATTCGATTAATCCCCTCTTAACTAAATTGTTATAGTTGTCAAATTTTGGAAATTTAGGACCATTTCGAATGTGTATCATTACAGCGCGCTCAACACCACCTTCTACTGTTTCCGAACTTCCATAACACCACTTTCTGCTTCCGGGGAGCTTGCATTTTTCGACCTTTGCAAGTGTTGCTAGACGATGCATATACCCCTCGTCTTGAAAATTTCCCCTGAACGCAAACTGTATCATTTCAGCTTCGTTGAAGTGTGAGCGGAGGCGCTGTCTTAACTCTCTGTCGAGCTTATAGATAGCTCCACCCCAATATGGATAGTCGGGGTTGGTTAACGTTGGTTTTTGTTTACATAGGGATCGAAATAGTTTTTCCTGGAATTCAGTACACATTCCAACACCAGTAATATCCGGATCAAATATATTCTCATCCATTCCCACTCGTGTAAACATATCAATATCTAGCATTACCACCACATCATATTCATCAAACGTTTCGTCGAGCATGAACAGCTTTTGCATTGGAGCACATAGCGTTGGATTAAACACATCACCCCTGAGCAACTTATAATCAGCACCAACCTTCGTCGCATACTTAGATATATTTGCGGATGATAGGGTGCCGAGTTCGTCCATATCTCCAGTCCAATGTTGTAGTATTATGTTTTTCACTTATGTCCTTGTTGCTTACGACGCACTAATTGTTGCCATTTAGTTGGATTTTGTTTTCGCCAAGCAAGCGCGATCTTTAGGTGTTCTGGTGTAACAAGATTGTCGCCTAGGTGGTGTGTCCAGGCCCTAGCAACACACGAGGATTTATCATCTTGTTGTAGGGATATTGAACTCATGTTTGGGTACTGTTCACACAACAGCGGATATGTGCAATACGAGTTATGTCGACTAGCAAAGCGGCCTAATATCATATCGCCCACCGCCTCTGGTTTTGAGACCTCATCGCACCAAGTATCAAAATATTCTATCAACATCGCCTGACCATTTAAAGAGTACGAATCAGCAAATGACATTTTTCCTACTTTTGCTAAATGTTCACTGTGTATCGTTGCTTGTGGATCAAAAATTGGTCCGGTTGGATGTCCACCCATATACAATACCTCCCAGTCTTCTGGAAGTTCATCCAGTGCCTGCTCAAGCATATGTAATGTGTTAGGATGAAACACAACATCATCCTCAAAAAATAATGGACGTTTAGCGCCATCACTTATGGCATGAACAATAGTTTTAATCATACTGAGGTTATGTCCAAATTCTCCTCTTGGAGCTCTACGCATGTTGGTCATGGTAAAATTTACAGGAGGGACAGCGGCTGAAATATACTGCACATCTTTGATCCCAACCAATTCAAATTGCTTTTGAATTAACGGAAGACGAGCTGTGGCAGTTGGTAGATGAGTACAATATACTCTATCAAAATAATCAAAGGGGCTTGTCATAACACCGCCCCGTTGGCTGATTCTTCTTCGTACCGTAGTCCGCAATACTCAATGGCTTCTTGTACTTGTGAGAAATCACCGTGAACTATTCTATCGGTATCTACAACCACTCCACCGTGCTGATGTCTAAGACCATCCATGTAATTGAATCTCCACTCTGCAACCTCGAGAGCTTCTTTATAGTTCGCGTCAGGACGTTTGTTGCACAAAGACTGAGCCACGTCTTCTGCATTTCGTTTAATAAAAATATTATACGGGTTCATATCTTTGAATGCGTTGAAATATTCAACACCAGTCTTCATCATCCAAGTTTTGTTAGTAGGGAGAAACGCTGCTAGGTCGTTTTCGAATTCAATGTTCCATTGTGGAGATACAGGAGTGAGATGAACTTTGTGCCAGTACCGCGTCTTGTAATCGTGTAGGAGTGTCTTGATATCTTGATTCTCATACGTGATGTAACTAGATTCGGCACCGTCAACCAAAAATGCTTCTTTCGCGATCGTGTTTCCCCACCAAACCCCATGATTGATAAAGATTTTCGATACTAACGAGGATCTACTACGAGAGGTAATCCACAAAAGAATAGGTCGTTTAAATGTGCTCATATCGCTATTTATAGCGACCCAATTTAGTGGTTTAGAGGTAGTTGTGGCGCTTTACCACTCGATCGATTTCGGTGAGTTGCTCGAGCAACCATCTCGCGTGTTTTAATTTCCAAGAATTTGGTCCATCGCTTAGCGCGTTGTCTGGATCTGGGTGCGTCTCCATGAAAATACCAGCAACTCCAGCACCAACTGCTGCCCGAGCCAATACTGGAACGTACTTACGAGCACCACCAGATGATGTACCAAGCCCACCCGGCATTTGAACAGAATGTGTCGCGTCAAATACCACAGGGGCATACTCACGCATAATCTGAAGACCTCGCATGTCGGACACGAGGTTGTTGTATCCAAACGAAAATCCACGTTCGCATATGGTTATCTTCTCATTACCGGTTGATTTGAACTTATCAACAACATTTTTCATTTCGGGAGGTGAAAGGAATTGACCTTTTTTAACATTGACCGGCAAGCCTGCTTTCGCTACTCGGGTGATAAAATCTGTCTGGCGACAAAGGAATGCCGGTGTTTGTAACATATCCACGCTTCCGACGATTTCGTCAAGATTTGTATTCTCGTGTATGTCTGTGATAACGGGGATGTTAAAAGTATCACGTACCAAACGCAATAGACGAAGTCCTTCTTCTTGGCCTGGACCTCTGTAGCTATCGACTGATGAACGGTTTGCTTTATCGTATGATGCTTTAAAGATATACATCAGTCCCAGGTCATCGCAAATTTCTTTCATTGTACCAGCAACTTCGAGCACAATGTTTTCATTTTCAGCAGCACACGGACCTGCTATTACAAACAGTTTACGGTTACCGCCTATTTCATATGATTCTTCACCAAATAATTTCATGTTCTGCTTACTTCCTGTATTGTTTGATCGTGTGTTTCTTCTCGAACGCGACGCACTATATTTTGTAGTTCCCGCACTAGATGCGATTGGTATAACATTATTGGATCGAGTTCGCGGATTATACCTTCAATCTCTCCCAAAGCTTCATCAAGCGTCATCTTTCACTTCCACGAAATCAATTTCGTAGTCGTCAACCACACCAGTTTCCCAGTCTGTTGAAACATGAGTCACTTTAAGTTGAACTAGAGTGCCGTGGACAAAGTATTGTTCGAGCTGAATGTCGATGTCACCGGAGTTATAAAGATTGAGGTATTCTCGAAACTCGTCGAGCAACCACTCACACGTCCAACATCCAGTGCAAGACTTTGATTTTAATGGGCGCATCCTGAATCGAAAACAAATTGATCCATCACTTCCCATCCAAGCTTCTTTGGCCGCACGAAAAAATAAACCACCACAATGTTTTGGCTCTTCGTGATTGGGTTCGAGTATTGAAAAGTCGTTGAGATTTTTCTGAACTCCCTCGAGAGCTTTTTTAATCTTATAAGTGGACATTACTTCAAAACAAGAATCCTTGCGAACTCAACGAACGCTTCTCGTGCGCCAGCTTCTCGATCGGTGTTAGCCCAGTATGTGGCTCTTACTCGGCTCTTCTGATGTGCAGGCAGGGTGTTCCATGCATGTGTTTGTTTTCTGTCGTTCACTTTCAGTTTTCGCAACAACTTCGCATTTCTTTCGCTCATTATATATTTTATCCTTTATTTTTTGGGCATGCGTACACAACGAATATCTAATATATGGCAAGCCATCTTGAATCATCATCAAGGCGGCGCTGATTTCTACCGGACAAATATGTATACTCATTGTATGATTTTACTCTTCATTCTCTCTTGGGTCAACGGTTAAAACCTCTAACATTGCGTCCAAATACGAATCTTCTGCCTTTCTTTCTGGCATTGTCATGCGATCTCTCCGTGCAGACCAATCGCCGTTTCGTGGATTCCCACAACCCGAACAGGAACATACACACATATGATCTCGTCGTCTTTTAGCTTGTTCGTGGAGTAGTGTTGGATCAAATTTAACATCATCCCACCCATACCAATCCAAAATCATTCTTTTAGCTTTTCGTAGCATTCTGTTGTCGTTGTAACGACGTAATGCTCTCTTCTGACTTTTCTCCATAATGGCTCCATCGGCCTATGTCCAGCATCCCACTTAATTGTGGGCAGCGGCATAGGCTACGTAGTGCCATTATGTCGTTCCTTTCTTCTCATCCAAGTATTTATTGACTGCTGCCTCTCGAGCATCTTCGCCTCTCCAATCTGTGTATTTTTCACTGCATCGCGAGCAAGCAATAACAACAACTCTTGCACACAGCATCACAGCATCTTCGCCAGCTCCATACTGAAAGTGATCATTTTGCTCATACTCGTAAGTAGAGCCAAAATCACAAAATGGGCAATTATTCATGATAGCATCTCCCCAAGGGTCAGCCAAATTGTCACCGTGTGTGTAGTCGTCACTCATATCGTTCCTCAATGCTTTTAACACAAAATCTTGAAAGAAGACTAACCAACTCAACCTTTTCGTGATCACTCCAGTGTTCAAATTCACCATCTACGGCTCTCATTACTACAGCGTTGTCACTTGAGTACGTTACAGTTAGTGTTTGATTTCCCATTGTCGCATTACGTCGAAAGGAGGCGTTGCCCGCAAAGGTGTTGGCTCTTTTTACTTCAATAACTATTGGTGGTAGTGGATTATTTCCGTTAAAATTATATGTTGACATTTTTATTCCTCACAAGGGTCAGCGCCGTCAGAGTGGTCCCTACATCTTGTTCTGACGTAACCACCTTTTATCCATCTTGTTCCAGGCTCTCCACATTGGTCACACACGCTGAACGACAGTGTTTCGTAGTACGAGACTACAACACGAAAGAGATCGTCTCGATCGTTTGTACGGTTGGGAGTGTGCGTATAATACCTGAGACCGCCGAATTTCTCCTTAACTTGGTGTAATATGTAGTATGGTTCCAATTTTTCCAGGTGTTCATTCATCTTACACACGAGATCGAACCACCCTGGCGGAAGACTACACCAATAGGGGTCTTCTGGGAGGACGTGTTTCTGTATAGGTTCGGGTAACTTTTCTATTCTTGAGGAGATTTTAGACATCATTCCAATTTTATACCAAATTAGAGAACTTTACAACTGTGGCGTTGATAAATACATCTATGAAGATCACTCTGCTCAACCCAATCTATTTGCATTCTCTAGCACTGCTAAATGAAGCCAACGTCCTAAATGTTGATCCCAACATGGAATACGATGGGGTCTCGATCGCTGGCTACATCAATCATTATCTGCAATTCTTGAGCTCTGATGTTGCCAAGAAGATGTTTTTCACCAAGCTAGGTAAGTTTTTCAAAAACGATGAGCGGTTCCTTAGTAACGTGCGAAAAGAATTGCCACAGAACGCTCCACCATGGGCTCGTGAAGCAATGCGCAAAAGGGAACTTGTTTTCTTCAAGCCAGACGCTACCCTAGACGACACCATGATGCACTTGGCGCATTACGTTGCTGCTCTTGAGCACGACTCCCAGAGTCCAAACAATGATATCAAAGCATTTGCAAACGGTGAAATTGCCGGATTCCCAAAGGCTGAAAATCTCACGCTGCTGGCTAAAAAGAGTCAAGATTATTTTAAGCGTGGTACTAAGAAAACGAATCGTTCCGAAGAAGGAATGAAACAAATTTATGACGCGGGAGATGGGTTTAAGTGGTACCTACTTCAAACTCCTGAAGCTTATCAACGAGAAGGCAAGGCTCTTCAAAATTGTATCGGATCATATTATACCAGAGCGAACTCAAGGGACAGAGGATTTGAGATTGTTGTTATGCGTAAAGGTAACAACGAAACAGTAGTTGCCGCTCGAATTGGTAATAAATCTAATGAAATTGAAGAGATGAAAGGTAAGAATAACAAAGCTCCTATTGAGAAGTATATGCATTACGTTCTTAGTTTTATGAACAATGTAGCTGGTGGACTAAAACTCAACAGATCTGCAGAGAGTGACTTCCGACGAGCAGGGTACTTTTACATTGACGAGAAGATGTATACTCGTTCGGAAGCGATCACAAAATACATTAAGAAAGACGTTGTTGCAAAATTACCTGATGGTAATGAACTCATTCGTGTTAAAACAGATTCAAACAATAAGCTCGTAGAGGAACTCTTTAGAGATTTGTATCCTGAACTTCATACTGGGTACGGAAAGAAACCAGAGATATACGAACTTCGCAATAGCAACAACGTTCCGCTTATTTCCGGAGCTGTTGAAAGTAAAAAGCTCGAGAAGATACAAAGACATTCATCGTTGCGCGAATCGCTTATTGAATCAGTTATTAAGGGACGAGCATCCCGAGAGTTTGTAGGTGAGTTAATTCGACGTGGTATTATCGATTCGGTTAACGACAAGATGGCTCGTGACCTATTCTGGAACGAACGAATTAAGATTAATCAAACGAGTGGTACATTTGATCCAGTTAAACCTGAAAAAGAGTTTGATCATGGCGTTAAGTGGGAGAAGCACACTGACAACGACACCGTAAAAATGATCAAACAATCCATCCAATCAGCCAAAGGCTCGGGTAGTTGGAGTGATGACGGAAAGTGGGAGCCACTGGGCATTCACACCGTATATATCAGCAAAGAGAAAATGGTTGATAGTGAACATGATGACTTCGAAAAGCACGGCAAACACTTTGCTTTGGCTTTAACAAAGGATCGCGTATTAGTTCCTATTCAAGTTGACATGACTAATGATATCGTTTCAACCACAGACGTTGGTACGGGTACAGGATCCAATCTTGATGGCTCAGACAGACAGGTTCGTCGCTCTAAACTCATTAATGCTGCTGTTGAGCTCGCAAATGCTGAGAACGTTAAACTCACGAAATCATTTAGTTACAACAGTGGTGTTATTAGGGACGGTAAGAAATATACAGTGTTCGCACCAAAAGTAGAACAGCTCCCCGGAAAACCGGCAGGTGCAAAAATTGATTTATCAAAGGTCGCAGTGGGCGATCGGTTTGCAGCAATTAACAGAGTTATCATAGCTGGTGGCGTTCGTGCACGTGATGGTATTAAGACGGAAGCCGACCACATCAACGATCATGATACAGAAGTGCAACTTAAACTCGATTACGCGTTGTCCGGTAAGAAGTATGCTCGTGGCCAAAGCTTATGGCAGCAAGTATCACAGGAAGATGCCTCTGATTGGGAAGGACATGATCCGGAAAAATTATACAAGAAGGTGTTCGATGGAGATACCCCAGACACAATATACCTCGTAAAAGTCACTTACGGCACCAATAAGTCTCACGAAGTCTTCTTGCTTGCTGATGGTCACAAGGTGGTTGAAGTTGATGGTGCTACTGAACGACACGAATTCCAAAACTGGGGTGATCATGAATTGGTTGCTAATCAGTTAAATGATTTTGCTGATAAGCACGGGTTGACGTTTGACAAGAATTCGATTGGTGATAAGGAAGAACTACGTGTTAGTGGTGGTAAAATGGCCACTGGCTCTATGATACAAAAGAAGCAGCTTGATGACATGAAAGCCAAAGGAGACATTGGTCAGGAAGGAACGGATGAAGTTTCCTTTAAGAGTGGCGCCAAGATGGTTAGAATGGATAGAGAAGAACAGGCTGAGTGGGTTCGTAGGGGACTTGACGTTCGCTCGATTACAGGAGAGGGCTGGAAAGTTCTCAACAAGAACGGTGATCACATCGGCGTTGTGGTTGTTGCTAAGAATTCAATTGAAACAATATATGGTCCAGATTTTGATTGGGATTCTGAATCAGGGTCAATGGTACCCGGAAAGAATCTGATCGACATGACTAACAAACAGTCTATATCTCCGGAACTATTGAATTATGTGTTAGGTGCTAAGACAGCGTTTAAGTGGAAGGCGAAAGCCTCACCACAATTTACAATTGCACCTCAGTCTGATCATCACAAAATTCTCAAGGATGCTCAAAAGGAAAAAAATATAACGGAAAACGCGTACTTCCACAAGGTGTATGATCTTGGTTTGGTTAATGCAGAAACCGCATCAGGTAATACAAAGAAGGTT
>Ga0307378_10011867_pt1 | contig 11190 bp, 10 predicted proteins | sample UN1MG_FD_202238 | JGI IMG/M metagenome (GOLD analysis project Ga0307378, IMG submission 202238) | Soil microbial communities from Risofladan, Vaasa, Finland - UN-1 | ecosystem: Environmental > Terrestrial > Soil > Coastal area > Acid sulfate soil | place: Finland: Risofladan, Vaasa | collected...
TGGTTTTGACGTTTTCAAAGAATCTATTAATGTCCGAAAAAGGATTGGTTATCTCCCAGAAAATGTACCATTGTATACTGATATGTCTGTATCGAGTTATCTTAACTTTGTCGCTCAGGTAAAAGGTGTTCCTCTCAGAAACAGGAAAAAAAGTATCTCAAGAGTAATAGACCATTGTGGTATTGGAGAATTCTCTCGTGTAATTATAGGAAAGTTATCTAAGGGATATCGCCAAAGGGTTGGTTTGGCTCAGGCACTATTAAATGATCCGGAAGTACTCATTTTAGACGAACCAACCATTGGTTTGGACCCGAGACAGATCATAGAGATCAGAAACCTCATTAAAAACATGGCAGGTGAAAAGACAATTATTTTAAGCACTCATATCCTGCCAGAAGTGAGCATGACTTGCCAGAGAGTAATCATTATTAATCAAGGTAAGGTCGTAACAATTGACACCCCAGAAAATTTAAATAAGAAACTCCGTAAATCCATGGAATTAGAGCTATCGATTGAAGGTCAACCTGATAATATCATCAAATGTTTAAAAGATGTTAAAGGGGTTTTGAGCGTCACTAAAAAAGAAGATCCTCATGAAAATGTTAGTAGCTACTTAATAGAATCGGATAAAAACCTAGATATCAGAAAAGACCTCTCTAAGATCATCGTTCAGAATAACTTTGGGCTTTTGGAAATGAAATCTATCGACATGAGTCTCGAAGATATATTCATTAAATTGGTTACCGAGGAAAAAGGAGAATATTAATGAGAAACATCTATCCTATTTTTAAGAAGGAAGTAGCTTCTTATTTTTCTTCTCCTATTGCATATATCGTAATCACAATATTCCTTTTGATATCAGGTTATCTTTTCTATAGCGGTTTTGCATTCTTTAGCCTGATAAGTCTTCGGTCTATGGGTAATCCAGCAATACTAGGAAAATTGAATATCAATGAAGGAGTGATAAAACCCTTATATGGAAATATGAGCATCATTCTCTTATTGATGATGCCCCTATTAACTATGAAGCTCTTTTCCGAAGAGAAAAAGAGCGGCACGATTGAACTGCTATTAACCTATCCTATTAAAGATTTAGAAGCGATTCTGGGAAAATTCTTTGCTTGTCTCTTACTCTTCTTCTTTATGCTATTATCAACCGCTCTTTATCCTCTTTTATTAATCCTCTTTGCAAAACCTGAAATTGGCCCAATCCTCTCTATTTACCTTGGTCTTTTTCTTATGGGGACTGCCTTTATTTCATTAGGAATCTTGGCCTCCTCCTTGACTGAGAACCAAATCATAGCTGCAACGATCACTTTCGGTACTCTTTTTTTCCTTTTCCTAATCGGCTGGGCATCCAGTTTTGTTGGCAGTTCATTTGGAAAAATTTTAGAGCATTTATCTATTATGAACCATTTTACGAATTTTTCTAAAGGAATAATCGATACCAAGGATATTATTTTCTATATCAATTTCACTATCTTCTCTCTCTTCCTCACCTCGAGATCTCTTGAATCTAAAAAATGGAGGGGTTAAAAAATATGAATCCCAAAAAGGGCCTACTGACAAATTTTCTCACAAAGCGTTCTACCAGATACGGTGTGAATATGTTATTGATGATACTTATCTTTTTGGGTATCATTATCTTTATCGAGGCTATCTCGGTAAGACATCATAAAAGAATTGATTTAACAGAAGATAGTAGATACTCACTGTCTCAACAATCCCGCCAAGTCCTCTCGTCTCTTCAAAAAGATGTTAAAGCAACCGCTTTTTATAAAGAGGGACAGAGAGATAAAGATTCAATCAGGGACCTTTTAGATCAGTTTGTGTATCATTCTAAACGATTCAAGTTTGAATTCATTGACCCTGATCGAAATCCTGTTAAAGCCAATAAATATAAGATTGATTCTTACGGAACGATAGTCGTGGAAAGCAACGGGAGACAAGAAAAGGTCTATATGGGAGATGAGGAAAAGATTACCAATGCTATTTTAAAGGCCACAAGCGATAAAAAAAAGACGATCCATTTTGTCAAAGGGCACGGAGAAAATGAAATATTAGATTTTGGCAAAGATGGTTATAGTGCTGCAAAAATGGCTTTAGAGGATGAAAACTACTATGTCAAAGAGTTATTCCTTCTAAGAGAAGAGATGCCTCATGATGCTTCTCTTTTGGTTATAAGCGGTCCTAAAAAAGACTTTTTCGAGCCAGAGATAGAGAAGATTGAGACTTACATAGAAAAAGGGGGAAGGGTTTTATTCATGATAGATCCTTATACCTCTTCTCGTATTAAAGAGTTTTTAAAAAAATACAGTGTTATATTAGGGGATGATATTATTGTTGATGTACTGAGTCGTTTGTTTGGGGCAGATTATCTGACACCTGTTGTTTCAAACTATAGATATCATCCTATCACCAAGGATTTTAACATAGCATCCTTTTTCCCTGTATCTCGTTCTGTAGAAGTAGATAAAGAAATAAAAGAAGGGATCTCAGCAGAAATTCTGGTCTCCACAGGTGATGGAAGCTGGTCTGAAACGGATAAAAAGAGTATAGAAGAAGGAAAACCTGCCTTTGATGACAAAAAGGATCGTAAGGGGCCTATACCTGTTGCTGCGGTGGTAACGATTGAAAACAAATCGAAAGGGGAAGATGATAAAAAAACTCGAAAGGCAAGCCTGGTTGTTTTTGGAGACTCAAATTTTGCAAACAATACTTATTTTAGGCTCTCAGGGAATGGAGATCTTTTTCTTAATACAATAGGCTGGTTGGCTGAAGAGGGAGAACTGATAGCAATCAGAAAAAAAAGAAAGAATATAAGCCCCGTTGTTTTAACCAGATTCCAAGGAAAAGTAGTATTTTGGTCCTCGGTAATTTTCCTCCCCTTGACCGTCCTTCTGATTGGAGCTGTTGTATTCCAAAAAAGGAGAAAGAAATGAAATGAGTTTCAAAAAGACTTTGCTCTTAGGCCTTTTATTAATAATAATAGGAAGTTATTTTTATCTTTATGAATTCAAAGGAGAAAAAGAAAAACAAATAAAAGAGGAACAGGCGAGAAAGGTTTTTCTCTTCTCTACAGAAAACATAGAAAAAATTAATTTAAAAAGAGCAAAAGAAAAGATTATTCTTAAAAAAAAAGGGTCTGACTGGGAATTAGAAAGCCCTGTTCAATATAAGGCTGATTTAAAAGAAATCAATACGATTATTGAAACATTACTGAATGCTGAGAAAGAGAGGACAATAGAAGAAAATCCATCAGATCTATCTCTCTTCGGTCTTAAAGATCCAAAAATAGAAATCCTTATAAAGTTAAAAGATAACCCAACCCTTAAAGGTATCTTATTTGGAAATAATAACCCCACCAATGAATTTATCTACGTAAAGACTACGGACAATCCCGAGGTTTTTCTTACCGATATCTCCATTGAAAAAATCATTGATAAGGGAAGTTATAATCTTAGAGACAAGTCCCTTGTTGATATAGATATAAATGAGATAAATAAAATCGATTTTATCTCTAAAAATTCTAAAAAGTTTACTGTTGAAAAAGAGTCTGTGGATAATTGGAATATCAAAAAACCTTTAGAAACAAAAGGAGATAAAAATAAGATAGAAAATCTATTAGTAAAATTTAAAAATGCCGCGGTCAAAGAATTTATTGATGAACCAAAAACTCTCTCTTCTTATGGACTGGACAAACCTAATTCTAAAATAGTTTTTTGGCTTGGAGATAAAGAAAAAACTCGATCACTTCTCATTGGTAATGAAGATAATGTTAAAAAACAATTCTTTGCCAAAAGAGAGGATATGCCAACTGTATTTCTGATTGAAAAAGACTTGATAAAAAACCTCCCAAAAGTAGCAAATGATTTGAGAGATAAGACAATCCTGGTCTTTAATAAAGAAGATGTTTTAAAAGTAGAATTTAAACAAGATAAAGAAAAACCTATTGTCCTTAAAAAAGAGAATGATATCTGGAATATCATCCAACCTATTGAAACAAAAGCAGATGAATTAGAAATTAATAATATCTTGTGGACATTGGAAAACAGCATGATAAAAGATTTTATAGATGATCATCCAAAAACTCTAAGCCCTTTTGGATTAGATGAACCGCTAAGAGAACTGAAATTATGGCAAAAAGGGGAAAAGAAACCAGGGGTGCTATTGTTTGGCTCAAACACCCCTAAAAAGGAAATATACTCAAAGCTTAAAAATAAAGACTCTGTATTCATGCTTGAATCAAATATTGTGGATAAAATTTTTAAATCACTGTTTCATCTTAGAGACAGAAGGCTTATAGTATTTAAAGACGAGGAATTAGAAGAAATTTCTATTAACTTAGAAACAAAGAATATATCTTTGAAAAAGAAAAAAGGGAAATGGGAGCTTAAAATTTCTGATAGGAAAAGAAAAAAGATTAATGAGATCAATGTAAAAGAAATATTATGGGGTTTAAACGACATTAAATTTCTTGACATTCAACATATTAAAGACCCCTCTCTTCTTAAACTGGGAAATTTTGAATTAAAGATCACATTGTTACAGAAAAAAGGAAAAGAACTAGACACAATGTTTTTTTATAAAGATATTTCTCAAGATCATTTTGCACTTGCTAAAGTTAAGTCTAAGAATATTGTTTATAGTATAAAAAGAGAATCGCTGGATAGCTTGAAAAACTCGATAAAGAAGCTTTCAGAACCCTAAGAATATAGAATCCATCTCTCTATTAAGTTTTCTTACTCTTAGCGTCTCCTTTTAAAAAACTTTTTTAAATTTCCCCTTTTGCTTCTCTTATTTTTATCTTCTCAATTTAGTTGTTAGCTTTTTATTTTAATGATAGAGAAAAATTTCATAAATTTTAAAAAATTTAGAATTTTTCACTTAAAAATACCCACTGAGAGAAATCATTAAATTTAAAAAAATATTTGATTTTACTTGACAAATATGTTATTTATTTCTTATCTTAAAAAAAAGATCATTAGTAATCTTTTTTAAAAACATCTATTATTCATTATTAAAGGGGAGATTGCTATGACAAAGATAGATGTAATAAACAAAGTAGCGGAACAGACTAGATTATCAAAGGTTAAGGCTGAAGAGGCTGTAGAATTGGTTCTCGATTTAATGAAAAAGACTTTAAAGAATGGAGAACCTATTATCCTAAGAAGATTCGGTTCCTTTCAGGTGAGACAAAAAAGGGAAAGGGTCGGACGAAATCCAAAGACAGGTCAAGAGGCAGGAATTCCGGCACGAAAGGTAGTAAGATTTAAATACGGGAAACACTTTAAAGAAGCTGTCAATAGCAATCCATAAAAAATCTTTTAATTTTAGAGTAATAACATAGCATCTCCATAGCTGTAGAATCTGTATTCTTTTTTTATTGCCTCTTTATAAGCCCGTAATATAAAATCTTTTCCACCAAAGGCACAAACGAGCATCAAAAGGGTTGATCTAGGTAGATGAAAATTCGTCAGGAGGGCATTGACGAGTTTAAACCTATACCCTGGATAAATAAAGAGATCCGTATAACCTGATGGTTTAATTACCCCCCCCTCCGAATTAACCGATGTTTCCAAAACCCTCAAACTAGTCGTGCCAACTGCAATTACTCTTTTACCATTTCTACTAGCCCTATTAATCCTTGATTTTGCAAACTCATCTATATTATAAAATTCTTTATCCATCCTATGATCCTCAACCTTTATAACTCTAATAGGTTCAAATGTCCCATAACCGATATGTAATGTAATGGTTATGATTTCAATTCCCCTCTCTCTTATATTGTTAAGAAGTCTTTTGGTAAAGTGTAAACCTGCTGTAGGCGCTGCCACTGATCCTTTTTGATTTGCGAAAACTGTCTGATAAGCTCTTTTGTCTAAAGCATAAAAAGGAGTATAGCCTGATTCACCATAATTTCTCTTGATATAAGGGGGAAGAGGAACAAAACCATATTTAGATAGAGTTTTATAGAAATCTTTATCATATTCAAACAGTATTACACCTCTATCAGGTTTCTTTTCAATGATCTTTCCTACTAATTCCCCCTTCCCAAATATGATTCTTGTCCCCTCTGAAACCCTCGCAAGGGGTTTTATCAAAACCTCCCAAATATCTTTTGATCTCTTATTAATCAATAAGACTTCAATTCTCCCTCCTGTATTTTCCTTTTTACCAAGAAGTCTGGCAGGTATGACCTTTGTATTATTCAAAACGATGATATCTGTCTCTTTCAGATAATCTATAATTCTGAAAAATAATGTATGTTCAATAGCTTTTTTTCTCCTATCTAATACCATAAGCCGTGATTTTTCCCTTTCTTTTATTGGGAACTGGGCAATACGGCTTTTAGGAAGAATATAATCGAATTCAGATACTTTCATTGATAAAGATAATTTAACGAAAAAACTAAATTAGTCATTTACCTCTAAAAAAGATTGAAAAGAGGAGGGTTAAAATAATACTGATTAGGATTGAAGTGGTTAAAGGAAAATAAATAGTAAAATTTTTTCTTTGGAGATATATATCACCAGGAAGTTTGCCAATAAAAGGAGTTCTGCCAATAAAAGCTAAAATAATTCCAATGATGATGAAAAGAAAACCTAATAAAATTAATATTTTACCGAAATAACTCACTTTTTAAGATTATATCTATAACAATTTTTCCTGTAAATTGTTGATAGAATTATCCTCTTGAGAACAGATTCCAAGATGCTTATAGGCCAGTGGAGTAGTTACTCTTCCCCTCTGTGTCCTACACATATACCCACATTGAATGAGAAAGGGTTCATATATATCTTCAATAGTATCCTTTTCTTCATTCAATGCTGTTGCTAAAGTCTCTATACCAACCGGACCCCCATTAAATTTTTCTATTATGGTCAATAACAATTTTCTATCCATCTTGTCCAACCCTGACTCATCTACCTCTAACATTTGCAATGCTCTCTTCGCTACCTCTTTAGAAATCTTGCCGTCTTCCTTAACCTGTGCGAAATCTCTAACCCTTTTTAAAATTCTATTTGCTACCCTTGGTGTACCTCTTGCGCGTTTTGCTATTTCACTTGCGCCTTCATGGTCTATTTGAATACCAAGTATATCTGCAGACCTCTTAACAACTAAGAGTAATTCCTCCTTGTTATAATATTCTATCCTGTGAATCACCCCAAATCTATCTCTTAAGGGAGATGTTAAAAGACCAGCCCTTGTTGTGGCTCCAATAAGGGTGAATCTTGGTAAATCTAATTTTACTGTTTTCGCACTTGGCCCCTGTCCGATTATTATATCTAACTTAAAATCTTCCATGGCAGAATAGAGCATTTCTTCGATAATATGAGGTAATCTATGGATCTCATCAATAAACAATATGTCATGGTCAGCCAAATTCGTCAGTATTGCTGCTAAATCACCTGTTCTATCAATCAATGGTCCAGATGTACTTCTTATATTCACTTTCATCTCAAAAGAAATAATATGGGCTAAGGTTGTTTTTCCTAATCCAGGGGGACCATACAAAAGAACATGGTCCAAAGATTCAGACCTTTCCCTAGCAGCCTGAATAAAAATTTTTAAACTTTCCTTAATCTTCTCTTGACCAATATATTCATCAAACGTTCTTGGTCGAAGCCTTAGATCAAGGCTTCTATCTTCTTTACTGATAACCAAACTATCCTTTTCTGTATCTAATTTTTTATCTGATTTTTTCATCCTACCTCGCTAAGGATTTTAGAGAGCTTTTTAGAATTTCTTCAAATGTTGCATCTTCTCGTAAATTTTGTCTGATTTTTTTTATAGCTTCCAGAGCTATTTTTTTATTATAACCTAAATTAATAAGTGCTGAAATACAATCTAAAAGCTTTTGATCAAAATCTTTATCCTCTTGTGTTATGTCTTCTTTCTTACCAAAATCATGAGAGATTCTATCTTTAAGCTCTAAAGTAATTCTTTCCGCTGTCTTTCGACCAACCCCTGGTATAGAACTTATCCGTGCAATATCATTTCTTAATATAGCCCTATATAATTCTTCTACAGATGATCCTGATAAAATATTTGTAGCCAGTTTTGGACCTATTTTTGATATTCCTATAAGAGATTCGAACAAACTTTTCTCTTGAGTAGTAAGGAAACCATAAAGAGATATTCCATCATCTTTAACATGGGTATATATATTGAGACTTAGATGTAAATTTTTGTCTGGAAGATTATAGTAAGTTGAATAGGGAACAAAAATCTTATAACCGATACCATTGACATCGATAATAATATACTCGATGGATTTGTATGACAATACTCCTGAGATTTTAGCTATCATTTATTATTTCAAATATGATAAAGACAATATTAGAAAAAGTTAAGAATTCTTCAAATATCTATTAAAAGTCGAGGTATGAATATGACATATTGCTATTGCTAGAGCATCAGCTGCATCTTCAAGAACTGAATCATTTTTTAAATTTAATAATCTCAATATCATACTCTTAACCTGCTCCTTATCCGCCCTTCCATATCCAACAATTGATTTCTTTATCTCCAGAGGAGTATATTCTACCACATCGATATCCATACATGCTGCTGCTAGTATTGCTACTCCACGGATGTGACCTAATTTAAGTGCTGTTTTAACATTCTTTGAATAAAACAAATCCTCTACAGCTACAGTATCAGTCTTATAACTTGATATTATTTCTTCTAACTCATCTTTTATAGACTTTAAACGTTTAGGAAAAGATAAATGAGAAGATGGAGAAATAACACCCCATTTAAGGGCTCTTAATTTTTTATCCTTCTCTTCTACGACACCATATCCTGTCTTCATCCCAGGATCGACTCCTAGAACAAGCATTTAAAATCCTTTTCAAATAAACTATACTTCTATTGTCTCCATAACCTCTTTTGGTATATCAAAATTGGCATATACTTGTTGCACATCATCGTGATCTTCAAGGCCTTCCATCAATTTCAGCATTTGCTGGGCTTCTTTCCTCTCCAATCTTACCGTACTTTGAGGCACCATAGTAATTTCTGCAAAAGATATTTCAATATTATTTTGTTTTAAGCAATTCTCAATATTCTCGAAGCTCTCTGGAGTCATGGTTATTTCATACTGGCCTTCTGATCTCTTTACATCTTCTGCGCCCTCATTCAAAACAATATCTATTAATTCATCTTCATTTACCTTATCTTCTTCAATCATTATCAGACCTTTTTTCGAAAACATCCATGATACACAACCTGTTTCACCCAGACTCCCTCCATTTTTAGAAAATATATATCTTATTTCTGAAACAGTCCTATTTTTATTATCAGTAAGCACATTAACCAGAACAGCTACCCCTCCTATTCCATATCCTTCATAACTCACCTCTTCATAATAAGTTCCTGGCAATTCTCCTGTTCCTTTTTGTATCGCCTTTTTAATGTTATCATTTGGCATATTTGCATCCTTTGCAGCCTGGATTGCTGTCCTCAAACGAGGATTTCCATCAGGATGCCCTCCTCCTATTCTTGCAGCAGCAGTAATCTCCTTAATCAATTTCGTAAATATCTTTCCTTTTTTAGCATCCATAGCAGCTTTTTTATGCTTAATACTTGCCCATTTTGAATGGCCAGACATAAATACTTCACCTCTTAAAAAATAAGAAAATTAATACTATTCATAAAACCTTTTTAGCAAATTTAAAAAATAAAGTAAAGAAAAAAGCTTTTTTAAGATTCTTAACAAAATTATAAAAAAAACCTGCAAGATATTGCAGGTTTTTTTATCCCGGCAGTGACCTACTCTCCCACACCGTCTCCAGTGCAGTACCATCGGCGCTGGAGGGCTTAACTTCCGTGTTCGGAATGGGAACGGGTGTTTCCCCTCCGCTAAGACCACCGGAAAATATAATTTCTAAAATTTGGATCTAAAAGAATATTTTATATTATGGTCAAGCCTCACGACCAATTAGTACTGGTAAGCTTAACACATTACTGTGCTTCCACATCCAGCCTATTAACCTTGTAGTCTTCAAGGGGTCTACCGTTCCTCTCGAAAAATCGAGAAGAAAGGGATATCTTATCTTGAGGTGGGCTTCCCACTTAGATGCTTTCAGTGGTTATCCCTTCCGAACATAGCTACCCAGCAATGCCCCTGGCGGGACAACTGGCACACCAGAGGTTCGTCCATCCCGGTCCTCTCGTACTAGGGACAGCTCCTCTTCAAATATCCTTACGCCCCACGACAGATAGGGACCGAACTGTCTCACGACGTTCTAAACCCAGCTCGCGTACCGCTTTAATCGGCGAACAGCCGAACCCTTGGGACCTGCTTCAGCCCCAGGATGCGATGAGCCGACATCGAGGTGCCAAACCTCCCCGTCGATGTGAACTCTTGGGGGAGATCAGCCTGTTATCCCCGGCGTACCTTTTATCCGTTGAGCGACGGCCTTTCCACACAGAACCGCCGGATCACTAAGCCCTGCTTTCGCATCTGCTTGACCTGTAGGTCTCGCAGTTAAGCTCCCTTATGCCTTTACACTCTACGGCTGGTTTCCAATCAGCCTGAGGGAACCTTTGGGCGCCTCCGTTACTTTTTAGGAGGCGACCGCCCCAGTCAAACTGCCCACCTGACACTGTCCTCACCCCGGATTCACGGAGTTAAGTTAGAATTCCGTAACAATAAGGGTGGTATTTCAAGGTTGACTCCACCTCAACTAGCGTTGAGGCTTCAAAGTCTCCCACCTATCCTACACATACTGCAACAAAATCCAATGCCAAGATACAGTAAAGGTGCACGGGGTCTTTCCGTCTTGTCGCGGGTAACCGGCATCTTCACCGGTACTACAATTTCACTGAGTCCCTCGTTGAGACAGCGCCCAAGTCGTTACGCCATTCGTGCAGGTCGGAACTTACCCGACAAGGAATTTCGCTACCTTAGGACCGTTATAGTTACGGCCGCCGTTTACTGGGGCTTCGGTTCAAAGCTTCTTCCTCAGTTTCCCTCAGAATAACCTCTCTCCTTAACCTTCCAGCACTGGGCAGGCGTCAGTCCCTATACATCGTCTTGCGACTTTGCAGAGACCTGTGTTTTTAGTAAACAGTCGCCCAGGCCATTTCTCTGCGACCTCTTCATGCTCCCCGAGCAAGTCGGTTTACACTAATGAGGCACCCCTTCTTCCAAAGTTACGGGGTTAGATTGCCGAGTTCCTT
>Ga0307378_10011869_pt1 | contig 11189 bp, 5 predicted proteins | sample UN1MG_FD_202238 | JGI IMG/M metagenome (GOLD analysis project Ga0307378, IMG submission 202238) | Soil microbial communities from Risofladan, Vaasa, Finland - UN-1 | ecosystem: Environmental > Terrestrial > Soil > Coastal area > Acid sulfate soil | place: Finland: Risofladan, Vaasa | collected...
CGAATCCGAGATGAAGAGCGAACATGCCGGCGCAATGACGGAGATCCCCAAGACAGCGGGATTCAAGGGCGATTACAAGACCATCCACGCACCCGACAAGAGCGACGCCTTTTCCATGGAGGGAAACATCGCCGACATACTGGTCAGCGACGGGGAATCGATCTACCTCAGGCACGTCAAGTACGACCAATCGCTGGTCCGCCAGGAGGGCTACGGCACGCACTTGTTTTCCTCGTCCAGCCTGCTCGATCGATCCGAAGCAGAGCGATCGCATTGGTTCCTCGGGACCGGGGACTTTCGCGGACTGCCGAAGTCTTCCTATCAATGGATGACGAAACCTCGCCACCTGGGATTCGGACAGTTCATCGTGCCGTTCGGGACATTCCTCTGTTTTGACAAGGACACCGCCTGGAGCGTCAAACAACTGGAAGCCGGGGGAGGACTGCGTGATGCACTGAACCTGTCCTGTCAGAGCATGAGGCCCTTGGGCATCGATGAGAAGGACTTCGCCCAGCGAGAGCAGCCCGAACCGATCTGGTCCGTGGATTTGCAGATCCACCCCCTGGCCATGCTCAAAGCCGGCCCGGATCTCTACGTGGGCGGCCTGGCACTGAATGATTTCTCGGGAAGGAAGGACGACTACGACGGAAAAGCCGGCGTGCTGAAGGTCTTTGACGCAAGTAGCGGCAAGGAGGAATACACCCTTCCTCTCGATTCGCCTCCGATCTTTGACGGCATGGCAGCCGCAGGCGAAAGCCTATATATCAGTATGCAAGACGGTGCAGTTCTGTGTCTTTCCGGTAATCTCAGCAAAGAGGTCGTGCGATGAGGATACACGCGAGAAAACTCCCTGGAATGACGACCCGCGTTATCTTCCTGATGATCGTTGTCGCGGGCCCAGTCGGCGATGCCGCCGGCGAGAAATCCTCAGGAACCGCCGGCCAAGACGGCTTCGCGTGTGCGATTGGCACGAGGCACTACGAACCGACCTGGGAGTCGCTGGCGCAGCACGGAGCCGCTCCGGAATGGTACGAGAACGCCGTTTTTGGAATCTACTTTCACTGGGGAGTCTATTCAGTGCCCGCCTACGGTGGCGAGAAGTATTATCGAAGCATGTACAGGTCAGGTCACGACGTTTACGAGCATCACTGCAAGACGTACGGAGATCCATTGAAGTTTGGATACCATGACTTCATCCCGATGTTCAAGGCGGAGAAATGGGACCCGAACTGCTGGGCGGAGTTGTTCGAGAATGCGGGCGCCGACTTCGCCGGCTCCATTGCGGAACACGGCGATGGTTTTGCCATGTGGGATACGGATTACGACGCGTACAACGCCATGGACATGGGGCCCCATCGGGATATCGTCGGGGAAATGGTTGAAGCGCTCAGAAATCGTGGCATGAAGGTCGTCACGACATTCCACAATCTCAAGTGGGATTTTTACGACGACGGCAGAAGACTGTGTCCCAAGGGCGTCGGGGTCAATGATCCTCGACTCTCGGGTCTGTACGGCCCGATACACGAGCCGGCGGATCCCAAGTTGAGCACCTACGGCCTCATCAACCGCCCGAAGGATCCCGTTGAGGACGCCGTTCCCGAAGCCTTCCGGGAAGAAGGCTACAACAAGTTCATCGAGGTCATCGACAAGTACCGCCCGGATCAACTTCAGATCGACGGAGGCACGTGCACCAGCTTGGGCCAAGAGCGTCTCCAAAAGATGCTTGCGCATTACTTCAACTCGGCCCGGAATTGGGGCAAGGAAGTCGTGGTGACACGCGGTTATAGCGGCCGTCACCCATATTCTCCGTCAGAAATGTGGGGTAAAGAGGTCATGATCAGCCGGGTGATCCCACTCTCGTGCTCCGTACAAAACGTGGAGCAGCATTTCCCCGCAGTGATTCCAAGGACGCCCTTCCCGGATAGACGGCAGGCCACTACGCCGGTTCCGGGATTCGGCTATTCATACGTAGCGGGCAACGAAGACAAGACGCCTGCCCAGATAGAGGACAGCGTCAATGCGTTGGTGGATGGAATGGTGGACGTAAAGAGCAAGAATGGCGTCACTCTGCTGGGCGTAGCCCCAAGAGCGGACGGCACCTTTCCGGATTCGCAAATCGGAATCCTGAGGAAGCTGGGCGAGTGGATGCGCGTGAACAAAGAAGCGTTGCACGGCGCGGATTGTCGGATTCCCTGCTCGGCGGGCACCTTGCGATTCACCCGGAAGGCAGGTTTCCTCTACGCGATCGACCTGGCGAAGCCGGTCGCTCCCGCGGTCATTCCCGCCGTGACACCTGTGCCGGACTCCAGCATCCGGATGCTCGGGAGCGACAAGAATCTGGCCTGGCACCAGGAGAACGGCGATCTAGTGATCGACGAACTGCCCGATCCGTTACCGGGCGATTACTCCTGGGTGTTCAAGATTCGAGTCAGCGATACTACGGAAGAAATCCGGCGGCACGTCCCGGAGATGGAGTAAGGAGTGGCTGATGCTTCACGCAGTTTCAGGCCCGGCCGAAACGGGAAGTGAAGCAAGACAACCCGTGACAAGAGACATGACTTGGAGAGCAACCATGACGAGTCGAAGTATTTGGATTACCGTGTTGGCCGGCCTGATCGCCTTTCTTTCTTCCGGCCAGTCGCGAGGCGAAGGACCGTTGAAGCAAGGCACGGCCGAGACGCTGTCGAAAGACAGGAGGCGGGAACTGGCCACGGAGGAGCAGGCAAAGTATGTCTATACGGAAAAGGCCACGTTGACCGGCATGGCACCGGCGCCGGACGGTCGGCTGGTGCTCTGGTATCGGCAGCCGGCGCCCCGGTACTATTGGCACATCCTGCCCGTTGGCAACGGAGCGCTCGGCGGAGCGGTCTACGGCGGCGTGCATACCGAACGCATCCAGTTCAACGAGCAAAGTCTGTGGACGGGCAGCGAGGCCGCCGGCGATATGGGAGACTATCAACCGTTCGGCGACTTGTACGTGGAGTTGGGTCATGCCGATGCGGCCGGCTACCGGCGCGAATTGAATCCGGAAAACGGGATCCACCGTGTCCAATACGTGTGCGGAGGCACGGCTTATCGGCGCGAGTATTTCTGTAGCCACCCCGATCAGGTGATGGTGTTGCGTTTCACCGCCGACAAGCCGGGCATGCTCAGTGCTGCCATTCGCATCACCGACGCCCGCGGGCCGAAGTCGACGGCCAAGACGAACCGGGTGACGCTGACCGGCGAGTTGGCCAACGGGATGGCATACGAATCGCAGGCGTTGGTATTGAACGAGGGCGGAAAGGTCGTGACCGAACAAGACGCCGTCCGCGTCGAGAATGCAGACTCGCTGACGGTCCTGCTTGCTGCTGCCACTTCGTTCGTTCCCGACCGCAAAGCGGGCTGGCTCGGTGACCATCCGCACGAGAAAGTCACGGCGACGGTCGACGCAGCGGCGACCAAGACGTACGAGGCGCTCAGGGCCGCGCACGTCGCCGACCACGAGGCCCTGTTCGGCAGCGTCCGCCTGGATCTCGGCAAGACCGACCCGGCCATTGCCGAGTTGCCCACCGATGAACGGGCCAGGCGGCGCGAGGAGCCGTGGGATGACCCCGAATTGGAAGAAATGCTCTTTCAATATGGCAGGTATCTGCTGATCGCCTGCTCGCGCCCCGGTTCGCCGCCGGCCAACCTGCAGGGCATCTGGAACAACAGCTCCTATCCACCCTGGCATTGCGACTATCACAGCGACTTGAATCTGGAGATGAACTACTGGCTGGCCGAGCCGACGGGTCTTTCCGAGTGTGCGATTCCGTTGGGTGATTACTTGCTGAGCATTATTCCGGGGCGCCGCGAGGTCTATGGCAAGGCGCAGGCTGGGAAACGGGGTTGGGGAATCTGCGGAGGAAACAGTCTCTTCGGGGGAGGGGAGTCGAAGAATTACGACTCGTGCAACACCTGGCTGGCGCAGCATTTCTGGGAACACTATGCGTTCACCCAGGACAAGGACTTCCTGGCCCAGAAAGCCTATCCCGTACTCAAGGAACTCTGCGAGTTCTGGGAGGACCGTCTCGTTGCCTGGCCCGACGGCACACTGGTGTCGCCAGGCGGAAATTCACCGGAGCACGGTTGTCCCGAGAAGGACCCGGCCGGCAAGAGCAGTCAAGGCGTTTCGTTCGATCAGCAGCTTGCGTGGGACGTGTTCAGCAACTACATCGAAGCATCGCGCATCCTGGAGGTCGATCCGGAATATCGCGACAAGGTGATCGAGATGCGAGGCAAGCTGCTCGGCCCCCAGATTGGCTCGTGGGGTCAGCTTCAGGAATGGAGCATCGACGCCGATAACCCCGAGGACACGCATCGCCACATCTCGCACTTCATCGCGGTCTATTCCGGCAAGCAGATCTCTCCGCTGACGACTCCGAAGCTTGCCGAGGCGGCCAGGGTGTCGCTTGATGCGCGAGGAAACGAATCGACCAGTTGGGCCATGGCCCATCGGGCGGCCGCATGGGCCCGACTGTTCGATGGAGATCGCGCTCAGACGATCCTCCGCCTCATGTTGGCACGTGGACGGTTCCACGAGAACCTGCTCAGCTCGATCGGCGGCGGCTGTTTTCAGATCGATGCGAATTTCGGCTATACGGCCGCCGTGGTAGAAATGCTCTTGCAGAGCCACCTCAAGGAGGAAGGCTCGGACGCCTACCTCATTCACCTCCTGCCGGCACTACCCAAGGGCTGGCCGAACGGTTCCGCGAAAGGCCTGCGGGCTCGCGGCGGCTTCGAGGTGGACATGGCGTGGAAGGACGGAAAGCTCGAAGAGGCGACCATCCGCAGCCTGGTGGGCACGACGTGCAGGGTGCGCTATGGCGATAAAGAGATCGTGCTGACAATGAAATCGGGCGACCGCGTGACACTGGATGACGCACTGGAACGCCGGTAAGGGTATATGGAGCCAATACACACGCATCGAACCGCTCCGAGCAAGTTCGCAAGAAGGGAAGTGCAATGAGAGCACTCGTCCTGACGCAATCGCCTGAACCAACTGCTGGGAATGGTCTTTCAGAACTCAAGACGGCTACTGTAAACGGAATGTGGGAAACAGAAACCGACTCAAGTAGAATAGTTCGAGGAACGGGCGCGCCCCAGGAGTGCGGCGCGCATGAATCGGGCGACGCTTGCCTCAAGTCAGTCACGTTTCGCAGGCATCGATCGATCACCGATTTATTCTGCAAGAGCGATGCACTATCGGCGGACGCACACCATGAAGCCTTCTCTACTTTCCTGCCCTGCTTCTGCTATCCTGCTGGCCAACGTGCTCGGCCTGACTTGCCAATCAGGCGTCGAAGAGGTTGCCCAAGCAGCCGCGACGAGTAAGGATGACTCGGCCGGACGCGATTGGCCATGCTATCAAATGGATAATCAACGCAGCGGCTATACGCCGGAGGTGATCCGTGCTCCGCTGGCGCCGGATTGGGCGCATCGGCTCGCCAACCCTCCGCAACGCGCATGGGTCGGCCCGGGTACGAGAATGCGGTGGGACGCTTCCTTTGCGCCGGTGATTGCCGAGGGGCGAGTCTTCTTCGGGAGTTCCGCCGATGGCCGGATTTGCGCGCGGGACGTCGAGAGCGGCCAAACCGTCTGGACGTTCTTCACCGGCGGCCCGGTTCGCTTCGCCCCGTACATTTCGAACGGTCGGCTCTACGCGGTCAGCGACGATGGCTGTCTCTATTGTCTCTCAGCACGAGACGGGTCGGTGACGTGGAAATTCCGCGGCGGCCCCCAGCAGAGCATGGTCCTTGGAAACGACCGACTCATCTCCCGCTGGCCGGTACGCGGAGCGCCGATCGTTTCCGAGGGAGTCGTCTATTTCGGCTGCGGCATTTGGCCCACCGATGGGATTTACGTCCACGCCATCGACGCGAAGACGGGCAAGTCGATCTGGTGCAACGACACCTCGGGCAATACCTATATGGCACAACCACATTCCGGGGCCACCGCCTTCAGCGGCATCGCGGCCCAGGGTTATTTCGCCGAGTTGGGCGAATACCTGCTCGTTCCCACCGGACGCGCCGTGCCAGCGTTTCTCGACAAGAAGGACGGCACACTCATCGACTTTTTGCTCGCTAGAAACCAGAAGAGCGGTGGGGGGCGACTGTCCGTCATGCCGGATTTGAATGCCTTTTGGTCGGGCGGCAGTCTCTTCTTCGCGCCGGGGGATGGATCCGGGCAAACCGGCGGCGATGAACATGCGGTTACGCCCGACGGAGTCGTATACGCAGATGTCGGCGGAGGAACGGACGGCAAACTGCGTCGATCGACCTACCGCGAGGAAAGCCGCACCGACCGGCACGGCAAGCCGACTCGATTGCTCACCATGGATTCGGACGAGACCATTGCCGAGATGAGCGGCGAGCCGACGGCCTTCATCGTGGCAGGCAAACATGTTGTTGCGGGCTTCCCAGGCAAAATCGTCGTATGTGATTTGGACGGTCAGGAGCCTGACCGCGAATATGCCGTCAACGGCACGGTCTATGGTTTGGCGTATGCCCACGGGCGGTTGGTCGCTTCGACAGACCGCGGGGAGATTTTCTGTTTTCTGAGCGGCGGCGACAAGCAGGAGTTTCGTCAGGCTGGCGATACGATAGCATCCGCCGCCGACAACCCGCTCCCGGTCGGTGAGCAGCCTGCTCGAAGGCCGGTTGCGGGGTACACGCTGATGCTCGGCGGAGATGGCGTCGAAGTCATCGAGGGCTTTCTCTCGAATGGACGCCATGTCATCGTGATTGACGAACGCGCGCAAACGATAGACGCCCTGCGGAAACACTTCGATACGCGCGGCCTCTATGGAACGCATATTACCGCGCTGGTAGCGAACACGAAACAGACTCCTTTGCCCAACCGGTTTGCGAACCTGGTCGTGGACAATGGCGCCGATACCCCTCGGGACGAAGTGCAGCGACTGTTGATTCCGCGTACGGGCCGATTCCAGTCCAGCCCGTCCGCAATGCCCGTCGAACTCGATGCAGAACTCGCCGGCGAGGGCAGTTGGACTCACCAGCATCATGATCCTGCCAACACGCTGTATTCGGAGGATACGGTGGTGAAGGGGCCGCTTGCGACTCGCTGGTACAAGGACCTCGACCTGGTCATGCCCAACCGAGAGGGGCGCGGCGCCTCTCCTCTGTATCTCGACGGGCGAATGTACGTCGAAGGGATCGATGCCTTGCTCTGCGTCGACGCTTACAGCGGCAGCGAATTATGGAGGTTGTCGCTGCCGGGGATTCAGAAGCACATGGACCAGAGCCACTACTCCGGCTCGTGGACCGGCGGGAATATGTGTCTTGACAACGACCATCTCTACCTGGTCCGGGAGGATCACTGCCTGAAGATCGATCCGGTAACGGGAACCGTACAGGGCGAACTTGCCGTGCCACAACCGGGAAAGGCGTGGGGATATTTGGCCGTCAAGAACGGCGTCCTCTACGGCAGCATTCCCGATACGGACTTCCATGTGCGATGGCTCTGGCGGCAATCGGACATGGAAGCCGTCTATACGGAATCTCATTCGTTGTTTGCCATGGACCCAGAATCCGGCGAGGTGCTCTGGCAATACGACGCCAAGGACTCGATACGCCACAACACGATCGCCATCACCGGCAAACAAGTGTTTCTCATCGACCGGCCGATCGCCGAATTCGACAGCGCCGCTTATCAAAAGGGCGGTTCGAAGTCGGGCCAAACGGCCCCCAAGGAACATCCCCATGGCACGCTTGTCGCTCTCGATGCGGCGACCGGCAAACGTCTTTGGGCAAACCAGGACGACATCTACGGCACAACCCTGGCTGCCAGCGAGTCGCAAGGGGTCCTGGTGACAGGCTATGCCAAAATCCAGTTCACGCTCCCTTCCGAGTTCGGCGGAAGACTGACGGCTTACCGGATCTCGGACGGTGGCGTACTCTGGGACCAGAAAGGGGTGCGGGGCGAACGTTCCAGATTCATCATTCGAGATCGTGACGTGATCTTGGAACCGGACGCGTACGATTCGACCACCGGGACCAGGATCGACGGGTTCGAACTCGAACGGGCGTACGGTTGCGGGCCCGCCGTGGCGAGCCGGCACCTGATCCTGTTTCGCTCGGGCACGCTGGGCTATTGCGGTGCCGCGGGCGACAAGCCCGTTCAGAGCTTCGGCGGAATTCGGCCCGGTTGCTGGATCAACGCCATACCGGTCGGCGGCATGGTCCTCATGCCCGATGCCTCCGAGGGCTGCCTCTGCAGCTATCTCAACAAGGCAACCGTCGCCCTGGAAGAGAGGGTGGCAGAGCCGATCGTTGCGAGCACTGCCGCGGAGGGCGGTCTGTCCGTATCCATACAGGGACCGGAGCAATGCGAACTTCGCTATACGCTCGACGGAACGCCGCCGATGATCGAGTCGCCGTCGCCCCCGCCGGTTGTCCTGCTAAAGCCGGGCACCACGTTGAAAATCAAGGCATTCAAGCACGGCATGCCACCCAGCGAAACGGTTGTCGTGTCCAATGGCTTCGAGGGCTCTCAGGCCTCTTGCGTCACCATCTCCCCAAGTGTTAGGCGGGCCGGTTGGGAGTAGTAGTGAACTACGCCGTCTCATACAAGCCAATAGCCAGAGCCATCAGCCGCGAAATGCGAGGCCCACCGCTCGGTTCCAGCACAGACTCCCTGTTTGCGTCCGCGTCGAGCCTGAAAGGATTGCAGGGCACTCCCTCCGAAGAGCGACTTTTCGGTGGTAGGGCAGTGGTCTTGCCCTCTCCGAGCATGAAAACCGGACATGCCGTCCAGCCTGGCGCATCCACCGGTAGTAGGCTTATGACGTGACGGCCGCCGGTCGGGTCGATGGCCGCCCTCGACGAGGGACTCGTTTGGTCACTTTGCGGGCGTCTTATCGCAGTTGCAGAACGCAAAGGAGTTTTCAATGTTCCACTTCCATTGGCAGGGGAAGCAAGGTTGGGCCACGATGCTGTCAGCGCTGATCGTGCCCATGATACTCTTTGCTCAACAGAGCAGCGCGGACGAAATCGACGCCATCGGTAATCCTCTGGTGGACGAAACGCAGATCATGCTGATGTACGTGAGTCCGACGACAAGCGGCTTTTCATATGCCTTCCTGGAAGGCTGGCGTCAGTGGGGCTTGGCGTTCGCGGATATTTCTCGAAACGAAGAGCGTCAAGCGATGCTGGCGGCCATTACTACCCACGCGATCTTGCAGGTCGACAAGTCGGTGCGCACCAGCGCCGCCGGAAGCGAAATCATCCTGCAGAAGCTACGTGACGACCAGAGATACTACGAGGACCTGTTCCCCGATTTTCGTACCCGCCTCACGCCACCCACCGATGCGGACGAACAGAGATACTACGGGCGCTATTCCGCGATCAAGGACGTGGTGGACGGGCCGGGACAGCGTCTGAAGCAGGCGGCCGAGAGCGCGATTGCAGCCATAGAGACGGTCCGGACGCGACTTGGCCAAGGAGGTTTCATTCTCCGAAGCCTGGAGTCGCAAAACAGCTTCCTCATGAAAGCTATGAATCTGTATTACCAGCGCCTGCAAGAGTTGGAGAAGGCGCTAACCGATTTGAACGAAAGTGGCGCTTCGCCCCGCAAGCACTTGCGAGTGATCTTCAAGAACGAATCAGACAACCTGGTCTTTTTCGTGCAGGTCATGCCGCGGGACAATGATGGCAAATACGAGAAGATTCGCGAGGACACGCGATACCCGATTCCGATTTATCCGAACGCCCCCCCGGCAAGCGAGCAGTCAGTCGAACCCAAGCAGCAGCGCGGCCCAAATCGATTCTGGTTCACGGTCAAACCCTGGGATAAGATCATCGCCCGCGTGGCCACGATGGGCCCCATCCGCGACAAGGTCCGATTTCAGCCGATCGTCGGTAATCTGGTCAAACCCGACTTGAATAGTTTGGAGCGAGGCTTCTATTGGATGGGTTACAACACAAAGCAACCGACCAAACTGGTCCCGATCTTTACGCGATTGTATTCAAAACAGGAGAGCTACACATGGGAGTTCCGAGGCGGCTGGGCGCCAGGAGAGTCGGCCAACGATCCGACGTTCTCCACTGGAATCGACATGAAAGCGCTCCAGCAGGGCCTCGGGTATGTCTGGCCCGGGCATGTGGGTTTCAGCGGCGAGCAGATCGAGTGGGTCCTTCCTTCGTCTTTGGACAGCGCGGCAGAGTACGGTGCAGGATACGCAGACGTGAGCGGAACCACCACGTACCAGAAAGTGGGGCCCACCGTCGCTCAGCGGGACGATTTGACAGAATCAGGCAAAGGGCGACTGCGACTGCTGGTTGAAAAGTGGTGATAGATTTCCTGGTGGACAACAGTTGTCTCGGCTTGTGAGTCAAATCGTCTTGCGGCATCATTGTCCCGGGACACCACGCCCAGCACGTTCACTCAAACCCAGCGTGGAATACCGCGGCTGAAGCTCCGCAGTGGCAGCCGAGACGTAGCGTCACCTTTTTCCTGGCTTACTTAGCCTTTCTCAGGTTAGTTCACATCCCCAACTGCCTCTTCAACTCCCACCTCTCCCACAACCGGCCACACTTCCCACCTCGTCGTCATTCTTTGACTTGGCCAGCCACGCCGGCAATCTCCCCCGCCAATAATTCTCCCACTCTCTCCGCCTTCAGCGCTTGAACTCTGCTCGCCGGTCGAGGTAACCGTTGCCCACAGCGAGCACAAGCCCACGAACGGCCCGATGTATGCGGTGTTGTAAAGAACGCCGCTCCCACGTCGGACTTTTGGCTTGCTGAAGTCGCATGCGTCAGGGCGGTTCTTACAACGAGGCAAGCACACGGTATGTTGCGACCGTTCGCAATGTATAGACACATGTTCAGTATTGCAAAATGCGGGAGGGTAGCTACTAAGCAGGACCGAGCCGGGCAATGGGGGGCGCCCGGGGGGACTATCTTGCCTATGCCCTCTGTTTTCTCACCCGCGTTGTGATAGTTGCCCCGTTGTTTCGGCGTTGTTTGCCCGCTGTTTTCCGCCTGTTTGCACGGTGTTTCTTCGGCCGAGTTTGGCCGATTCGATTCAACTATATATGTGCGCGCCCGCGTGGGGGCTTTCGCACCCATAGTGTCTTTGCACTATCCACAAATATTCTTGGAACTATTTTCGCAGACCTGTTGACACAAACAACGAATTGTGCATAATAA
>Ga0307378_10011871_pt1 | contig 11188 bp, 10 predicted proteins | sample UN1MG_FD_202238 | JGI IMG/M metagenome (GOLD analysis project Ga0307378, IMG submission 202238) | Soil microbial communities from Risofladan, Vaasa, Finland - UN-1 | ecosystem: Environmental > Terrestrial > Soil > Coastal area > Acid sulfate soil | place: Finland: Risofladan, Vaasa | collected...
CAGCGGCTGCCGGCATGGAGGGAGGCAGGGCCGGCCGGGGCGGCGCTCTGGATCGAGCCCCTGGAGGGCGGCTGGCAGGCTGAATTGGAGGCCCTCAGTGCTGGCCTGAACGGCGGAGGCACGTTGGTGATCGTTGCCTCGCGGCCGCTGGCCCGCCTGCTGCCTGAACGACGCGAATGGCCTGGGGAGGCATTGGGCCTGCACCTCGGGGGCCTCGGCCGCCTGCGCCGGGCCCTGGCCGGAGCGGGGCTGGCCCTCGAGGCCGAGTATGGCCTGCATACCCTGTCAGCCACCTTCCTGAACCTGCTGGGCCAGTGTGCTTCCCGCGGGGGGCGCCCCGACCTGGGCGACCGGCTGCATTTTGCCAGCCGGTTGCGCTACATCACCTTGGGGCCGTCGGCTCGACTCTCGACCGTGGCCCTGCTGGTGGCGCGTGCGGGTAGACCTGACAGGTCCCGGCAGAGCTGTCAGGTCTGGAGTTCCTCCGCGCTGGCGGGTGGGGAGCAGACTGGCTTACACGCTGCCATCGACCAGGCCGTGGCCCGCCTGGACGCCTGGCTGGAGACGCTGCGGGGGCCCGAGGGCACCGGCGCCTATGGTGGTCCGGTGGCCCACTGGTGGCGCCAGGGGTTACTCTACACCGGCCCCGGCCTCGACTGGCGCTACGAGGGCATTATCGGCGGCTATCTGGCCCTGTGGGAGCGGAGCGGCGACGAGCACTGGCTGATCAAGGCCCGGCGGGCCGGCGATGACCTGCTGGCCGGGCAGTCCCCGGCTGGCCACTACGCTGCCTCGGCCTTTGAGCTGAACCCGGCGTCGGCCGGCACGCCCCACGAAGCGGCATGTGACGCCGGCCTGCTGCTGCTGGCCTGGGCCCTGCGGGGAGCGGGTGACGAGGGCTGGGAAGCCTACGCCGCTGCCGCGGAGCGCAACCTGGGGGCCTTCTACGTCAACCGGCTGTGGGACCCAGAGGTGCGGGCCTTCCGTGACAGCCCGGACGTTCCCTCCTTCGTGCCCAACAAGGCGGCCACGGCCTGCGAGGCGTTCTTCCTCCTGGCTGAGGTGCGCGGGGAGGATCGCTGGGTCGAGCAGTACGCCCTGCCCACTCTGGACCGCATCCTCGCTTACCAAGTGGGCGACGGCGGGCCGCTGGACGGCGCCATCGCCCAGAACAGCATCGGGGACAAGAGGATAGAAAAGTACTTTCCCTTCTACATCGCCCGTTGCGTTCCGGCCCTGCTGCGCGGCTACGAATGGTCGGAGGACGAACGGTACGCCGACGCGGCGCTGGCGGCGCTGCGCTTCATCGCCCGCTGCGCCGGGGCCGACGGATTCCTGCCGGCCGTGGTCTATCCCGGTGGGCGTGCCAACCGCTACCCGGGTTGGGTGGCCGCCCTGGGTGACGTGCTGCGTGTCGCCGACCTGGTACGGCCGTACGGCTTTGAGCGCGACCTGAGCGCCACTCGCGAGCGGCTGCTGGCCGGTCAGGACGCTTCGGGCGGTTTTCAGACCGCCACCGGCTTTGCCGCCCAGGCGGGTGGACGGATACCCGCCCTGCCCGACCTGCGCGACCTGCTCCACGTGGCCGGTTGGAGCGCCATGGCCTTCCGCTACCTGGCTCCCCAGGTTGGCCCGGGGCTGGCACCTGCCCCAGAGACGCCAGCATTTGAGGCCGACTGTACCTTCCGCGGGCAGCGCGTGCGCCTGCGCGAGACGCCGGCTGAGCTTGTGGTTTCGGCGGGGGAGCAAGTCCGCTACCGCTGGTGCAAGGGCGATCCCTGGCCCCGGGTGGCCGAACGGGAGTTCTGGCTGCAATGATCGGTTCTCTCAAGACGCTAAACCAGCTCGCCAACCGCCACGCCACCAAGCTGTTGCTCGTCGGCCTGGTTGGGGTCGCCGCGTACAACTGGCGCCAGTGGCAGCGCGACAAAGCCCTGCTGGCGCAGAGAGGCGACCCTCCCCCCCGGCCGCCGCTTGAGGAATGGCCAGCTCTCCCCCTGGTCAGCGTCCTCGTCGCCGCCTGGAATGAAGAGGAATTTGTCCAGCGGCACATCGAGAGCTTTCTGGCGCTGCGCTACCCGCACAAGGAGCTGGTGCTCTGCGCCGGGGGCAACGATGGGACCTACGAAATCGCGCGGCGCCGTGCCGGGGAAGGGGTGGTGGTCCTGGAACAGCAGGCTGGCGAGGGCAAACAGGCCGCATTGCGTCGTTGCCTGGCAGAAGCTGGAGGCGAGCTAATCTTCTTGACCGATGCGGATTGCCTGTTGAACGACGAGGCCTTTACCCGCACGCTGGCTCCGCTCGTGCTGGAACGGGAGGCCGCGGCTACGGGCAGATCGCGACCGCTGGCGGAGCAGTTGGCGGAGCCGTTCACCGTCTACCAGTGGTGCACTGATATTTACGTGGCAGCGCAGTACGGAGACTACGTTCCAGGCCTACTGGGCCGCAACTGCGCCGTGACCCGCCGGGCGCTGGAGCAGATCGACGGGTTCAAGGTCAATGTCCGCACCGGCACCGACTATCATATGGCCAAGAGCCTCCTGAAGCAAGGCTATCGCATCCGCTATGTGGGGGACAGCACGATCGAGAGCCGCTACCCGGCATCGGTGAGGTCCTACTGGCGGCGACAGTCACGCTGGGTGCGCAACCTGATAGTCCAAGGGCCGGCCTTTGGTGACTATGACCTCGTGAAGGCGGCTCTGCGGACGTCACTGATAGGCGTGATGATGCTTGGGCTGCCGCTCTTCGTGCTGTGGATAGGGCCGGTTGCAGTCGTCCTGTGGGCGATCCTGTTCGGGCAGTCGTTTCTGGCCAAGCTTCGCTACGCCCGCTTCGCCCAATTGGATCGTCGGGTACCGGTCGGTGTCGCCCAAATTGTGATGACGCCTGTATTCATGATAGTTGACTACATCGCCTGGACCCTTCCCTTGGTTGACTTGATGCTGCATCGGCGGAGGTGGTGAGGGTGAAACCCTCTCCATGGCGGCCCTCGTGGCAACGCATAGAGGCTCTCATATGATGGATCAGCGGAAGCTGGGCAGCCTAGGTGACTTTGACCAACAATGGAGGGAGGCACTAACTCGGGATGCTCGCCGACACCTCAACTATCCCTCTAACGAGCCCGAGACCCAGTATGAGCTGTTCGAGCATGTCAAGGCGACCCACCTTGATCGGCTGCTGGCATCACGGGAGCTGGCTGGATGTCGAGTCCTCGAGTACGGGTGCGGTTCCGCAGGGATGTCGGTCTACTTGGCCAATCATGGCTTTGACACCGTGGCAACTGACGCATCTTTGCCTGCGCTTCGATTGGCGGAAGAGAATGCTTCAATAAACCTGGCTGAGGAGGCTTCTGAACACTTCTCTATGGCCGCAGCCAATGCGTTTCATCTTCCCTTCGGGGATGGGCAGTTCGACATCGCCATGAGTTATGGCTTGCTGGAGCATTTTGGACCGGAGGTTTTGGAGCCGGTGCTGGTGGAGGTGCTTCGGATTTTGAGGCCTGGGGGGCTGTTTGTCGCCGATATTGCGCACGGCCGGCGTTCTGTACGCACGTTCGGAATCTGGCTCAGTCTCCTTGCCTCCCTTACTCTTCATGCTGCCACCTTTCGCTGGCGTCGCTTGCCGGAACTACCCGCTGCATATCTAGACCACTGCTACGAGAACGATCTAGATGAACAAGCATGGGTAGACCTGTTGCGCAGCGCAGGATTAATCAGTGTAGGCGCAAGGGTTCTTCATCCATTTCCACCCCTGGCGCTATCTGGATCCGCGGAAAGGTTTTACGTGGGTTTGATGCAGCACGCTAGTCCGTTGGTCGCATGGTTCGATGAAACCCAGCCGAGATGGGCTCGTAGGTGGGGCTGGCTATACCTGACGTGGGGTGCAAAACCGAAGTGAGTGTCGTAGGCTGACGGAATGAAGGTTGCCCTGGTCACCAAGCCCGAGCACGAAGACACAGGGGTCGGGCGCTACACAACCCATTTGGGCGCCGCACTGGAAGCGCTGGGCCACGAGGTATTGGTCGTTCACCCGACCGTGCCCCTCCCGGGGATGCTGGTGCGGGCCGTGCGGCGGCTGCTCGGCTGGGATCTGGATGCCTTCTTCAACAACTACCCCATTTGGGCGCGCTATCCGCCGGCCAACGTCTACCACGTCACCAGCCAGAACCTGGCCACCCTGCTACTGCTGCGCCGGCCGCCGGGCCCAACGGTCGTGACCGTCCACGACATCATCCCCTGGCTGGTGCGCGACGACCCGGAATTGCGCATCTACGACCATCGCCTTGCCGAGTGGTTCGACCGCTTGGCCCTGGCCGGGCTGCGCCGGGCGGATGGGCTGATAGTCGATTCAGAATTCACGCACCAGTCGGTGAGCCGGGCGGGCGTGGCCGTCGGGGAATCGACCGTGGTCCCGTTGGGGCTGGAGTGAGAAATGCTTGCACTGTGTTACGCTAGGCTTCCGGATAGAGGCTATGGAGACTAAGACCATGACAATGCCGACCTTTCTAATCATAGGGGCTATGAAAGGGGGGACGACGACACTGTACCGCCTGCTGGGACAACACCCAGAGATCTACATGAGCCCGGTTAAGGAACCCAACTTCTACGCTTACAGCGGTGGTCGTCCCAAACGTCAACATCCTCCTGGCTTGCCCTACCCCGTGTGGATCGTCGATACGCCAGATGGGGCTCGACGTGCTATGGAACTGGGTGTAGATGCTGCTACTTTCACCACGCTACCCGCCTACCAAAGACTGTGGCAAGATGTATCGGAACCACAGAAGGGGGAGGCAAGTGTGCTGTACTTGTACTTGTCCCATGTCGCCGAATCGATAGCAAGTATGAGTCCCAGCATGAAGCTGATCGCCATACTGCGTAATCCCGTTGACAGGGCGTATTCACATTTTCTTATGGCTAGGCGCATGGGGCGAGAGCCGATTGCCTCTTTTGCAGAGGCGATGGAGGCAGAAGCATCCCGTCTGGCGCAAGACTACGATCCTTTTTGGCATTATCGCAGCCTTGGCTACTACTATACACAGCTTGAAAGGTATTTCGAGGTTTTTGACAGATCTCAGATCCTGATCATGCTCAACGATGACTTGAAGAAGGACCTTAAAACGGAATACGCTCGTCTTTTGCGCTTCTTGGAGGTTGACGCTTCACTGAGGCCTGGCCCCGAAAGAGAGTATAACATTGGTGGACAACCAAAGAGTGCGTGGCTTTATCGGTTGGCAACTTCTCCGTCATCTGCCAAGGATTGGTTCAAGCGAGTTGTACCAACACAATACCACGCACGCATCATGAACCGTCTCGTCTTGTCTAGACCGGAGTTGGAGATCGAACTCCGCCAGCAACTTGCCAGATCCTACCATGATGACATCACGCGGCTTGAGGAATCGATCGGCAGGGACCTGTCGCTTTGGAAATCCTGTGCTCCCTAGGGCAAAAGAACTGAGATGCGTATCGAATTGCTAACACATGGAAAACATACCCCGCACACGGGCATTGGTCGCTATGTGGATGGATTGACGAAGCATCTCGGTGAACTGGCTGATATTGACTTGTGCCAGCTACAATATCTACCCCTGACCAACAGCATCAGCCCGCTTAGGCAACTGCCGGTAGGTATTGACAACCATGTACCTGGCAGCATCGTCCACTTGCCCCAGATCATGGGTTGTGCGATGATGCTGTACCGGCCCTATCACCCTTCGGTAGCAACCGTGCATGATCTGGGTTTTCTGGAACTATCTGAAGAGTGGGAGATGCTTGACCCGGTCGCGCGCCAGGTGCTGCGCCTGTCCCTGGCCGGGCTCAAACGGGTCGACAGGATTGTGGCCGTTTCCGAATTCACGCGCCAGGGAGTCATCAAGCATCTGGGCGTCTCCGAGGATCGTGTGATTACGATTCATTCGGGCATTGACCATGAGGTGTTCCGGCCCATCGCGGATGCGCGGCAGGTATTGATCGGGTACTATCCACACCTGGCCGGTATCGCATCAGCGCCATGGTTGCTCTACGTGGGCTCGGAGTTGCCGCGCAAGAACATGGGTACGCTCCTGCAGGCAGTAGCCCTGGTGCGCGAGGAGATACCCGATATCCGGCTGATCAAAGTGGGCTCCGCCGGCGGCGAACACTTCCGCCGCCAGACTCTACGCGCGATTAGCGAGTTAGGTCTTGAGGATCACGTCCTGATCTTCGAAGCCGTGGATGAGAAAGCGTTGCCACTCTTCTACGGCGCGGCCGATGTATTCGTGACAGCCTCAAAGCTGGAGGGCTTTGGGCTGCCGGTCCTGGAAGCCATGGCTTGCGGGGCGCCAGTGGTATGTTCGGATGCGGGTGCACTGTCGGAGCTGGTGGGAAAAGCGGGGCGCACCGTTCCGTTCCATGATCCCAGCATGGTCTCGGAGGCCCTGGGAACCGTCTTGAGCGACCGGGAGCTCCGGCGGCGGATGGGGCAGGAGGGACGGAAGCGGAGCCAGTTGTTCACCTGGGAGCAGGCCTCCGGCGAGACGGTAGCCGTCTACCATGGGCTGCCTAACAGGGAGACTCAGCATTCGAAGCTGAGGGCTCGAGGTCGCGAGCCACGATGAAAGGGAAGAGACACGTGGACGAAAGGGAGCAAAGCAGCAAGTGCGACAGATGGGTGAAGCGATGACTGAGGGCGGGCTGGGCGAGCTGCCCGAGATTGTCATCCGCCCCTCGCGGGGTTGGGTGGCCCTCAACCTGCGGGATCTGTGGCTATATCGCGAGTTGCTGTATTTCCTCACCTGGCGGGACATCAAGGTGCGCTACAAACAGACGGTTTTGGGAGCGGCCTGGGCGGTGCTTCAACCCTTCTTCACCATGGTCGTGTTCAGCATATTCTTCGGACGGCTCGCCCAGGTCCCCTCGGACGGAATCCCCTACCCCATCTTCTCCTACTGCGCCCTGGTCCCCTGGAGCTATTTTGCCGGAGCCTTGGACCGGGGCGGCAACAGCCTGGTGGGCAGCGCCAACCTGATCACCAAGGTCTACTTCCCCCGATTGGCCATCCCCATCTCGGCCGTGCTGGCAGGGTTGCTGGATTTGGCCATCGCTTTTGTGGTGTTATTGGGTATGATGTTCTACTACGGCATCGTCCCCACGGCAGCCGTCCTCACCCTGCCTCTGTTTCTGCTGCTGGCCATCGTCACGGCCCTGGCCGTGGGCCTGTGGTTGTCGGCGCTCAATGTCCAGTATCGAGACGTGCGCTACACCATACCTTTCTTGACCCAGTTCTGGCTGTTCGCCACGCCCATCGCCTACTCCAGCAGCCTGGTGCCGGAACGGTGGCGGGCCCTGTACGGGCTGAATCCCATGGCCGGAGTGGTGGAGGGGTTCCGTTGGGCTCTGTTGGGCAAGGAACCACCCGGTCCACTGATGGCCGTTTCGGCAGTAGTTGTGATAGTGCTGCTCATTGGCGGACTGTACTACTTCCGCCGCATGGAGAAAACCTTTGCGGACGTGGTGTGAAGAATGAGCGAGTACGCGATCCGCGTTGAGAACCTGAGCAAACTGTACCGCATCGGCGGGCCGCAGGAACGGTACAAGACCCTGCGAGACGCGATCACCAATGCGGCGGCGGCGCCGGTGCAACGATTGCGTCGCCTTGGCCAACCCGCGCCACAGAACGAGACCATGTGGGCCTTGAAAGACGTATCCTTCGAGGTCAAGCATGGGGAGGTGCTGGGCATCATCGGCCGCAATGGCTCGGGGAAGACCACGTTGCTCAAGGTCCTTTCTCGCATCACCGAGCCGACGGAGGGCGAGGTGCGGCTGCGCGGCCGGGTGGGCTCCCTGCTGGAGGTGGGAACCGGCTTCCACCCCGAGCTGACCGGCCGGGAGAACGTCTACCTCAACGGCGCCATCCTGGGCATGCGCAAGCACGAGATCGAGCGCAAGTTCGACGAGATCGTCGCGTTTGCCGAGGTGGAAAAGTTCCTGGACACGCCGGTCAAGCACTACTCCAGCGGCATGTACGTGCGCCTGGCCTTTGCCGTGGCGGCCAACCTGGAGCCGGAGATCCTGCTGGTGGACGAGGTGCTGGCGGTGGGCGATGCGGCGTTCCAGAAGAAATGCCTGGGCAAGATGGGCGAGGTGGCAGGCGAGGGCCGGACGGTGGTGTTTGTCAGCCACAACATGGGAGCGGTCCAGAGCCTGTGTCCACAAGCGGTCTGGTTAGATATTGGGGGCATTGCTGCCATGGGGCGCGCAGGACCCGTTGTGACGAAATATCTGCAGTTCTCGCTGTCCTTGGCTGACGTGAGAGAGCGAGTGTGGGAAGATGTCGACACCGCACCAGGCAATGAGGTCGTCAAGGTGCATCGAGCCTGTATTCGACCCACCGGTGAGGATCCCACGGTGCCGATCACGATGCGGAGCCCGCTGATGCTAGAGTTCGACTTCCGGAATCTGGTTGCGGGTGCACGCCTCAACCTCAACATAGCGTTGACGACCGATGATGGAGTCGTGGCATTCGCCAGCTCCCCGACTCACGATCCGCTCACAGGCCAGCCCCTCGCAGCCGGTCGCTATCGCAGCACATGCCGTATACCCGGTGATCTGCTCAATGCTCGGCGCTACCACGTCAGCCTTCGAGTGGCACGGGACAACCGCTTCACATACATCCACCCAGGCATTCTGAGCTTCGACGTACATGATTCACCGGAGCGGCGCATTAGCTACTTTGGCAAATGGATCGGCGCAGTTCGGCCCCTCCTGGAATGGCAGACCCGCGCTCTGGAAGAGGATCTCACGGACGTACCGCTCCAAAGCTCTCGGCGATGACATTCAACCGATGGTCGAGAACGCTAATTGATTTCACGAAGCTCAGCCTTGTAAGGGCTGGCTATCACACGCGGCCTGCATTCCTGGTCATCGGCGCCCAGAAGGCAGGCACCTCAGCCCTGTGGCGCTACCTCAGCTTCCACCCTCAAACTGTGGCGACCACCATCAAAGAGATCGGGTTTTTCCACCAGGACGAGGTCTATGCCAGGGGAGTAGGCTGGTACCATTTCCACTTTCCGCTCCCACATAGATTGGGTCCAGATCAGGTGACCTATGAAGCCACACCTGAATACCTGTATTACAGGAAGTGCGCTGCGCGCATGTGTCGGTACGATCCCGACCTTAGGCTCATCGTCTTGCTGCGAGATCCCGTAGATAGAGCCTACTCCGCATGGTACATGTTCCCGCGGCTGTTCGCCAACCACCGCGAGAACATGTTGGCTATCGCAGCGCTGGCGGATGGCTCATCCAGGGAGTGGCTTCACCGAATGCTGTCTGGTGAGGAATACCCAAGCTTTGAAGACGCCGCCACATGGGAAATGGCGCAGATCGCGAAGCCAGATGCAGCTTCAGAGCCTAGCTGGTTGCGCCGCGGAATCTATGCTGACCAGCTTGCTTGTCTATTCGAGCACTTCGATCGAGCACAGGTACTTGTCCTGGATTCCCAGCTGCTGCGACATGACACTGGCCGTGTCTTGGATGAGGTATGCCATTTCCTGCATCTACGGCAACATAGTTGGTCACCAGACCAATTGAAACCGGTCGGTGTTCAGCAGTACCGGCAGAGCCCATCAGACAAAACCAGAGAAATGCTCATAGACTTCTTTCGGCCGCACAATCGAAAGCTCTTCGAGCTTCTCGGGAGGACCTTTGAATGGCAGTCAGGCTAGCGCGCCAATCAGGTGTCGGATGCGAGGACCTACTGCAGCCAAACATCTTGCCCAAAGACAGTGACCCCCAAGGGAGGTTCGTGCATGAGTGAGAAGCCGCGATTGGTGATATGGGGCGCATCTGGACACGCACTGGTGGTTGCCGACATAGTTCGTCTGCAGGGCGAATTCTCGGTCATAGGTTTTCTTGATGACGTGAATCCCGTTCGCCACAATACAAGCTTCTGTGGGGCTCGCGTCTTGGGCGGGCGGGAGCAACTGGATCTTCTTCGGCAGGCCGGTGTGGAATACTTGATATTTGGTTTCGGGGATTGTGACGCACGCCTCACATTGTCCGAGTTGGTTCGCTCAAAGGGCTTCCGTCTCGCCACACGGGCCTCGTGCAGAGTGTGTGTCGGATACCCGCCGATTTCCTCAATACCGGGCAACACCACGTTGGCGTGATGGTCGTTAAGGATCGTAGCAGAGGCGTGTACACGCTCAAGGATGCTTTGTGTTTCGAGGTGGTCGAGACACGGCCACGTGACGGCGGGTGGTTAGGCCGCGAGCCGGGTGTTGTACGACCAGCAATGGACTGGCATACACGGCCGCTCGGAGAGATGTCGGCCGGGCAAGGTCGAGGCGGGCTGTGAGGCGGAAAAAGCCTGGATCAACGTAGAACTATGAACTTGGGGAACGGAAGATGGCAAACCAAGCCTACACGCTACGATTTTCCCATGTGGGCCAGGACGTAGTGATCTGGCCATTGGCAAAGATAGTATCGCCAGAGGTGATTTCCATCGGTGACTCGGTCATGATAGATGATTTCGTTTTCCTGATGGGTGGCAAAAGGACGACGATTGGCAGTTTTGTGCACATCGCCTCTTTTGCGTCCATCACCGGCGGCGGTGAGCTCCTCATCGAGGATCTCTCCGGGGTGTCAAGTGGCGTTCGGGTTTACACTGGGAACGACGACTACTCAGGAGGCGGCTTGACTGGCCCCGCAGTTCCCGAACCCTATCGGATGCCCGTTCGCTCATTTGTGCAAATCAGGAAGCATGTCATTGTAGGGGCAAACACCGTCATTCTTCCGGGTGTTACCATAGGGGAAGGGGTAGCTATTGGAGCAAATTCTCTCATAAAAAGTGACTGCGAGCCGTGGACCATCTACGTTGGCTCGCCTGCCAAGCCGCTCCGGGCTCGCCCACGAGAGAGGATTCTGGAGCTCGAGGCGCGATTGCGCAGCGAGCTCTACGACGCGCAGGGAAACTATATCCCTGGGCAGATGCGAGAGTAGCCATGGAGGCTAGGCGGCTGTGCCTTTCGACATGGTCAAGACTAGGCTGGACGGGTGACACATGGAATGAGTAAAACACATGGGGCCAAGCGTGCTGTCTAAATTCCTGGATCAGGTGAAGTCATTTGCACTGGCTCGAGTCTTGATTACGGCAATCGAACTGGACGTCTTTCAGGAGTTGCAGCAGGCGTCTCTCACCCGAGATGACCTGAGGC
>Ga0307378_10011873_pt1 | contig 11187 bp, 16 predicted proteins | sample UN1MG_FD_202238 | JGI IMG/M metagenome (GOLD analysis project Ga0307378, IMG submission 202238) | Soil microbial communities from Risofladan, Vaasa, Finland - UN-1 | ecosystem: Environmental > Terrestrial > Soil > Coastal area > Acid sulfate soil | place: Finland: Risofladan, Vaasa | collected...
GTGGAAATTGAGTACTCTCACACTGAAAGGATTATCATTATCATCATGGACAATGGATGGTGTTACCCCGACGACATCACTGAAGCCCAAATAGAAAAATTCGAGGACTGGTGCTATGTCCATGAGTACATGAACACGCAGCCAGACTATAAAGATATAGCCCGATATGCAGAGGTTTTTTGCGGATTCAAATGGGCAAAATCTCCTGATGAAATCCGATAATGCTGCTTCGTGGAATCGCCACGAGATCCCCGCCCGGCAAAGATATTTTCAAAAGCGAAAAAATTATGCGGAAATGAAAAATCTCCCACGATCTGAAAACAAAATCCTAAATCGTGGAAAATTTTTCACCATACTCGACACACACAAGAGACTCCTGGCCTCCGTGCTTCACAGGGGGCGGCTCTCAGATACGTTTCGCCGCCCCCTGTGATTGCTTCTTGGGTCGCAACCGCCGGAGGCCAGGAGTCTCTTGTGTGTTTCGCGTCGAGTATTACTCTTTTTTCCCTGCTAACGCTCCGCTATGCAGCAGGGTTTTTCGATCCGGGTCAAGACCCAATCCAATCCAAGTCAAAACCCAATCCGATCCGAGTCAAAAATCAAAATAATTTACACCGCAGGAGACGGCGGCGTTATCTTCTTTTCGATGACGATGCGAAGCATATTTTCATCTGCTTCTGTCTTTACCAAATCCCAGCCAAATCCCTTCACAAGATTAACCACCCTTTCAACTTCCAACGTTTTTTGAACCTTTTCCATTCCCTTACCCCCTACATATTTTGCTTGATTGTATTACTACAATCAGCGCAAATCCTTAAATAAACCACCTTGGATATTTCCATGGGGCCCGTACATATGTCACAACTAACATATATTGGCTTTTGTTCAGACACTGCCGAACCCCACTCTCCCCCGCCGACGTCGGCGGCATGTTGCCGGATTAATGCCAATTCTTCGCGGACCCAATCCCGAATCACTGCCACGGTTGCGCCATGATCGATGGCCCAACCTAAATAATATTGTATCCTGGATACATCTTTAAGCGCCGCCAATTCTTCGGCGGCGCCATAAAGAATTTTCTTTTCATGAAGCGCCTTTATTAAAATTTCAGGCAGCTTCATAAGATCGGCGCGCCGTTTCACGACGCCCGGACCTTTACCGGTACGCTTACCGATTTCTTCCCACGACATGTTATGATCGTCGTGGAGACGTTTATAAATCGTCGCTTCTTCGATAATCGTCAAATCAATACGCTGCAAGTTTTCCGTTGCCCGGGCAACGGATATATTTTCAGCATCAAGATCACAAACAAACGCCGGTATTTCACTACGCCCCAGGGACATAAACGCCTGGAACCGACAATCACCGGCGACAACTTCAAACCTACCACCGCGCCTTGATACTGTAATCGGATTCATCAATCCGATTTCAGAGATCGACGCGGCCAATTCTTTAATATATTCAGGATCGATCGACAACCTATCAGGCACCGCTGGACGATCAATCAACGTCAACAGGATATTTTGAACCTTCATTGTTTCGCTTTTCTTCATTCTTCCTTTCTCCCATCATCACCGATTTTTTTTATATGCCAAATCGTCAAGCCGCTCTATTTTTACATAGAGCTGTTCATCATCATTTATCACAACATAACGATCAGCTAGCATTTTTCTAGATTCGATTACTGCCTTCGGCACTGTAATCCGGTATGATCCACCCGCTTTCTCTAACCTTACGATCCACTTCATCGCCGGCGTTTCCCTTTCTGTCTTTTTACCACTCCTACCATTCTACCATGCAACAATCAAAATATTTTTTACCCGACATATTTTTGGCCGGTGGTTTAATGGCATCCTGACATAACCAGCCAGGCGCACATTAAACGCCATATTAACCCCCCACTCCGCTAATTCGCGAATCTTAAGAATGTCCTCCGGACGGCGATTCGTTCATAAGCTCCTGGTTTGAATAAGGAGCTCAGAAGCTTTGTAATTCAGGCGCAATAAAGACGCGCAACAAAGCACTTCGCATCACGTGCTCGCCTCCGGCATGTTTCGAGCAACAAGGAACCGCACGAACCACGCCAAAGACTCCGCCGTTCAACTATATTTTACGAGCCCACTCCGCTAATTCGCGAATCTTAAGAATGCCCTCCGGGCGGCGATTCGTTCATAAGCTCCTGGTTTGAATAAGGAGCTCAGAAGCTTTTTAATTCCGGCGCAATAAGGACGCGCAAAAAAGCACTTCGCGTCATGCCGTCGCTCTCGCGGCTCGCTCTCGCATGTAAACGCTCAAGTCGGCGCTTCGACGCTTCGGCATGACCCCATATTTTGATGAAAATTTTTCTAGCGCTACCGTGTCCGGAACCCCCGTACATTATATATCTCAGTAATATATATTTAAGGACCTTAAGAGGAAATGGCCGGCGAAGAATCCCACCGGCCACTTTTCATAGTTTAGTTTTGGAGTTTTCTAGAACGCTCGTTCTATTTTGTCCTATGATCAGGCAATTCCGGAGAGCAAAAAATGGTTTATAGGGGTGAATGCAGGAACTATGCCAAACCGGAAAAGCCGGTTTTGCTCATCATAGAACGAACCACCGGACACGTTCTATAAAGGAAGGAATTTTTTCTATTTTGTTGAGGTTCAGGGGCTTCTCAGGTCAGGGCTTTGACCACCCCAAGAGATTTGAGGAGATTTTTTATACGCTCACGGTTTTCCTCTGGGGAGAGCCAGGCTTCGGCGGCTTCTAATTGTGCAGGCGCTGGAAAGCGGTTATCCTTTTTTTTATACCATTCTTCCAGGGCTTTAAGCATTTCACGCGCGCCTTCGATGCTTTTTGATACCAGATACCGGAGCCCGAGAAACGTGAAGCTAACCATTGACGGCAGGCCGTCAAATTTGCCATCACCGCCATGGCGCCACCGGCGTTTTCTCAACAGGAATCCATCCTGAACCATTTGATGTATAATATCATAAGCCCATGATTTCTGAATCGTAATCTTATGATATGTCCCAAGCAGATCCAGCAAGTGACTGATTCGCGGCGTGGCATAATGCTTTTTACCGGCCTGAATTACCTTTAGAAAAGTAATTAAGACGGCGAGTTTTGAATTATTAAGGGGTAAAGTTTGTAATGACGCCAAGATCTCCCCTTCCATTGAAAAGGCGTTATAATTTTAAACATACATCTATAACGCCCCTGAAACTTTATGTAAAGCCCCTTTTTTATAGAACTTTCGTTCTATTTAACTTTGGAATTTCAACACGATCACCCCACGACGGGACAATAATTTTGAAGTTTGCCTTCAAGTGATCCGCACACGGCTTACAAATACCATGCGTAATCGTTTTATCGGGCAGGGGCTTTTTTTGCCCCATGTTTTTATTGCACCAGGCGCACATAATTATCATGATTCTTTATCTCCTTCCCAGGGCATCGATAGCCCGGATTTTCTGGATATACCCTTTTATGATCCTTTTGTGTTCAGGAAACACCGACGCCAGGGAATATCTAAGGTCTTTTCCTTTCCTGTATAACCGCTTGCGCGAATGCCGGTTTTTGAGAAACCACTTTAGACTGTTTATATATATTGTTCTCTGGATCGACATATTTCTAACCTCCAATCCGCGTGAAGGATGCGCGGCCCCCGGGATAATTTACGCCTCTTCGGGCGCTACTCCAAAAACGTCTTCATAAGAATCGCCGCCGTCGAGACTCTCAAACATTTCCTTAGCAACGTCAACCGTCAAGGGTTCGATGCGATCATTTTCACCCTGCCATTGCGTCTCATGGACTGCAAAAAAGTTACCTTTTTTGGTTTTGTACAGATACACATTTCGCCCGTGATTCCTGCGATTCGATCCATCGGAAAATTCGTTATCGGCTATAAGTTCCGCCGTCTTTGTGTCGTATTTCTTACCGTCTATTATCTGATTCATGGTTATTTTCTCCTGATCCGGTGCTCTGCCAGGCCACCCGCGATCCGCACCTCTATAAATTGCACAGAACATGCCAGAGCCAGGCGCGGAGAGCAATATTTTATATTGCATAATATCAATAGGTTACATGGTCAAAAACATCGATGGAATTTGATCCGGATCATAAAAGTGGTGAATTTCACTGGTTTCGGTGGGGAAGCCCACCAGTCGGCGGAAATTTGCTCCGCAAATTTCATCTTGTAAGAACCATTACTTTTAAAGGCTTTTATTTTTATTGACTTTTTATGCCGCCTACGCAATAATCGTGCCAAACTTAACCTTAAAGGGAGGGGAATTATCATGGCAGAAATCAAAAGCATGGCGGCCATCCAGGAAAAATGGACCCGCGTAACGCCCACCAGGACGGACGATTATTCTAAAGGCATCTCAAGCCCAAAGCGCGACTGGGCTACAGAGGCCGTCGCTGCCAAAGCAAATTGGAAGGCAGGTATCGACACCGCGGCGGCGAAAGACATGTACGCGAAGGGCGTCACCGCGGCAGGATCGGCGAAATGGAAAAAGAAAGCCCTAGCGCTTGGACCTGGCCGGTTCGCAGAGGGAGTATATCAGGCAGGGCCGGATTACGCGGCAGGATTCGCACCTTATCAGGCAGCGATCGCAGCCGTTGACCTGGGACCGAAGTTCCCGCGCCGGGATCCTCGGAACCTCGACAGGGTGAAAAAAGTCGTTACTGCCCTGGTAGAGGCTAAAGTAGGTAAGTAAAAAGGTGAACCGTGGCTGAAACCTACAACATTTTTATGGCAATCAGGGTGACAAAAACCGTTAACGACGAGACAATCGTTGACGAAGAGAATCACTTCAATAACCAGAGCTTCGCTCGCATGGCTAACCTGGCCGATGAGTTTTACACGCTCGTCGAAAAGCTGCAAAAGATAAAGTAAAAGGCAACCCATGGAAACATCAACAATTTTAATAATCGTGAGTGCGGCACTGGCAATTTCGGAAGTATTATCATTAATCCCTGCCATAAAAAGTAACGGTATTTTTCAGTTGATCTACAACATGCTAAAAGCTCTTGCCGGTAAAGGTAAGTAAGAGGAGGTAAAAATATATGAATTACAGAATTTCAACTATCTTATCTGAAGAGTCGATTGCCACCCCGGCGACAAAGGTGATCGACCTCGATATGACGGACGTTATCTCACGGATACAGATCGGCCTGGAGGTAGAAGGAGATGGAACGGTTGGGACCGACCACATAGCCGCATGCCTCACCAACATCGAACTGGTTGACGGTTCAGATGTATTGTTTTCCATGTCGGGGAAGCAATGCCAAGCTCTCGACTTCTACCAAAACGGCGTTATGCCGTTCAATGCTCTTACCGACCTGGATGGCCAGGATGGCATAGCAACGTTTAATATAAATTTCGGGCGAACACTATACGACAAGTTATTGGCGCTCGACCCGAAGAAGTTCCGGAATCCACAGCTCAAAATTTCTCACGATTACACCGCAAGCGGAAGCGCTTCCGGCGTAGCACGCATGGAAGTGAGATCCTACTTATTTGACGAGCTGGTTCCGACGCCCATGGGTTTCTTAATGTCAAAAGAACATTACCAGTTCACGAGCGGGGTCCAGGGCACCTTCGAATATATCGACATGCCGTTGGATTACCTTACTAGACGTTACATGATCATGGGCACGCTGGCAGGCTATTTTCCACAGCAGGCAGTCCATGAGATCCGTTTGTCTGAAAACAACGACAAACGTATCCCATATCAGACCGAGGTCTGGCAGCTTATGAAAATGCTGCATCAACTATACCCGCGGGTACAGGAGTATGGTCACTTTGGCCTATTGGCGGCTACAAGAGTAGTCTATGCGTCTCCGACACAGGATATCATTGTCAGTGCAACGCCGCAGGCCGTCACCAATATAGTATCGGCAAGCGTTGACCCGATCAAAATGCCGCTCACCCTAGATGTAACGGGAGACGGCACGGTAGATATGGTGATCAGCGGCAACGATCCCCATTATTCCTTCATCATCCCATTCGGCGACCCAGCCGACCTGGCCGACTGGTACGATGTTACAAAACTCGGGTCCTTGAAAATGAGACTTGAGGCCGGCTCGGCAGGAAACACCGCGATAGTGGAAATAGTAACCGAGCAGCTTAGGAAGTACTCGGCGTAATAATAAAAATAAATCAGGACAACGGCATAAGGCCGCCTAAACGGCGGCCTTATTTGCTTGACCTCGAAAAAGGAGGTATATATGTTTTATTCCTTTGAAGCTACGGCTCCTTTAAGCACAGGCGTAGGCGCTAAAGACGAAATAGAAATGTCAATGTCCGCAGGGATAATACACCAGGTGGATATCATGTTCCCGGATACAGCTAACCATGAAATTGCCGTGCAAATTTGGGATGCAAACCTGCAATTATGGCCGTCGAATAGAAACGCCACGATCAGAGGCGACGCCGCCGTTGTATCTTTCAGGGACTTTTACGAGATGAAGGGCTCCAACAATATCTTAACCGCCAAGGCGTGGCGGCTTGTAACCGGCGCTGCAGTGACAATATTCGTACAAATCGGTGTTCTGCCCCGGGATATTTTACAACCATTTTCGCTAGCGGAGTTGCTCAGGGCCGTACAAAAAAGTTAGGGGGAAACTATGAAAGGAAAAGTGCCACCCTCCCTATACTGGCCGGATACGGCGCAATCGCTTGCCGTTAAGCTAAAGCTCGACATTATGCCGGATCCGTTTACCAGGCGCATGCGCCTGATAAACCTCATGACCGCCATAGTTTTGCGTAAAATCGACGCAAAACTACTTGCGCCTTTTGACGTTGAGGATCTCCATCACGTCCTGGACCGGCAAATATCCCAGGATGCCATTATTGACCAACTTGACAACAAAGAATTAGCCGAAGCGCTCACAACGGGCAATCTACGCCCGTTGTGGGAATTATCTTTGAAATAGGATTTTATCAATGGCTGATTACACGTTAACTAAAGAAGGTTTTACGTCCGGCTGGCTTCAGAGATTTTTCAACGTGCCATTCGATCCGATTTGCGTCATGCTGTCAATGCGCACCAAGATGCTCCTGGACGTAATCGACGAGCTGGGGCACAGTTATAATCTTTTAAGGGCAATCGGCTACGGCTGGATAGATTTTGGAGATATCCCCGGAGAAGATCCGGGTGATCCGGGAAACTATTTTCCGCCGTTGCATCCTATTCCATTACCACCTTATCCGCCACCAGCTCCGCCAGGTCCGCCAGGTCCGCCTATGCCAGGAGAACCGGATTACACGCCACCAGGTCCAGGAGAACCGGGATACACACCTCCAGGGCCAGGTGAACCGGGATACACACCCCCGGGCCCGGGCGAACCGGGATACATGCCTCCGAGCGGAGCACCGGGCGGCGCAGGAGGCGCAGGCGGAGGCGGAGGCGGCTCCGGAAGCGGCGGCGCAGGCGGAGGCGGCGCTCCAGGATCGGGCGCCTTTGGATTTAGCCCGGGAGATTTTGGCGTAGGAGGCATAGGCGGCGCCGCAGGAGGCGGCGGCGGCGGCAAAATCGACTGCTGTGCAAACATCGATCTCCCCGGGGAAAAGATCAAAATCGGATACGATTCTCTTACGATGCCCTGCGGGAGTATCAAAAGTTTTACCATCGAGGGATATGATCATGGGTGCTTAGAAATTAACTACACCTGGGATCATTCGCCGGCCCAGGGCACTTTTGATATTTCTAATGTTTTTGCTCCCATTTTTACAGCTCCGGAATGCGGAGCTGAATGCGTCAGCGAGCAAATAATAAATTTGTACTGCAATAGCGTTAAGGTCGATTCTATTACGATCGTAATTAATCCCTGCCCGGCCGCAGCGCATATTGATTACACGGATCAACAGATGGATATTGACGAAGATCAATCTCTATCCGCCGTCATCGATACTTATGGATGCGGCACGCCAGTTTTCACCTGGGCAATCGTTTCAGGAGGAGGTACGCTCAGTGTGACTGAAGGACCGGAAACCGTTTACACATCACCGCACACAAACGCGAATTGCCTGCTTAATCCGACCATTGAGCTAAGTTGCAACGGCGACGTCCTCGATACGCTTACAATCGCCGTGAACGCGTTCACGGACAGTGTCCTTGCTTATACGACTGGCAGAGGACCGACGTGTGATCTAATAACCGCTGTTTCTTACGGAACGACGCAGTGCAATGTCCCTATTACCTGCAATACACAGAGTTATGGCTATTCTGTTTATTTGAAACAATTAAAAGATAGATATCTGTGTAATGGGTTGCCTCATCCTACACCAAATGAGATTTGCGCCAGTTACGACTCCGCCGTCTGTGGTAGTTATATCCACAACTGCATCGCAAAACGGGATCAAGGTCAGACAGCATGTAATTTGTCCGCTGCAACCAATTGTGTTGGAACTATCGATGTAAGAACTTCACAAATAAAATTAGCCGGCTGTTGCCCTGCGGCTCTACTATGACGGATGGTACGTATATGACAGACAGATTATTTATAATTAATAAGGCCCGGCTAAAATATATCCGGACAGGAATTACCAGAAATATCACGGAAGCCCTCAGGCTATACCTGCAAAATGACGCCGGTCCTGATGAACAGATTCCGCTTTTTATATCCAGCCCGGAAATACACCAGATGCGAAAAATCCTCGAGGGAATCCGCCCTCGATGCGACGAATGCGATTCAGAATGCCACATGCAAATAAACACACCGGATCCGGATGGAAAAATATATCCTACCTCCTGGATATGTAAAAACTGCGGATTAGAATATTTTAGCGACATGACGCCAGCAGAATGGCTGAAAGAATTAAAAGATGAAACTCGGAAACAAAACCTACACGGGGCCGACGAACCTAACCGATAAAACGTGTCCGCTCGACGGTCGACAGCTCAGAATCAAACCACCCTGCTGCTCGGACAAACACACCTGGCTGACGTGCCCTTGCGGATATAAGGAGCCCTATAAACATGATTTTACGGATCTTTACACTGGCAATCTTGACAGAGGCCCTGGTTGAGCTTTTTTTTAAGGCGGCGCCGCTCCAAAGTATTAGGTCATTCCTCATAAAAAAAACGCCTTGGCTCCGATCGGAGGAAGGTGGCCACCTGCTCGAGTGTAAATATTGCACGTCCGTCTGGATCGGCGCCGGCGTTATCATTCTGGCAACGTTTGCAGATTGTTATTTCACGCGCCTGGCGGGCGGCGCTTTGATAGTAGCCCGCCTCAGTAATTACGCACATCTTGTAGTCAGCTCTATCCGGGACATACAAATAAATATGAGGCTCGAAAGGAAATAAAACACATGGATCCATTCACTATCGGAATCTCTATAACTATCGGCGCTGCAGTGATCGGCATGTTTTTCCGCATCGAGCATCGACTTACGAAAGTTGAAATAACGCTAGCGTTTATCCAGGAGCATATGAACGGATGCCCACCGACCTTGGAAGAAAATACGAAATAGACTGGCGAGGGAACCCTCCGCACATGCTGGCGCCGGACGTCCCGGTATGGTTTCGATTCCTGGAAAAATACGGTCCGTATTTCACGGCGCTTTATTATGATTGTCTTTTGGGCGGGCCGTTCCTTACTCCGGAGCAGGAGAAGGATCCTTTTCAAAAAATGTGGCGCTTCAACACTAGCAAACGCGCTGACGCGATTGCTGATCTCGAGACGGAAGTATGGATCATCGAAGTTGCAAGTTATCCCGGACTCCGGGCCGTCGGCCAACTGCAGGTTTATCAATCCCTTTGGATCGAAGACCAGGCAATTCTAAAACCTGAACGCCTGGTCCTCATTGCCGAACGAATCGACAATGACCTGGGCGCGGCCTGCGGCCGCTTCGGGATCCAAGTCTATCTTATCTAAAAGTGAAGCGCAGCGCCCATTTTTTGGCCTATTATGGAGCGATCGATTCAAGATCTGGAATCGATATCCTCCAGGAAGTGGAGGGAAAATAAAAATGGCTAACTGGACTGCACCGTTCAATCTGCCAAAATTCTCAGACGAAAAATTTGAAAAAGCGCGTGACGCCTATATTGCCAAAAACGGCTACACGATAACCGTGCCTGCATGGGACGATATTATCAATTTAAAAACCGTCAAGCCACTGACAGAAGAAGAAACCAAACTCTGGACAGGGAAAGTTACGGCCGCAGAAATACCGGACATCGACATGACGCCGGCAGAAATTACGGACTGGATCCAGACTAAAAAAGGTCCACCGCCAATGACGCGCCGACCTAACGCAGTAGAGCAAAAAGAGTATCGATCCAACCTCAAAAATCAAATCCCGGACGATCGCCTGGCGGAAATAAAAGAAGAAAAGAAAAGAAAGAAAGACAGATACACGGCGATGCTGGCATCGCCATCACCTAAAATACTACGATCAGTAGGCACCTGGGCCGTTGCCGTTGACAATGCCCAAGATGCTTTATCAACGCTGGCCGTTGTCGGCATGATCGTCGCAACCGTTGCCGGCGGAACGACGGCAGCTATCCTATCAGGCCCTATAGGATGGATTGCAGGGTCAGCAGCGCTGTTAAATCTCATCAACCCTATGAAGTATATGAAATGGCCTAAAGGACGCATCAAGACCGGCCGCGCAGGCAAAAAAGATCTGGAAAAGTTCAGCGATAAGAATCCCTTCAGCAAAAAATCCAGGTCGATGATGGGAGCATGGAAACCAGGAATGACACTGCCGGAAGGAATGACCATGGATCCGGGCGCAAAGTTTCCACCCGGCTGGAAATACGGGGACAAATTCCCCCCCGGCGTACACATTAAAAAGGGCACCAAGATGCGGACGTCCAAGATTAAAAACTTCCGCCCGGGTACCGCAAACGTCATAGAAGCATTGCAGGTCACAGACAATATTTTCGGAATAGGGATTTGCCTGGGTCCCATCGTAGGACTGGCGCAAGATATCATCACCGGAACGGCACGCTATATAACTGGCGCAAAAGTTAAGATAAAAGAACCGCCAAATCCTTTCCCGGAGCATGTCCAAAAAGCCTTCGGATGTGTAAAAGTCCAAGCTGCATGGCACGGATTTAAACAGGAAAGCGATATGTCAATCGAAGCAAATTCGCTGATCAGCGCAAACCTGGCTTTACAGGTCATAACGCCATATTTGCAAGACTGGAATCCATTCGACCAGGTTGAAGACCTCGAGCATGTCCAGA
>Ga0307378_10011876_pt1 | contig 11186 bp, 6 predicted proteins | sample UN1MG_FD_202238 | JGI IMG/M metagenome (GOLD analysis project Ga0307378, IMG submission 202238) | Soil microbial communities from Risofladan, Vaasa, Finland - UN-1 | ecosystem: Environmental > Terrestrial > Soil > Coastal area > Acid sulfate soil | place: Finland: Risofladan, Vaasa | collected...
CAATACTGACACTATCAGATGGGATCTCGGGAGCAACATGAATAGTGCCGACGGCGTTCTCACTGTATATGTTGTTTCGAATTATCATGTTCTCAGGTAAGAAGTTGAAGATATTAATCCCTCCATTCTCTGCATCCCACCCGTTTCCCAATGTGCCATTTCCATAGATTGTGTTGTTGATGATTGACACATTCCGCATCACATACTCACCCGACGGTCCGTCAAAACGCGAGATCCGTATTCCAGCACTTTTATTGTGATAGATCAGATTGTTAAATACTTCTATGCTATCCATGGTCGTTCCTGTATAGCCGCCAATTTCGAAACCGAATTTGTTCTCATATAACTCATTTCCATAGACCTTAATATTCTTGAGAGTATGCGTCTGTCCTATTCCCCAGCCTCCCACTAAGAAGCCTCTTTCATCATTGTTATATGCAATATTGTGATGTATCCTGATCCCCTCAATCAGCCCCTCATTCTCGGAGGTTACAGCAAAACCTATTCTGTTATCATGCGAGATATTATCAAAAACGTTGATATTGAACTCATGGCTGTCCCAGGCATCTAGGTAGATCCCGATAGCACCACTTCGATTGTATACTTCATTGTTGCATACGATTCCGTTTGATGAGCCCAGCTTAACGTCAATTCCTATTCTGAGGCCTTCGTGGACACGATTGTTTTTTATTTCAAATAAGTTAGTTCTACCAAAGGTTATACATTCCTCGTCAACCTTCAGGGAGCCGTGAAGGACTTCATTGGCTTCAACTACAATGTTTTCACAGGAATGTGAGTGTATTCCAGGAGCATAAGTACTATCAACGTAATTCTTCTCGATGATAATGTAATTGCTATTCTGAACATCAATACCGGAACTTACTGAATTTACCACTCGGAGTCCGGATATTTTAATATAGCTCAATTCGTTAATCCAAATGAGCCCAGCGTCATACCACTCAGCTGGGGGTTCCATTCCTACACCGGTTATAGTTGCTGTCTCGCCAGGATAAGATGTGAATATGACTGGTTCTTCTGCTGTTCCGGAAAATAAAAGCACAAGCCGTTCATTGTAGGTGCCCTGCTTTATAAAAACTGTGACACCAGCAGTGGCCATCGAAGCAGCTTTAGTCAGCGTCTTCCAGGGGAGCGACTCTGTTCCCGGATTTGAGTCATCACCACTTGTTGCTACATAATAATAAGTCGGTGCAGTTTGAGCTTGTAAGGTGACTGTGCCAATGAAAAACAACGACAACCAAAAGTAATAGAGAATTCGAAAACGTCGATTCATAACTTACATATTGGTCAAATGAGAACGCAATTTCACATAATGTTAGCTGAAACCAGCCGTGAGATGAGATAGTGAAGAAAGAATTTCATTATTATAAAGTTACGATACAAAAGCTATACAAGTCAAGTTTATTTCTATCCACTCAACCAGGTCCCCTTTTTGGAGATTTGATGAATGGTTTATTATACTAAATCTAATACCTGATTAATGATTAAAAGGCAACCCAAATATCTAATTACATGATTCATATAGTATTGATTATAGCTCAACAATAGTATACTAAGAAAAAACATGTATGCTATTTTTGCCCTGCAAGAGCCTTTTTTACTTCTTCTAGATGAAAATATAATGTTGGTGTAAAGATTGATTTTAAACTATCGCTCTTTTGAAGTAACTCCAAAGCTTCTTTATATTTACCCTGCTTATAGAATGCCCAACCTTTCCAATTTAAATACCAGTAATTGTTAGGATCTAAATCAAGTATCTTATTAATAATTTCTAAACCCTCATTAACATTCCGCTCTTTATCAATTAGAAACCTGGCAAAATTATACGAATAACTGGGTTCTAATGAAGCCGCTTTTCTATAATATTCCTCTGCTTTATCTAACGTACCAGCTTCTGAGTAGATTCCTGCCAGCCTATTTTCAATAGCAGCTTCTGGCCATGAATTGTCTTTAAGGATAGAAACGTATTTCTCAATATATCGATTTGCCGCAACCACATCTCCTTCAGTTAATGCCAAAATAGCTTGATTGTAAACAATTAGAGGGGAACCAGGGAAATCCCTTTTTGCTTTTCTGTAAAGCCTTTTTTCTTTTTTGAACTGTCCGACTTTATGATATGCTGAACCTAAATTCTGATAGTAATTAACACCTCTGGGCTTTGAATGGAAAAGCCAGTGGTTCTGACCACCTTTCGCTGGAGTAAATTGACCATCCTTGTTCAGAATTAAGTGTTTGTTGTTTAACAATTTAGGATAATTGCCATTGAACCGGCCAAGTGTGGTCAAGACTTCCGGCTTTTGCACTGAGTTCCAAGTATAAAAATAATTACTTTTAACGAATCATATGACATAATAAAAGTGATTGCTTTAAGAAAAATAGTCTCTTTCTTTTTTCTGTTTCAGCCACTTGTTGCTAACACCAATACCTGGTATGTTGCAACTTATGGCTCTGATACCAACAGTGGCTCCCAGCAGAACCCTTTTCAAACCATTGAAAAAGCAGTAAGCATTGTACAGGCGGGCGAAACCATTTATGTAAGAGGCGGGACTTTTAATCTGACTGCCACAATAACAATAGCCAAAAGCGGGGCAGAGGGTTCCCTCATTTCTTTGTTTGCTGTTCCCGGAGAAATAGCGGTTCTGGACTTTTCAGGACAAGCGCTGGACGGAAATAACAGGGGTATTAAACTGACCGGAAGCTACTGGCATATCAAAGGAATTAATATTACCGGGGCCGGTGACAATGGAATGATAATAGAAGGAGGAAACTATAACATCATTGATAACTGTTCTTTTTACAGGAACAGGGACAGCGGATTGCAGCTTGACAACGGGGCGTCTTATAACACCATCCGGAACTGTGATTCTTATTATAATGCTGATCCTGCTGATTATGGAGATGCCGACGGTTTTGCACCCAAACTGACCGTGGGTAGCGGTAATTATTTCTACGGCTGCAGGGCATGGAAGAATTGTGACGATGGCTGGGACGGATACCTCAGAGGAGCAGACGATGTGAGCACTACGCTGGAGAACTGCTGGGCATTCGAGAACGGTTCCCTGGAAGATGGTACCGATCCCGGAACGAATGCCAACGGAAATGGCTTTAAGATGGGGGGCAGTGATGACAAAACCCTGAAACATAATTTTACCCTGAAAAAATGTCTTGCCTTTAAAAACAAGGCTAAAGGATTTGACCAGAATAACAACAGGGGATCCATGATACTCTATAACTGCACCGGACATAATAACTTAACTGCAGACTACAGGATTACCCAGGTACTTGCTGACGGCAAGGTCCTTATCGTTAAAAACTGTGTTGATCTTAATAAAACAGCTGAAATAGGCAGTTTTGCCGAACAGGCAAAAAACAGCTGGATGGATCCGTTCGTTATCACTTCCGATGACTTTATAAGTATTGATGAGACTTCTGCCTATGGTCCGAGAAAAGTGAATGGGGAGTTGCCCGATATAGATTATATGCATCTCGCTTCGGGCAGCGATCTTATTGATGCAGGTGTGGATGTCGGCTTGGTTTTTGCCGGTGCATTGCCTGATCTTGGTTGTTTTGAAACAGGTATTTCAGGAATGCATGAAATTTCATACCTGAAAGAGGTAATCTGCTATCCGAATCCTCTAAATGAAAGAGGATTGCTTCAATTCAGCCTCAGCTCCGGATGCAGATGTGAAATAAGTCTTTTTGATATCTCGGGCAAACATATAAAAACACTTACAGATCAGGTACTTGAAGCAGGTCAGCAGAATATCTTTATTGATTTTTCGGATATGATAAATGGATTGTATATATGCCGGATAAAACTAAATGATATTCCCGTATTTGCAATCAAAATTGTAAAATTGAATTATTGATTAAACTATAAATTAAATTTTCGCAAAAATATGACAGAAAACGGATTGCAAAAGAAAGTATTCATAGTATTTTCTATTGTCTTTATGACAATTGGCTTTATTCTGTTATCAGGAAAAATATGCTTCTCGCAGGAGAAAAATCTGGAGCTTAATGAGAAAGATTATTTTGAAATGCGCGGTTTTAATGTCCTGGTTTTTGAGAATCAGTATAATGGAATGTTCTTCGATGAAAAAACCGCCGGGATCCTGCTTATTCATCATGGCGTGCGGACAGCTACCGGCGGTGCAGTGAGATTAAAGCCCACACCGGAACAGTGGGATCAGATACCCGCGGTCGCTGAACGGAAAATCAACAAGGAAGATAACAGTATTGACGTTGTGCTTCGTTATGCAGATTTCGACTTTAATTCACGGATAAAGGTTAAGCCGCAGGGTAAAAGTGTTACAATTACAGTTACGCTTGATAAACCGCTTCCTGAAAAGCTGGAAGGACGGGCTGGATTTAATATAGAATTCCTTCCTTCTGAATATTTTGGAAAGGCTTATATGATGGATGGTACAACAGGCTTGTTTCCTCTATATCCGTCTGGTTCAATGGATGTAAAACCGGCAGAGACCCAAATAACCCAGTTTGGCGGATTTTCAACATTTGATGACCGGGGCCGGGCTGAATATGTTGAACCGAAACCATTCGCTGAGGGGAAGAATCTGATCCTGGCTCCGGAAGATCCTGAAAGACAGATCCGCATCGAGTCTGCCAACGGCAGCCTGATGCTGCTTGATGGCCGTGCGGTTGCCCAGAACGGATGGTACGTAGTGCGCACCCTGATCCCCGCAAACCAGACAGGTAAGGTTATAGAATGGATTATCACTCCGACCATTTTTCCAGACTGGATCAGGCCGCCCGTGATTACTCATTCACAGATCGGTTATTACCCCGGCCAGGAGAAGGTTGCTGTTATTGAGCTGGATAAAAATGACAGGTTGATAACGAATGCATCTGTGTTTAAGCTTGCAGACAATGGTGAGTGGATTGAAAAATTCAGCGGTGAGGTTAAAGCCCGGGGAACATATCTTCGTTACAATTATGCAAGATTCGATTTTTCATCAGTCAGTGAACCGGGTATATATATCATTAAATACGGAAGTCACAAGAGCAGTATCTTCCGGATAGGGAAGCATGTCTACGACAATGCCTGGCAGCAAACACTTGATGTCTGGTTCCCTGTTCAGATGGATCATATGATGGTGAATGAAGCTTACCGCGTATGGCATGGCGCCGCACATCTTGACGATGCCCTTCAGGCACCGGTAAATCATCAGCATTTCGACGGTTTCCAGATGGGAAAAACAACTGAGACAAAATATAAGCCCGGGGAAAGGATACCCGGAATGAACGTTGGCGGATGGTTTGATGCAGGCGATTATGATCTCCGTACTGGTTCGCATTGCAATACCATTTCGCATTTTGTTGATACATGGGAATACTTTGGCATCAACCGTGATGAAACACTGATTGACCAGGAACAACGCTTTGTTGATATTCACCATCCTGACGGTAAGCCTGATATACTTCAGCAGATCGAACACGGAACGCTTTATCTTATTGCCCAGCACAGGGCGTTCGGACATGCGATTACCACAGTAATTGAGCCAAACCTATATCAGTATCATCACCTTGGAGATGCTGTTAACATTACGGATAACCTGAATTACAACCCGGAACTTAAACCTTATGAGTCGGATGGAGTATCAAGCGGAACTCCTGATGACAGGTGGGTATTTACAAACAGGTCATCCCGGATGAATTACAGCTCCCTGGTTGCACTTGCAGGAGCAAGCCGTGCTCTCCAGGGATACAATGATCCGCTGGCGGAAGAATGCCTTGCAACAGCAAAGAAAGTCTGGACCGATGAACATAATCAGACCACAGAAGCTGACAGACCGGGATTCGGATTCGCCGGTACCGGCGAGATGGAGGCAGCATTACAATTGTACATCTGCACTAAAGAAAATCAATATGCCGAACGGTTCAAAGAGCTGCTGTGGCCCGCTATGGATAAAGGATTTATAATGAATATGAAACTGGCTGCCCGTGCAGTTCCTTATATGGATAAATCATACAAAGAAAAACTTCAGCCATATGTAATAAGATATAAGACTGCAAATGATGATCTTTTTAAGCAAAATCCGTTCGGAGTTTCAATATCCACCGGGGGATGGGGCGGAAATGAAAGTATAATCAGCTGGGCTATAACAAATTATCTTTTGCATAAATCATTTCCGGAAATAATCGGCCCTGAATATACCTGTCGCGGATTGAATTATATTCTTGGCTGCCACCCCGCTTCGAATATTTCATTTGTTTCAGGAGTCGGTACACGATCACAGGAGGCAGCTTACGGAAACAACCGTGCCGATTTTACTTTCATTGCTGGCGGAGTTGTCCCGGGGGTGCTTATTCTGAAGCCGGACTTTCCTGAACATATGGAAAAATGGCCCTTTCTCTGGGGAGAAAATGAATATGTGATAAATATTTGCGCAGAATATATTTTGCTTTTAAATGCAGTTCTTGATCTGAAAAAGGAAAATAAATAATCAAAAATAGAATCTGATGATCAGTGTGGCTCATGGGTTAGAAATACCCACAGAGCATTTTTAATTGACTCCCCATTTCTTCATCAGGTACTCTGCCATCAGCACATCATAAAGACTATAACGAGCAGCAAATCCGGTAGCTTTGGCGCTTTGTTCGATGAATAGTTTTTTTACTGCGGCAGCGATTTCCGGGTTATTTACACCGATAGCATCTATGCTGTTCAGGGCAAAATTCCTGTCGGTCATTTTATAAGTTATTGTGTCCTGTAAAAGGTTAATATATGCGCTGACCGCTGCATCTTTTTCATCCAGACCATACAGTGCTTCGGCAGCCAGAGTGGCAACAGCGCCTGATTCATCTTTCGATACTTCTTTAAGTGCATTGATTGCTGGTTTTGCATCCTTCTTCAGGATCAGCAGTCCTGTGACACCCCAGTAACGGATTGCACTATTATCATTTTTGAGGTAGCTGATAAACTTATTCAGATCTTTGGCTTTTCCAAAAACAGCCAGACCGGATGCTTTCATCAGGTCTTTAAAGGGACACGCAGATGAATGCATATAGTCATACATTGACCCCTCTCCGGTAAAAATGCCATACTCTGTTTCAGGAATTAATCCGACATCCCGTATTTCATTCATCCATGTAGTTTCAACTTTACGCATTCTTAACAGTACAGATTTATATCGCGGGTCACCGGCAAGGTTGTTGATCTCCCAGGGATCATTTTCCGTATCATATAGTTCTTCTACCGGTTTTTCCTGAAAGAATTTGCTTTGTACAGCATCTGTCTTCCCTTCCTTATAAGCTTTCTCCCAAGATTGGGCTGAGGGAGCATTGAACAGGTAATCAACATGCTGCATAGTTATGCGGAATGGCATATAATTCCTTATATAACGATACCTTTTATCCCTGACTGCCCTTACGTGATCATATCGTTCATCCATACGCAGACGTGTCATATACACATATTCCGGATCTGCAGTTTTTTGATCTCCTAAAAACGCCTTCCCCTGCATATAATCGGGAACTGGAATTCCGGCAATGCTCAATAAGGTCGGGGCCAGATCAACAAAATTGATCAGCCGGTCAACTTTATCTCCTGGCTTGTCTGCCGGAAACAGGTATTTGTATTTTTCCGGGATCCTGATAATAAAAGGGATTTGAGTGCCTGTCTCGTACATAAATCGTTTGCTTCGTGCCAGCACACCTCCGTTATCCCCATAGTACATTACAATTGTATTCTCAGCCAGCCCGCTTTCTTCAAGTTCCCTGAGCAATTGCCCGACCCGGGCATCCATATCCTCAATTTTATCATAGTATTGCGCCCAGTCATGTCTCATCTCCGGTGTATCAGGATGATAGGGGGGTAAAACAACTTTTGATGGGTCATGACGCAGTTTTTCTGCCGGTATTGGTGTGTGAATGCTGCTTTCATGACTTGTCATAAGATTGAATACGGCAAAAAAAGGTTTGCCCTCCGGTCTGTTTTTGTAATGTGCCTTAGAGCTGCTTTCATCCCATATTTCAGCCGGATTGATGCTCGGAGTATTATAATCGGTTTTGGAATTATTTGTACAATAGTATCCTGCTTTGTGCAGATACTCCGGATAGGTATGGACAGATCGTGGTAACGGATATCCGCTTCTCATATTTTCATTGCCATTCGATGCGGCATATGCCCCGGTAATTATTGCATTCCTTGTCGGAGAAGAGACCGCATTGGGACAATATGCATGGGTGTATAAAAATCCTTCCCCGGCCAACCTGTCAATATTCGGGGTGGTGGCAAACGAGTTACCATAACAACCTGTAAAATATGCACTATTATCTTCGCTGACTATCCAGAGAATATTTGGCAAACTGCCGGGATTTTGTGCCCTGGATGGCTGAAATGCAAAACTGCTGACTATTGTCAATCCTATTGCTGTATAATGTTCTCCTGTTTTGAGCTTCATTTTTTAATTATTTTTTATCCGGTTTGAAATGAAATATCCTTTATCCGTTCCGGGAGCAGGCATTTTTCCTCCTGATGGAGGCAGCTTATCGTGATCTGAATAAATGACCATGAATACACAGGAAGAACTGGATCAGGCTTTCATGGAGCTTGATAATAAAACCTTCCTTCCGGGAATCGTATAATGTTATTATATGTAAAGATTAGTAATTCTACTTTTCACCGGCTATGTCAATGATCTTTATCTCTGTCGGCATGCTGGTCATTTCAGCAATTTGTTCGCCGAATTCTATAAAATATGAAGTGGCAAAATGAAAGTCTATTGCGGCCTGGTTTTTATACTTTTCCACAAAGATAAAATTTGTCTTTTCATACGGATCCTGGTAAAGCATATAGCCCAGACAGCCTTCTTCCTTGTTTGAATTTTCAATCATAACCTGCGCTGCTGAAATAAAATCAGATTCACGTCCCGGTTTGATAAAGACCTTTGCTGTGATCATTTTCTGATAATCAGCAGGAAGAACTGATACCTCAGTCTGTTCCTGTTGTGCGGGTGATTTTTGCTTGCAGGCAACACTCATCGTTGCCAGAATGATTGTTAAGATCAGTGCTTTTGTTTTCATTATTAAAAGTATTTTATGGTTATTCATAAATGAAAAAAGATTGAGTACTTTTATTATTATTTATTTAAAACTCCGATAAGACAAATTTAATTAATGTGCCTTGTTTTTGCAGACAATTACGGATTTAAATAATTTTCTAAAATAATTGTACAATTTTACATCATTTAAAACCTGTGTTTGAAATTGAAAAATGAAGCAATAAAAGCATTTGCAGAGCTTTCGCAAAGTGTGCATGCTGCGCTTGAGACTTATTCCAATGTTCATCGTGGTAGTGGGCATAAATCACTAGTTTCCACCCATTTATATGAACAAGCCCGTGACATTGTCCTGGAATACCTGAATTTGGATAAAGGAAAATATGTTATCATTTTTTGTTCACCGGAAAGAGCTGACGCCTTGAAAAAGCAGCTTAAACCTGGTAGTTATCAGGTTTTATCAAGCCACAATATCGGTTTATCATTAGGTATCAGGGCATTGGCTGTTAAAAGAAAAGCCCTGCCCGGGGGTGTTCCTTTCAGGGTCGGAGGAGGAACCACAAGACTTGTTTCTCCTGGCTGGGTAGTATGGGCGGGTGTACCTGACAGGTTTGAAGCAGGCACACCTGCTATTATCAATGCAATTATGTTTGCCAGAGCTCTGCAGCTGATCAGTCATTTCGGCCAGGATGTCTTCAGAAATACTATCAATGAAAAACTGACCGCCCATGATATCCTGTATCACGATGAGCTTGAAAAATTTTCAGGACTGGAATTGCTGAACGAACTCAGGAGGACAATTATTGGTCGCGATCTTCTTGTTCCTACTTCTGAAGGTCAAAAACATTATATTAATCTTGACAATGCTGCAAGCACTTCTGCTTTTAAAACAGTATTCAATGCTTTCTGCCAGACATTATATCAATCGCCGCAGGTTCAACATGAGATTATCAATGAGGTAAAATCCATCTGTTCCGGGTTACTGGGCGCTTCGCCTGAAGCCTATGATGTAATATTTACTTCCAATACCACCGAGGCTCTGAATCTGACAGCAGAAAGTCTTGGCTGTAATTCTGAACCAGGCATTGAGAGTGTTGTTTTAAATACCCTTCTCGAGCATAATTCAAACGATCTGCCATGGCGAATGATCCCTCACTCTTCTCTGATCAGGATGCAGGTGGATTCCGATGGTTTTGTGGATATGAATGAGCTGGAAACTCTCCTCCGCGCATATAATCAGCAAGGGCAGTATGGAAAGAAACAAATTAAGCTTATTGCTATCAGCGGTGCCTCCAATGTCCTTGGAGTATTCAATGACCTGGCAGAGATCAGCCGGATGGCTCACAAGTATGGCGCATACGTACTGGCAGATGCTGCGCAAATGGTCGCACACCGCAAGGTTGAGATTGAAAAATGCGGCATTGACTATCTGGCTTTCTCTGCCCATAAGGTATATGCACCATTTGGTTGTGGTGTACTTGTCGCCAGAAAGGGATTGCTTAATTTCAATCCTGATAAAATGGATCTTATACAATCGTCAGGTGAAGAGAATTCCGCAGGTATTGCTGCGCTGGGCAAGGCACTCATACTTTTGCAGCGAATCGGTCTGGATCTGATCAGGGATGAAGAAAGGACCCTGACAGCCAGGGCGTTGCAAGGATTGAAGACAATTCCCGGTCTGACAATATATGGAATAAAGGATCCCGAATCACCAGCTTCCATCCATAAAGGCGGAGTAATTGTATTCAGCTTGAAAAATATTTTTTCAAACACCATTGCTAAAGAACTGGCGGAACGAAGTGGTATAGGAATACGTTATGGTTGTCACTGTGCCCACATTCTGATAAAACACCTTGTAGGCGTAGGTCCTTTCCTGGAGCGGTTCCAGAGAATTATGGCAACTCTGTTGCCCGTGATAAGGTTCCCCGGTCTTGCAAGAGTGAGCCTGGGTATAGGGAATAGCGAAGAAGATATTGACCGGTTTATACAAGTGCTCGACAAAATTGCCCGGAAACATACACGGCCGAAGACAGATATACAACAACAGATGACCGATTTTACAATGGCAATTGCCAAAAGAGTCTATGCTCAACTTTAGTAATGACGGGGGTTTTTTTTCTTATCAATTTCATCAGAAATCTCCAG
>Ga0307378_10011879_pt1 | contig 11185 bp, 12 predicted proteins | sample UN1MG_FD_202238 | JGI IMG/M metagenome (GOLD analysis project Ga0307378, IMG submission 202238) | Soil microbial communities from Risofladan, Vaasa, Finland - UN-1 | ecosystem: Environmental > Terrestrial > Soil > Coastal area > Acid sulfate soil | place: Finland: Risofladan, Vaasa | collected...
GAAGCTCCGGATCGAGGCCGCGGCGAAGGGGGTGACGACGACGATTCCCCTCGACGACCCTGGCCTCAGCTACACCCCGAACCAGGGCCCCGACATGACGAGGGTCCAGCCCGCCCCGCCCCGGCCTGGCCCGGGGGAGGGGGGTACGCAATGAAGCGTCTATTCTCGCGCCGCAGGGCACAGAAGAGTGTCGTCCGAGGGGGCGAGGCCCAGCGCGTGATGGAGAGCGAGTCCTTCCTCTCCGCCTTCGGATTCGCCAAGGACCAGGCCCTCGCGAAGTTCCGATCCGCAGAGGGCCGGGACCAGGCCTGGGACGCTCACCTCGAGTGGCGTGCGGCCCTGCGCGTAGAGAACTACATTCGTGCGTGTATCGCTGATGGCGAGGACGCCCGAAAGATGCTGGAGCGAGATCTGGTAGCGGAGCGGAGCACGCGCGACAGTCGTCGCGAACTCCGGAGCTACCTCGACAAGGCTCGAGAGGCGCGTGAGGCGGCCGAGCCGATGGAGAAGACGGCGTGAGCGCACCGCAAGGACCGACCCAAGCACCCCCCGGATTCGAGCGTCAGGGAGGGGGTGATGTCGACCGTCTGGCCGAGGCCTTCTACAAGCGGGGCTCGGTCCCCGTCAACTCGGAGGACGGGGTCGCGGTCCCGCCCCGCGCCATTCGCGAGGCCCAGGCCGCGAAGCCCGAGATCGAGCTCGAGCCGAAGTCCGAGCCCGACCCCTCTCAGATCCAGCCCGAGCCGGGGCCCGAGGGCGCCGAGCCGGAGGCTGCAGAGCTCGAGGGGGAGGGGCGCGAGGAGGCGAAGACGGAGTCGGGGGAGCCCGACGGATCCTATGTCCAGGTCGTGGTCGATGGCGAAGAGCGCAAGGTCACGGTCGACGAGCTCGTGAAGGGCTATCAGCAGGAGGCCTCCTACACCCAGCGATCGCAGGCGATGGCGGAGGAGCGGCGCAACTTCGAGGCCCAGCGACAGGCCGCGGCGGCCGAGCTCACCGACTACTACCAGGGGGTCGAGCAACTCGCGAACCAGCTCCGGGCGGAGTGGATGAAGGCGATGCCCAGCCCCCAGGAGATGGACCAGCTCCGACAGAACGACCCCGCGGAGTGGGCCGCGCGCAAGGAGGAGCTCAAGGATCGTGAGGCCCTCCTCAACGCCGCCGCGAGCGAGCGCCAGCGCCTCGAGCAGATGCAGCTCCAGCAGCGCATCCCGGCGGAGCGGGCCGCGCTTCAGCAGCACCCGGCCTTTGCCGGCGAGAAATTCATTCCGACCTACCGAGAGGTGGGTCGATGGGCAGTGTCTCCGGAGGGGGGAGGTCTCTCTCCGGACGAGTGGCGCGATCTGATCGATCACCGACACATCCTGCTGGTCTGGAAGGCCCAGCAGTACGATGCCTCGGCAAGTGCAGACAAGACGCGCGTAATCAAGGCCGTTTCGAATCGACCTCGTGTCGTGAGGCCCGGGACCGTTCGCGATCCCGGGAGCAGCGACGCCGTCGACTTCGAGAAGGCCAAGGCAGGCTTGGAAGCGAATCCCGGCAGCCGCGAAGCCGCGGCGGCCGCCTTCCTCACGCACCGACGAATCCACGAGAGGGATCGGGAGCGGGGCAGGGGCTTGCGTTAAGGAGGGATCGTCATGGCTCAGCCGACGAATCTCTACGACAGTTACGACGCAGAGGGCAAGGCCGAGGATGTTTCGGATCTGATCCACAACATCTCACCGACCGAGACCCCGGTCCTCACGATGGCGGGGACCACGAAGGCAACGGCCAAGCTCCATCAGTGGCAGGAGGACGTGCTTCGCGCTCCCGCCGCCAACGCGGCGCTCGAGGGCGACGACGCGGGGCTGACCGACGGGACCCCGACCGACCAGATCGTGAACCCGACCCAGATCTCGGAGACCGCGTTCGGCGTCTCCGGAACCCTGGAGGTGGTCGCGAAGTACGGTCGCGACTCGGAGCTGGCCTATCAGGCCGCGAAGAGCGCACGGGAGCTGAAGACCGACGTGGACTTCATCATCTGTGGGCTCAACCAGGCCGCGGTTCAGGCGGACAGTCCGCGGAACACGGCATCGCTCGAGGCCCAGCTCAAGACCAACACCTCGATCGGTGGCGGTGCGGGCGCGAACGGTGGGTGGAATGGCACGGTCATCAACGCCCGGACCGACGGCACGCTTCGGGCCTTCACCACCACCCTGCTCGATGACGCCATCGAGCTCGGGTGGAACAACGGGGCACGGCTCGAGGGCATGATGCTGGTGATGGGTGCCAGTCAGAAGCGGAACTTCGCGACCTTCGACGGTGTTGGCGCGCGAAGGACCGACGCCGAGAGCCGGGCGGTGGTGAACACGGCAGACATCTACATGTCCCTCTACGGGGACATGAAGGTGGTGCCGAGCCGCCACATCCGGAAGACGGCGGGCGTCGACCGGAACGTGTTCGGGATCGATCCCGAGTACCTGAAGGTCGCGTACCTGCGCCCCTGGCAGCAGTACGACCTCGCGAAGACGGGCGACTCGATTCAGCGCCAGATGGTGGTCGAGTGGTGCCTCGAAGTCTGCAACGAGAAGGCCCACATTCTCGTCGCTGACGTCGACAACTCGTAAGGTCGCGCCCCCTCTACGGTGCCGGGTTCGCCTACGCGAGCCCGGCACCCTCGGAGATCTTCATGCCTCAAAAAAATCGACACGGCTTCACGAGCCTCGGGGCGGCCACCGCCGGCAACTCGACGGGTGAGGGCGACTTCGGTGGCTTCGAAAGCGCCGTCGTTCACTGGACCGCGGGTGCGGCGATGACGCTGCAGCCCGAGGCGACGGATCGCCCCCTGGCCAACGCGATCGCGCAGGACGACATCGCGGCCGCGGATACCGAGATCGACCTGATCGGCTCCCTCGCGGACAAGTTCCCGGTCGGCGGTGCAGACGTCATCATCAATGGCGACACCATCACCTACACCGGGAGGACCGGGGCTCAGCTCACTGGGGTTTCGGGGATCGCGGCGGGGGGCCACAAGAAGGGCTCGCGCGTGACTCTGGCGGTCGGTGACGACGACCGGGTCTGGCGCGCCTATGGTGCGGTCTTCACCGCTGGTGGGGCCGGGAGCTTCGCCAACGCCCTCTCGGTCGTGCCCCAATACCTACGCTTCGGTGCGATCACCGACGACGCGAGCGCGGTGATCGTCGAGGGCGTTCGGGGCACCGAGTAATGGCGACGATCTGGGAGGACTTCACCTTCCCCGGCTCCTCGCTCAGGCGAAGGGTGGGATTCGACGAGGCGACGAAGAAGATCGTCGTGCAGACCCAGGACCCGAATACGGAGGAGGTGATCGCGCTCAACAACACCCTCCGCAACGCGGAGCGGGCCTCGAGCTCACTCTGGGGCGACCAGCGCTATGTCCGGGTCGCTTCGGTCCCCCTGATCCAGATCGAGAAGTGGTACCGGGAGGGGCTCAACTTCTACGACCCCAACGACTACCCCCGCATCAAGCGACTGTTGAACGACGGCGAGTATCGGGGACTGAGGACCGCGCCGGGGAGGATCTAGCCGGTGCCGATCACGACCTATGCCGAGCTCTTGACCGCGGTCGAGAACTGGCTCGTGCAGTTCGACGTCTCGACGGAGAGTGACACCTTCGTCGACCTGGCCGAGGACGACATCCAGAACCGGATCGCCTCTTACCAGATGGAGGAGGTCGAGAGTGGGACCTTCGGGAGCGACACCCTCGCGAAGCCGGCGGGGTTCCTCTCGGTCGAGGCCTTTTACCTCGACAGCCCGACCCGCTCCCGGACCTTCGACTACGTCCCCCCGGACCGCTTCTTCGAGACCCCGGAGCGCTCCTGGTCGGGCCTCCCCCGCATCTATACAGTGATCGGCGACGACTTCAGGATTGCCCCCACCCCGACCGGCTACGACTACATCCTCCACTACCGGAAGAAGCTCACGGCGCTGAGTGACGCCAACCCCAGCAACTGGGTCCTGGCTGATCACCCGACCCTCTACCTCTACGGCGCTCTCTCCCACGCAGCGGAGTACCTACAGATGTACGACGTCGGGGAGCGGTGGAGAAACCGCTTCGACGCGAAGCTGATGGAGGTGAACAAGCTCGAGCAGCGGAAGTACCGACCTGGGGGCCAGATGCGTTCTTCGAGCTTCCAGTCGAGGTATGAGGGGCGGAGGTACTGATGCCCGATGTCCGAGCGATGGAGTGGATCCCGGACCGGATCCCGGTCCAGGCACCGGGCGTCGCTGACGTCGATCGCATGATTCCGGTCGCGGATGGCTGGAGGGCGTACCCGATGCCGATGGCGACGGGGTACGGATCTCTGGGCCAGCCCTGCCGGGGCGCGGGGAGCGGGAGAACCCAGAGCGGACAGAACTTCGTCGTCGCCGGGACCGTGGACGAGCTCTGGCTCGCGCGGCCCAGCGCCTTTGCGGATGTCTCAAAGGGGGGCGGGTACGGGCTCTCCGCATCCGATCGCTGGGACTTCACGCTCTACGGGAACCGGATTATCGCGGTCGCGGCGGGCGAGGCCCCGCAGAGCTACGACATCGGGGTCTCCGCCCTCTTCGCCGATCTCTCTGCGGACGCATCCTTCGCCCGCTGCATCGCCAACTTCCGGGAGTTCATCGTCCTGGGCGACATCGTGGGGCGCGGGGTCAACGCGGCGGCGATCGGGACCCAGGAGGGGGCCATTCATTGGTCCGGGGTCGGGGCACCGACCTCTTGGCCCCAGATCGGAAGCGCCGCCGCGGTCAATGCACAGAGCGACTTCCAGCCCCTGTCGGGGGCTGGGGGCGCGGTGATGGACATCGTCCCGGTCGGGGAGTTCGCGATCATCCTCCGGGAGCGGCAGACCATCCGAATGGACTATGTCGGTGGTGTGAACACTTTCGAGTTCCGAATCCTGGACGAGAGCCGCGGGGCCCTGCTCCGAAACTGTGCGGTGTCGGTCGGGGGGCGGGTCTACTTCCTCTCCTCCGAGGGCTTCATGATGTGCGACGGGGCTCGTCTCTACCCGATCGGGCACGAGAAAGTTGACCGCACGATTCTCAGCCAGCTGGGGAGAACTTCGGTCGCGCTCGCCTCGATGTCGGCGGCCCATGTCGCGCGCGACCGCATGGTGCAGTGGTCCCTGAGCCTTGGCTCGACCGATGCCAGCACCCTGCTCGGTTACCAGTACGAGCTCGATCGATGGACGAAGGCCTCGTTCCCGGCGGAGGCGATCTTGACCGTGTTCCCGGGCGGGGGCTCGCTCGACGCGCCTCCCCTCGCGACCTTGGACATGGACGACACAGACCCCGCCGAGCTCGGGGCCGTGGACATGGACACCCTCGTCTCCTCCACCGAGCTCGTCCCGGCCCTGATGCTGACGGGCGGCAACCTCTACACCCTCGACGGGGACCCGCTCTTCGGTTCGATGACGATGGGGGACTACGAGGCCCCGGACGGATTGCGCCACCTCTTGCTCTCGATGCGGGCGGTGGGGAAGGGTGAATCCCCCGGCCCTGTCGGGTTCGGCATGACCGCGCGCCTCTCCACCCGCGACAACTCGGGGGACCCGGTTGAGTTTCCCTATCCCTCACCCCCCGGCAAGGGCGCGGTCTTGGACTCGAACTCCTACCTGAAGTTCCGGGCGGTGGGGCGTTACTTCCAGCTCCGCCTCTTCTTTGCAGGTTCCGTCACCCTTTTCGAGGGGGTCGACCCGATCCTCGTCAAGCAGGGGACGCGATGAGCTACTTCGACAAGGTCACGACCCCGATCCCCCCCGTCCTCAGCAGCGAGCTCCCGGACGCCGCGCGCGAGCATCGGCGCCAGATCTCGGACTACCTGCGCGCGGTCGGGGCGAAGGTCAACGAGATCCTCGACCCGAAGTGGGAGCGGGTGCAGTTCCCGGGCCCGGGCTTCGTCTACGCAAGCACGAACCCATTCCCCGGCGTCGACACGACGCTCGGCGGACTCCTCTTCGACGCGGCTGGGAGCGAGGGTGTTCAGGGTCTGCTCGTGCTCCCCCACGGCTGGGCTGAGGGCACGACAATCAAGCCCCACGTCCATTGGAGCAAGACCACGAGTGCGGGGGGCGACGTCTACTGGAGAGTCCGGCACCGGACCTGGGCGACGGGTGGCGTCGTCGCCGGATCTTGGACCGACCTCGACCAGGCCACGGTCTCGAGTACTACACCGGACGGTGACACCCAGGACGAGCACCTGATCTCGGAGATGGGGGAGATCGATGGGAGCGCTCTCCTGGTGGAGGACGCGATCCTCTTCCATCTCGAACGGATCGGGGGGGACGCGGGGGACACCTACGGGGCCGATGCGAGGCTCCTCTCCCTCGACTTCCATATCCAGCTCAACTCCCGGGGCACTCTCGAGGAGTGGAGCAAGTGAGTTACTCTTCTGTGTCAGGAGGTTCCGCGATGGAGGCCCAGCCCGACGCCCGTATCGAGGAGAGCGTTCAGCGACTGGCCGAGGCCCGGGTCAAGGTCTCGGTCCTCGACCGGGACCGCGCACTCCGGGAGTGGTCGGTCCTGGGCAAGATCTTGCGCCCCGCGGTCGCGGACTCGTCGGGCCGACTTCACATCAGCGATGTCAGGGCCGGGATCGAGGATCAGTCGATGCTCGCGCTCCTGATCTGGGACCCGGAGGGGGCTGAGATCTACGCGGTCATGGTCGCGGAGATGTTCGAGTTCCCACACAAGAAGGTGTTCGACATCACGCTCTGCGCCGCAGCCAGGCCCGGCACCCCCTGGCATAACGTCTTCAGGGCCATCGCCCACATCGCGAAGACGATGGGCGCGAACCAGCTCGAGATCAACGGTCGCCGTGGCTGGCGCCGCTACCTCGAGGGCGCGGTCGAGGAGGCTGCGGTCTACATCGTTGACCTCGACGCGGGTTCCGGCGAGGGGCTCGAGGGGGCTCAGGCATGAGTAAGTCAGGCGGGAAGCAGAAGATTCGGGTCCAGCTCCCGATGCACCTCGAGGCGGGCGGGAACCGGGCCGTGGCGGCTGCCGGCGAAGCCTTCGACCGGCAGAGGGCGGAGGGCCTCCCGAGTCAGTACGTCGGGATCAGCGACCAGCGACAGCAGGCCCTCCAGCAGACCCAGGCGATCGCGCAGGGGGGCGGGGGCCCGGGCTACCAGGAGTGGAACAAGACCGTCAGCGGGGGCTACCTCGAATCGAACCCTTACATCGACCAGATCGTCCAGAACTCGATCCAGGACGCGAACCGCAACGCCCCCGACGCCTTCGTGGGGGGTGGTCGTTTCGGGGGTGGGAGCTTCGCCAACGCGGTCGCGAGCAACGCCCTCCGGACCTCGGTGGGGCTCCGGGGCGCGAACTACGACGCGGAGCGCAGCCGCATGATGGGGGCCCTCGGAATGGGGTCCGAGTACGCCTACCAGCCCCAGCGCGTCCTGGCTGGGGTGGGGAGCGAGTACGAGGCCGACACCGCGGCCCAGCAGCAGGAGGCCCTGCGCCAGTACGCGGAGCCCTCTCGCCAGGTCGCGGAGTACACCGCGAACCTCTCCGCGAACCCCCTCAACGCGGCCCTGAGGACTGACGTCTCGCAGAGAACGCCCTTCGACTGGACCGCTGCGATCGGGGGGATGCTCAACCCGAGCTCCGGCCTGATGGGCGGGGGAGGTAAAGGCTGATGGTGCTCATTCTTCCGGCACTGGCCGCGCTCGTCGCGGGTCTCGGGGCAGCGGGCGCAGGCGCCGGCGCGGCGGCTGGAGCGGGGCTGGCAGGGGCCGCAGGAGCGGCTGGGGCTGGACTTGCGGGGGCGGCCGGTGCGGCAGGGGCTGCCGGCGCCGCAGGGGCAGCAGGGGCGGCTGGAGCGGCCGGAGCGGCCGGAGCGGCCGGAGCGGCAGGTGCAGGCGCTGCGGGGGCGGCAGGGGCGGGGCTGGGGGCGGCTGGTGCGGCAGCGGCTCCCACAGCTCTCTCCGCGGCCCCCGCAGCCGCCTCAGCCCTCCCGGCCGCGGCCCCGGCAGCGAGCTCGGCCCTCCCGGGCGTCATGGCCCCGACCTCGGGCTCCCTCCCGGGTGGTTTCGGGGGTGGCGCGTTCGGCGGAACTGGCTCCCCTACATTCGGGCAGTTGAGCGGGTTCGGGTCCCAGGCCGGGGCCGGGCCCACCTTCTCCCCGGCCGGAGCCGGGCCCCAGTCCCTCTCCCCCGGCCTCAGCACCGTGCGCCCAGACGCCCTCCGCATCCCGTCCGTGCAGACCCGGGTCGTAGCTCCCCAGGGAGGGGGTCCGACCCAGGTCGCGGGCTACGGGAGCCAGCCCGGGGGCAGCTTCTGGGACAAGATCAAGACCATGCTCGGGGACGAGGACTTCCAGCGCCTGATGGCCTACCGCTCGATGAGCGGGGGCGGCCCCCGGCGACCGGCGGAGGAGGACCGGAGCTCCGAGTACCAGATCGGGGCCGGGCTCAGCGGGACCGCGATGAACATCGCAGGCCGATTCTTCTAGGGGTGACGCAATGGGACTGATGGACGACGAGTACGGACCCCTCACCACGATGGGGGACGAGCCGGTCGGTCAGGGCCAGGGGGTTCCGATCGCCCGGGTCGGGAAGCTCGATGTCGGGGCGGGGGGCGAGGTGGCCCCGGCCCAGGGCCCCACCCCCTCGATCATGGACCGCCTCACCTCGTTCGGGGGAGCGGTGCAGCAGGGGCTCGAGGCCGCGGCCCCCATGGCCCGCCGGATCGGCGGGGCCCTCTCTGGCGGCATCGCCGCGGGCCGGGCCGGAGATCCGCGAGCCGCGATCCCGATCTATGCCCAGGCCCAGCAGCACGAGATGATGACCGCGCTCTCGAGCATCGACCCCACGACCCCGGACGGTCTCAGCGAAGCGATCAAGGTCTTGATGAGGTTCGGGCGCGTCGATCTCGCGAACGGATTGATCGACAGCGTGCAGCGTGGCCAGATCGCGCAGTACAGGCGCAACACCGAGCTCATCAAGGCGAGCATGAAGGCCCCGACGACGCGCACCGTGCGTGGGGTCGATGCCCAGGGCCAGCCCGAGATCATCAATCAGGAGTGGGACCGCGGGAGCGGGACCTGGTCCGAGGTCGGGCGAGGCCCCGCGACCTCCCCCGTCCAGATCGACATGGGGCAGCAGGGGGTCAAGAACACCCTCGCGATCCAGAAGCAGTACCAGAAGGCGTCGGAGGAGTGGAAGACGATCTCCGATCAGTACCAGCGGATGGAGGCGGCCTACGGACTCTGGCAGGAACAGGGGGGAGGTGACGCCGGGTCTCAGACCAACCCCCAGATCTATCAGGTCATGGGGATGATCCTCTCGAAGATGCTCGACCCGACATCCGTCGTGCGGGAGTCGGAGTTCGCACGAACCGAGGAGTTTCAGTCGGCGATCCAGCGCGCTCGTGGTTTCATGACGAAGTGGCAGACGGGTAACGTCGACCCTCAGCTGATCCGCGACGTCTACGAGATCGGGGGCGTGCTCGAGCAGGCCGCGCGCGCGACACAGCAAGAGGTGACGCAGGGCTTCACCCGCTGGGCGGAGAGCGAGGGCCTGAACCCCGACTTCATCAAGCTCGGGGTGCCGGAGCCCGGGGGCAGCCCCGCCCAAGGCATGTCTCCGGCCCAGCGACCGGGCCCGACTGCGGACCAGCTCGACCGGGTCCTCATGAGCTTCGACATCGACCCCGATACCGCGACCGAGGAGCAGCTCCAGGCCGCCTACGACGCCCTGTCAAGTGGTGAGTAAATGCCCAGCGAGAAGTCGCAGCAGTTCCTCGATCGCGCGGAGCGGGCCCGGGCCGCACGGGCGGAGCTCCATGAGGGCTTGATCGCGGAGCGGAAGGCGCAGGAGGACTACTCCCGCTCCCCGCGCCAGATCGTGGACCGGACCGCGCTCGGCGCGATTGGGGGCGGGCTCGTCGGCGGGGCCGTCGGAGCTTTCGGGGGTGGGATCCCCGGGGCCCTGGCCGGGGCGGCGAAGGGCGCGGCCTACGGGGCCGGGGCCGGGGCCGCGGGCGGGGTCGCGGAGTACGGGTCTGGGGACCCGGTCGTGGGCCACGTCGTCGAGGGCATCACCGACCCCCTGCTCTCTTCGGGGCGCGCGGCGCGCGAGGCCGTGCGTCACGCACCCGGCGCCACCTACCCCGAGGCCCGTAAATTGATCGGCGAGCTCGACCTGACCGAGGGCGCGGTCCGGGGCGAGATCGGGCACAGCCAAGTCGTGGAGAGCGCGACCGCCGGCTACGCCGCTGCGCGAGCCCGAACGAACGCCCTCTATGACGAGTGGCGCACCCTCTCGTCTGGTGGGACCGTGGCCCCGGAAGAGGTCGAGCGCGCCCTGACCCGGAACTGGAAGGGGGCGACGAGCGGGGTCGGCGAGATCCCTCCCCGGATCGGGGGACTCCTCGAGCGCGAAGAGCCTTGGGACGCGGCGGCCTTGGACGAGCTCCGGCGCCACGTCCTTTCGGTCCGGGGAAAGGCGTCCCTATCCGGCGACGACCAGCTCGCGAAGAGGGCTGGGGATCTGTTGACCGAGTTCGACTACCTCGAAGACCTGATCTCGCGCCGCTCCCCTGGAGGCGAGGCCGCGCTGAAGGCGCTGAAGAAGGCGCGCGGGGCCCGTAAGTCGCAGGGCTACCTCGAGCAGGGGACCAAGGGACAGGACAAGCTCCTCGAGAAGAACATCTTCGGGCGCAGGACTCAGAGCACGCCCCCCGACGACCCCTACACCGCGGTGCGTAACATCCTGACGAGCAAGCGACCGGTCGAGGCCGTGCGCCAGTTGCGGACCGCGGCCCGAGCGGCCGAGCGCGCGGGCGACCCCGTCGCACTTCAGACCCTGAACGAGGGGCTGAAGGGGACCTATCTCGACATGGTCTTCTCCCGGAACCTGATGGCTCCCGGCGGGGCAGGGCGCAAAGCTCCCGCACTCCACAACCAGCTGATCCGGACGAAGGAGGCGGGGAAGGCGATCCTCGGCGAGAGCGGCTACAAGCGGCTCGAGGCCCTGGTCGCGGCCGTCTCCCGTGACGAGGGGGGGAAGAGCGTCCGGGTCTCGCTCCCCTTCGCACGCGACCTCATGTCTTGGACCTCGCAGGGAGGGGCGACGGGGGCCGTGGTCGGGGGGATCGCGGGTTCGCAGTTCGGGGGCTCGGGCGCGACCGCGGGGATGCTGGCCGGGGGCTTGGCCGGGACCGTCTTCTC
>Ga0307378_10011880_pt1 | contig 11185 bp, 7 predicted proteins | sample UN1MG_FD_202238 | JGI IMG/M metagenome (GOLD analysis project Ga0307378, IMG submission 202238) | Soil microbial communities from Risofladan, Vaasa, Finland - UN-1 | ecosystem: Environmental > Terrestrial > Soil > Coastal area > Acid sulfate soil | place: Finland: Risofladan, Vaasa | collected...
TTCGAATCCCCTCACCTCCACCAAATAAATTCAATAACTTAGCCGCTTTTTAAAAAAGCGGCTTTTTTTGTTTTCAGTAATGTATTACCAGGGTATTTTATTGCCCGGCTGCGTACTCCCATCATATGTTATCTTGTGCGCCCTATTAAAGTTATATAATAATCTCTTGAAGCGCCTTCCTCATTATTAATCTCATATCTTACATTTCCAGCATCCCAGTAAATATTAGTTGTTGTATCATTATCTTCAGTAGGTTCATATAAGGTCCCAGGATCATTCACTTCTGTAACACTTGCATTTACTCCATTTATGGCATAGATAGCAGGATAACTTGATGATGAAGCTATAAAAGCATAACCTACGAAAGTGTCTTGTGCAATTTCTGCTTTCCCCTGATCCAGTAATGTCTTTATTGTGCCTGAAATAGGTGCATCAGTAAGAAAGTGGGGTTCAGGATTGTATGTTGCATCTGTAGCTTGATATATTGCATTAGTAGGCAGAGGTCCTTGTTGCTGTACAGTTCCAGATATTAACGTTTGGTCAGATGAAGTAAAAGTAGTTCCAGTCTGCCAATAATTACTGTTTAGCTTTAGATTACGAACACTTAGGTCTATATTTAAAGCTATTCCAGCAACATTATTTGTAAATACAGAGTTTTTAATACATGTATTCAGTATATTTCTTAAATAATAGCCATTTAATTTTTCAGTCCCAAAGATGTTATGAAAAGATAAGTTTTGTAAGTAAGTATTGTGAGATATATAGAACATATATCCAGTAGTATCAGTTGACTGTTCTAATCTTACATTATTAAATGATAGACTAAGTGAGGTACTGGTTGTAGTAGTATCATTCCAATAAAAACCATAAGACCCAAAAATCCATGCCTGAACTCCATCAAAGGTTACATTTTGTAGATTGACTCCATCAGCCACCCTAACACATGGTGTTGTACTATCATTTTTTGCAGTTAGATATAAGTTATTGAAGTTAAAGTGGTCAATATCTATTGTACTATTTGGATTGTCTTCTATTGAAATAGGAACATCTGCAAAGATATTTATATTCTGAATTGATCCTATGTTTCGTCCTTGTATTTGTAGACCTATTGACTCAGTTCCACCTGTCCAACCATTAGCATCAGAGCCACTGATTTGCACATTCTTCATTTCAAAGATGTCTATGTCTTCCAAGCGCATTGCAACTTTGTTCAAGGTAGTATCATCTGTGTAGAAACTTAGGTCTCTGATGGTACATTGAGAGATCATGGTGCCGCCTTCATCCCACTCCATACAGACGTCATCTGCGGTTGGGGCAAACATGATACGAGTTGCATGTTCACCTGATCCAACTATGTTAATTCGATCTCGGTTGACTGTGATTGTAGCTACTGTATTGTAGTCTTTAGGTAACAGTTTTATTGTTGCCCCTTCAAGTCCACTTGCAGATTCGATGGCTTGTTGAATTTGAACTTCATCGGCAGTTCCATCTATACCCCACCATTCAGGATGAATTTCAGTACAGACATCCTCACCAAAAGTTACCCCAGTTCCGTTAAACGTTTGATACAACCCCGCTTCAAAAGGGCCATTAATAGTAAGGGTTTTTGTAATGGCGATATTAAGAACAGCCCCTTTTTTAATCCATAATGCATTATCGATGATAAGATCATCATCTATTGCGTAACTATCATTCCTATTTAAAATGATGGTACCATCAGTAAGCGCCGTATCAGCAATATCAAGCTGTACTTCATCGGCCACCCCATCTATCCCCCACCATTCAGGATAAACCTCAGTTACTAAACTTCCGAATTTAACGCTTCCGGCCCCACTAAATACTTGATATAAGCCAGCTTCAAACGTGCCATTGATAGTGAGGGTTTTGGTATTATCTACGGAAAATTCGGCGCCTCGATGCATAACCAGACACACGGTCGCGGGGACGGTCAGGTTGGTGCTGATCTGATAGGTCTGATCTCCGGGCAGGATGACGGTGGCCGGATCCCCGGCCAGAGTTGCGATCACCCAGGCGAGAGATCCTGTTAAAGCGGCGTTTCCATGATCACCGGCCATGGCCGCAACATACCAGACGCCCTTGATAATGGATTCATCCGCCGCATCCGGATCAGGCACTTTGGTCAGGGTGGCACTTCCGCCATCATAGGTCGTCACTGTAAATGTATCCGTGGGCTGACCGGTGCCCCATTTGATGTCCTCTTTTCCAATATAGCCGGTCGCGCCTTCGAGGGCTGTGATATCCGCGGCAAGGGGGCTGGTAAGACATCCTGAAAGGCCCAAAATACCCATCATGATCAATAGATTACAAATTCGTTTTATCCACTTATCCATTTTTCTAATCCTCCGCTATCCATCAATTTCCTTAAAAGTTTTTCTAATTTCCTGCATTCCTCGTTAATAATCGTTGTCCATTTTATAATTTTATCCGGATCGCCCTTTATCTGCTCGATACGCTGTGCGGCCAGGCCGATGATCGTGATCCGGTTGGCCATATCGTGGCAGAATACATGCGATCTTTCGGATATTTCACTCATTTTGGACCCGGGGGGCTTCCAGGGTGGCAATGGCATTTCTAAGCTCGGCTATATCGCTCTTGATCCCCAGCTTTACCTTGATGACCGCCATATCGATCTTGATCGTATTAAACATCTGGCTGCCTCGTTTCAGATCCTGTGCAATTGTTTTCATGTCATCTCCCATATCAGCAACCTCTTTTTTCAGACCGCATGATTCACACTGTGCCTTGACCCGGGCGTCCACCAGACCTGGCAGTTCGGTCTTTGATTTATAATATCCGATGACCAGGCCGCATAACGTCCCCAGGCATCCTACGATCGCTGAGACGATATACGCTTCCGTGGTCATGGTGTCATGGCCTCCGGACGCAGGTATAAAGGCAATCGTCGTTTTTTCTCGATCTGTCTTGGCACAAATTTTCTCAATACTGCCTGTTTGAATTTTTGATCCTGATCGATCCAGGCCTTCCAGAAAAACAAATCCGTCATGGCTGTCATGAGCTCATCTTTTGTGCGAGCCCCGGCCACATTATCAATAGCCTGGTTCAGCTCTTTTAAGACCTTTTCCATAACCCGGCCCATGGTTTTTTCATCCTGTTCCTTGACGGCCGTGGCCCATCTTTCCGTGAGATCGGAAGAAAGAGATTTATATTTTTCTTTCTTCTTTTGAATTTCCTGTTCCACCTCAAATGCCTCACTCACACTGGCCGGCAGAAAACCGATCGCCCGTTTTACCGCCGCCGACCAGATTGGTTCATCGATGGCCACGGGGGTTTTTGTGATGGGCGTCATATAAGCATCGTTTTCAAGGATATTGATGGCATCAACAACCCGCTGCATCTGCGAGGGCATGGCAAGGCGTTCCAGTTTTCTTTCTGTCCGGATCGTGCCGGCCCCTTCCAGTTTACCGGCTGTGAGCTTCCCGATCTCAACGGCAATCTTTCCAAACCGGCCCATCACGTCATAAAGACGGAGCGGCAGTATGATGGCCACCGATCCGGAAATATCGATACCCAACCGGCCAAAGATCCCGCGAGTCAGTCGATTTCGGCGTAACCATTTTTTTGTATCTATACCAAAGAGTTTTTTGAGCAAGGTATCAACGGCCAGAAACATCCCGTAAATAATCGGGTTGCCTGCCACGCCTGCCAGGGCCAGGGTGACTGCGGTAAATCTCAGGGCCTTCATGGGATTGGTCTTGACGCCTTTTGGACTTAGGGTCTCGACGGTATACTTAATCTGGTTGGTCAAAAACGATTTGTAAGGGCTCAAAAGTCGTACAGGTACTTCTTTTAAAAGACTCGGAAGATTTTCCCTGCCAGCGCGAAAATTGGTTTTATCGTTGAGCTCAAATCCGAACTTCCTTGCAAATTCTTCCTGGAGTCTGGCGGTATCTTTCTTCCACACGGCATTTCGCACGGCTTTGGTGTCTGCCAGGCGTTGGTCAATCTCCTGGGCCAGTAACATTAGAGAGGATGTCTTCGGAGCTACTTTCCCGGCCATCTTAACGGCGGATCGACCTTTTTTTAGTTGATTTTTGGCATAGTCCTTGCCGGCCCAGTAGGCGCTGAAACGATTGATCAGCTCCACCGTGCTAAAGGGCATGAGGGTTGCCTCCTGGAATCCCTGAAAACCGCCCTCGCCTTTTAAGAGCTTTCCATAAAACTCTTTAAATGTGCCCTTATCCATAAGGACCTCGCCGGTGATACTACTGACCGACTGCGTGATCCCCATTTCCTCCGCTTCTTTTAAAAGATCCGGATTTCTGAAGGTCCGGAGTCCTTTTGCATAGCCTCTGACCGCAGCCTTTTCGCCCACGATCGGGTAGGCATTTACCCAAAACTGGGATGCATTGGCAACGGCGGATGTGGCACTTAAACCCAAATCCATAACATACTGGACCAGATTGATTTTGTGGAAGACCGTGCGCACGTCCTGGGCGTTGAACCCGGGAGAGAGTTTTAATTTATGGATCACATTGGCGATCGCCTCTTCGGTATTGGTGGGATGGGCCAGTGCGCCGGGGAGAGCCTCGTTTTCAATGTAGGCACGCAGGCGCTGATCACCGGCGGGCATGGCCTCCATGTTCCGTTGAACCTCCTTCATCACGACATCCTGGCTGACCTTGCGGCTGGCCCCGTAAAAATAGATATCCATGATGCTGTCGAGGTTTTTGATAAAGTTGGGATTATTGACCACGCGCTGCATCTGGTTTCCAAAAAAGCGGCGTTTGGGTTTGGGCCGGGCTATCTTTTTTTCACTCAACATATGGGATATTTCTTTACTCGTGAGCTCCTGAAATATGGGGACGTCTTGACCGGCCTGTTTTTGGATGGCGCTTACAAGTCGCCAGTAGCCACGCCGGTTTAGCATGGTGGCATCATCGGGCGGGATAAAGGTATCTTGATGAATTGCTATATTGGTCTTTCCCTGGTCGCTCCATGATTCTGCTATCTTGAGGGCCTGCCCCAGACTCTCGACCTTGTGACTATGCTCATCTTTGGCCTTGACCCAGAAACGGCCCTGAAAGATATGGGGGAGATACCCTTCTATGTGGCCCACATGATGCCCGTGATCGATAAGATACTGACGGACTTCTCCCAGGATCTCGCGCACGCGGGCCGCAGCGATCTCGACCGGGTGCGGTCCTTCAATCTCTTCCTTGGTGTCCAACAAATGAAGCACCGCCCGTTTTTCCTGGGCATCGAGCCCGGCCACGGTCTTTTCGTATTGGGCACGCCACACCTTAAATTGGCGCATTGTAGCCTGTTTAAACTCTCTCATGGCCTCATAGATCGCCCGGCCTTCACGGGTTTGGCTCAGGATTCCTTCCTGGTTTCTAAGGGAACTCAGAAGCTGTGGCCCGTGCCTTTGCTCCAAATAGACCTGGATCCCGGCATCCTGACGGCCACGCAGCCAATTAAACCAGTGACCCATCCGGGTGGCCTGAACTTTGTCGAGAGTTTCTTTGACTTTCTGATAGAGGGGATCCAGATAGATGTATCCGGCGTCATCGGCAAGACTGATACCGGGTGAGATTTGGGTGGAGGGCTCTTTGGCCTTGGGCTTTTCGCCAGGCTTTTTTATTGTTCTTTTGGTGGGTGTTTTTGATTCTTCGACTACATCTTCCGGGGATGGGTAGTAGTCATCGAATGGGATATCTTTTTCTTTCAGGAGGGCTTCGAACTCTTCCGGGGTGTAATTCCAGCCTCCAGCAGTTTCCTCATGAGTTTCTCTTTGTATTTCCTCTTTAAGATTGGTTTGAGCCTTCGCTTGATCCTGTCGTATGGAGTCGGATTCGATTCCTTCATTTTTCAGATCCTCCAGTTCTTGCTTGTAAAGCCCATTATCCTCCAGCTCGGTGTAATAGTCAATGGCGTTTTGGACGATTTCGGTTTGAGTGATACGCAGGGGCTTTTGGTCAATGGCTTTTTGTATGGCGCTAATGGCATTCTTGCCGGTCCATCCCTTATTCCTGAGCCATTCGGGATAAGTCGATGGTATGCCTTGCCAGTTCTCACTTCCATCTGCATCAACCACCCTGTTTCTTGCGCCCGCTTCGCTTCCTTTGAGATCATCGAGGGCGCCTCTCAAGGCATTTTGCATGTCTTCATCGAATTCTATTTTCCATTGGGAATTATCGGCTTTTTCGGATGTATTTTCTTTTAGCTCAGTGACCTTGTATCTTTCGCCTGAATACGAATAGGGGCCTTTCGGTTTTTCAGGGGCAGCGGTTTTTTTAGGGACAATAGGTTTTTCAATGGGTCCTGGCTTGATAGTGCCTTCACCGCTCCATACAGGCTTTCCGTTGACCACAAAACCGGTATTGATAACATCGGCTGCTTTGAGCCCGTATTCATCGAGGACGTCGGCATGCGTTACGGCTTTGGTGCTCTTGTATGTGCGCTGCGATCGGGTTTGAATGATAAGAGGATGCTTGGGGCCGGCCCTCTTTATGAGCGGGGCCTGTCTGGAGGGGAGTACTTCTTTTTCTTTAGGCTTCTCCCCCGCCTTAATGTCTTCATAAGCCCGTTTAACCTTTTCCAATTCTCTCTTCTGATTTTCAAGTGCCTTTTTAAAATCATCCCTAACCGCTTCTGACACTGGATGCCCTTCTACATCTTTATAAGTTCCGTCAATATATGGTTTAAGGTTTTTTTCTGCGTCGGCAACACGATTTTCATACTGTTCGATAAGCCCTTCTAATTGTTCGGAAGATTTTTGTCTTAATCTTTCTTCAAAGCCTATAGGTTTTTTTTCCCTTGCGACACCTTTCTCGGGTTTTGCTGCCGGCTCCTCTTTTTTGCCTGCCTGATATTTGGCCTCTAATTCATCCAGGTCCGGCCGGGGCTCCTCTTTTGGTGGCTTTGCGGTCTCGGCCATTGCCCTGGGCGTCACTATGCTTACACCGCCGCCTACGATCGCGCCTACGCCTGCAGCTCGTGTTGCCAAATTGATATCGATGGGCTTTCCCTGGCTGATGGCGGATATAATCTCCTGTGCGCCTTCCTGGCTGCCTTCCATGAGTGAACTCATAACGGCCCTGCGTACGGCCTTTCCGCTCTCGCCAAATACACCCAATTTGTTGGTTATAGGGATCAAAACCATATTCATCCAAAAGGTTTTTGTGGCCGCACTCTCGGCGGACTTTTTATCTTTGGTCTCCTGGATGGTCTCTCGATAACTAATCCCCGCCTCGGTCATGGCTTCCATGGCAGATGCAAGGCCAATACCTGCCCAGGCGGCCAGCTTGGGTGCAACGACACTTGCACGGCTCAATGCGCCTGTTAAGCCCATACCCGGTATAAAAAATGTGGCCATGGATCCGATACCCATGGTCACTTCATCGATGAATGTCGGGTCTTCGGGTACCAGTTCCTTTTGCCAGCTTTTTACCAGATCGCCCATCTCTTTGGCGGTCTCGCTTCCGCTGATCCATTCTATCCCGCCGATAAGCCCCTCCGCGGTACCAAAGGCGCCGGCTATGATATTGTTCCCGAATTGCTCCAGGCGTCTTAATCGGGTTGGATTTAATTCCTGCTTGTATGCTTCGGGGGATACGCCCCGCTGCATCGCCTCCAGGCCGATTTGGGCTTCAGCGATTTCAGCAGGACCGATCGGTTTTGGCTGGGCCATACGGCCAAAGAATCCTGATTCAGGCTCGGGCGGTGCCTGGCGTAAAGATTTCTGGCCGTAAAATTCGGCCATGATGGCGTTACGCATGGTTTCCTCGGGTGTGCCGTCCGGAAACGCTACTTTAATGCCCTTATCTTTGAGATTGATCTCAATCATTTATAGGTAAACCTTCCTGTAGCTGGGTCAAATACCGCTGTTTTTTGTTGCTTGTTGCCACCGGGTGCATTACCAAGCTCTTTTTGCATGCCGGTCTGGACTTGATTACCACCTGCCATTTGATCGAGTCTACCGGTAGGCGCTGCTTGTTTTTTGCTGGCCTGACCAATAGCCAGGAGCTCCTTGATGGAATCATATGCCGCCCTGAGATCCTTAAGATCCTGCGTGGCTTCCTTATCTCCGGCATCGACTTTCTGTTTTAAGACCTGATACGCCGATTGTTGTCCCTTCAAAAGGGACATTAGATCGACGCTGGGTTTGCCCTGGGCGTCAAAGGTGATCCCAGATGAGCCCACCTTGTATTTTTCAAGGGTCTTAGTAATAAAGGTGGCATATCCGCTGACCTTTTTTTCTTTATCCGCAGCCGTATCCTGCCCCGTTTCCTGGATCTGTTTGACCACACCGGTCTTTCCGTTAAAGAGCCATACCCCGCCGTCGGAAGTCGTGGCCTTCCATTCGTCCTGCTGGGTCTCCTCCAGTTTATCGATCTGCTGGGGTTGTTTAAACTGCACAAACAGCCGGTTCATAAAATCCCGGGCGGCCTCGCTATGGCCCTGGCCTAACATACCGAGGCCGATTTTGACCCCTTCGCTGTACATCTTCATACCGGCATCATCAAGACCCAGGGCCTTTTGCGCATCCAGCTTTTTCTGTTCAATATCCGCCTGCTGGGCCAGACCCTGCTCTCTTAAATCCAGACCTCTTTCGCCCTGGGCCAGGGTGGCGGTCCGGTAATCGGTCTCTGATTTCCGGGTCTTTTCCTTTTCCTCAAGACCCATCTGGGTGAGTTTGCCTTTTAATGCGCCGCCGCTTGCGCCCTCGGCCATGCGTGCCAGTCCGTATCCTAATCCGTACATGATGTCCTCCGGTTTTCGATTCAATAGCCAATAGTCAATAGAAAATAGTCAATCCTTAAAGCCCGTACCCCTGATATCCCATATCCGCCATATTGCCCGTACTGGGATCATAATACCGCGTATAGGCCGGTAACCGGGATCCGCCGCTCGCCGGCGGCGTCATTCCCTGGTTGGCCAGCATATACATCTGCATGAGATTTCCTGTTGTACCGCCGACCGCGTCCCAGCTCCCTTTGGCCGCATTGGCATACATATTGGCAAGGTTGCCATAGCCGGCTTGGGCGTTTGCGCCCGCGCCCACGGATGTGGCGGGCAGATTTCTTCCGAGGTTTGCGGCCTGTAGCATTTGATTGAATCGATTGGCCGAAAAATCGGCCACGCCCCCGGCCTTTGTCTGGGTACGGCCAAGATCAATATTTTGAGCCCGCTCCGTCTCGATCCCGGCGCCGGATGGGTAACGTCCGCCCATGGTACGCCGGGTATTGGCCGTGGTATCGGCATAACCCCGGTCAATGGTGCCCATCATACGGGCGAACCCGGGCTGCTGTTCCACGGGTAGCTGGCTCTCCTTAACGATCTGATCTTCAAGAGGCGCAAAGGTGCCTGCATAGCGTTCCCATTGCAGACTTGCCAGATCGCGCTGCCAGTTCGATGATTTCTTTAGTGCCCTGGCCTGCTTGTCAGCCGATCTGCTGGCGCTATATGCCGAATATGCGGAAACCGCCACTACTGCTACTGCTATTGCTGCTGGCATTGCCAATACTCCTTTCTGATTCCAAATAGAAATTGATCATATAATATGCCGTTCTTCATAAAGCTCTTTATATTGATCCCTTCGTTTAGGAGACCGCAGGTTTTTGCAAAAAAACCGGCTGATCGATTTATCTCTGGTATCCACGTTATAATTTTCAGACAACGGGTTTCCGTAAACATCCAGGATAATACGGATTTCCCGGCTTCAATCCCTTTCTTACCCCGGCCTGCAGGCAGTATCGCGGTATGGGCCTCATACGTGACGCCGTTTACCGGGACAAATACGAATACGCTGAAATCATTCGGGCTTAAAACATAACAAATAGGGCTATTTATAAAACTTTCACCTATCCTGTAACGCCCATCCGGATCTACAAAATCATCTATCGTGTCAAAATACACCGAATCATGGCCAAATATGGCGTTGGCTTTATCGATATCTTTGATTGTACATCTCATTTATGTCGCTATCCCTTCCAGCGCTTCCAGGGCATGGATCACGTCGTTGAGCTTATCCTTGACGGCATCGATTTCCGTCTTGAGCGTGCCCAGTTTGGTGTTAAATCCCGCCCGATCTACATGGTCCGCGCCGGTATCCAGCGAAATCGCGCTGATGGCCGGGGCGTCGGAAATGGCGGCCTGTTTGTTCAGCTTCAGGCCGTCGACGTCCGCATCTATGCCGTAACCGGCCTTACGCTTGACCGCCAGGGTGATGGTCCCGGCCCCGGCATTATATGACAATGTGATGGCCGAGCCTTCCGCGAGGACCGTATCCATTTGACCGGCCAGGATTGAGGGCCGGGTAGACTGGTTAAACTGGATCGAATCACTATTATTTATCCCGGGCCCCAGATTCTTTATTGTTTTTCCGTGGCCATTCGGGTTCTGACCAATGGCCTCCACGCTGTCCAGCCGGGCGCCGATATCGATCAGAAAACGATTGAGCGATGGCAGATCCAGCCGGGTAAGGTTATACACCCTTTTTCGGGTGGTAGTCGTCATGGTTGTGGGCGTCGGATTGCTCATGGGCTGTAAATCGTCCTTACATCATCCACCCCGCCGGTACCGGTGAGATGTATTTCGAGGTTCGTCGCCATTGTGCCTGCCGGGAGTTTCAGCGTGCGATCGCGATCCCGGGCCCAGGCAAGGGCCTTTTGTGCGATCTCGACATCATCGGCATAGACCGTGAGCGTCACGGTACCGGAGCCGTTGACGATGACCGAATCAAAGGGTTTTTTATAGGGCGCTCTCCCATCGAGATAACCGCTGGCCCAGGTCCAGGTGAGTGCGCCGGTACCGCCGTGGAGCTTCTGAACGCCGGTCGCGTCCATATAATAGATCTCGCCCGTGTCCTCCATCTTATAGGCCGCATAGGCCACCAGGCTTAAGGTATACCAGTTATTGAGCCTCGGGCGGGTATCCACCACGAGGGCGCCGGCCGTATGAAATAGATAGATCTGGCCGTCGTTCTCGATCATATGCGCCCCGGAAGCTGCCACATTGGCTTTAAACCAGGCCTCCGTGAAATAGGCGTCCGAAAGGACCCTGGTATCCACCAGGTTGAACCGCACAAGACCGGAATCGGAGAGATAATGGATCCCGGTCGATGCGACACACGCGGCCGTGCCGATACAGGGCTCTTTTCCCAGGGCCTTGGAGGGCTGTAATAATTCCGGATGGGTTCCGT
>Ga0307378_10011881_pt1 | contig 11184 bp, 12 predicted proteins | sample UN1MG_FD_202238 | JGI IMG/M metagenome (GOLD analysis project Ga0307378, IMG submission 202238) | Soil microbial communities from Risofladan, Vaasa, Finland - UN-1 | ecosystem: Environmental > Terrestrial > Soil > Coastal area > Acid sulfate soil | place: Finland: Risofladan, Vaasa | collected...
CCCTGTCATTGATGACCTCTGGACGTTGGTGTTCAGGTAGATCAAGAATGTTCTCATTGATCAAACCTTCTTCCAGAAGATATCGGGCTTCTTCAGCGCTTTGATGCCAACTGACTAACCAGGCGATATCTTTGAACCCAAAGTAAGAAATCAGATTATGTTAGACAGCAATGATGTAAAAGATTATACAGGGGTACAGTATCCTAGTATCCCATATTTGTCTATGTTTTTTCAGAAGATTTGTCAATAAAATTATCGCTTATGCCTTTAGCTCCGAATACGAAACAGTACTCGTACCAACACAAGCCGCTAAGATTCTGTCAAACATTTGGGTTTCCCAGAATCGGCGGTTGAAACGATAACAAAATTCAGCGAGATAGCGATCGAGATGTTTGTTGCTCACCCCATGGTAAACACCTCTGGTATTGCCCTTGATATTGGCAATGAGCGTGTGAACCCACGGCAAGACCTTGACCGCATTTGCGCCGAATCTCACCACCACAGGCTTATGGGCACTTCGGTCGTTGTTGAGCACTCTATACGCACGCCATCCATCGGTACGGACCACCACATTTTCATCAAGCACTCTATGAGCCATCTCACGGATCTGGTGTGCACTGACAGTGTGCACCTGTTGCATTTTGGCAAAGCCAGGCTTCTCTTCCACAATCTCCACGCTCACCACCACTTTCGCCTTCCCAGCAGCTCCACGGCCCCTCTTTCCTGGTTTGGAGGCACCAAAGTAGGAATCATCCATCTCAATGAGTCCAGCCAGCTTGTAGGAGGCTTCTCGATCAGCCATGGCCTTTCGAATCTTGTGTCCCATGGTCCAGGCTGTCTTATAGCCTTTGATCTCCAGCATCCGCTTAAGCGAGAGCATGGAGATGCCGCTTTTTTGCCTTCCCATCAGAAAGATCATCCAAAACCATTTCCGCAAGGGTGTTCTGGTCTTATGGAAGATGGTCCCTGCGGTAAGAGAGACTTGATAGCCGCATGCCTTGCATTGGTACAGGTGGCGGGTTCGATGGAAATATGCGTGATGGTGGTGACATCGGGGGCAGTGGTAACCCTCTGGCCAACGCAGACGAAACAGGTGTCCTTGGCATGCTTTTTCTGTTGCAAATTTTCTCTGAAACTCAATCAAGCTCATTGGCTTTTGTTGCATCGCTTTAACTCCTTTCACTGTAATTTCAACATATTATACTAAATTTTAGGAGTTAAAGCAATAAGCGATAAAATTATTATGGCCTATCATTACACGGGAAGCTTTCGCGATTATTTCTGCCGCCGGTCTTCTCGATGCTAGCATTATACCAGCAGCAATTGGCATCTATTATAAAGCGAGAAGCATTCAAAAGGCTCTGAGGATAGCTATGGCAGCTTCCTTCGTCCTATTCATAGTAGCGCTCCTCATGTCAGGGGTGTAAGCCAAATACCACTCGCAATCTATCCGATCAAACATCCGATCAAACATATGAAAGCCATTCTTGACATTTTTTGCTCCTTCCATGAACAACATCGAAGAAAATGTTCGACAATTCATGCGTTAACGCCCCTGGCTTTCCAAGTCCAATTGTAATGTAGTCTATCTCACAAACCGGTACTATCTCAGCTGCCGTTCCACAGAAAAACACTTCATCAGCACAGTAAATCTGGTCCCGAGTGAAGAACTCTTCTCGGCAACGAATCCCCCGATCCCTAGCCAAGGCCAGCATAGAATCCCGCGTAATTCCCTCAAGAATGTAAGTAAGGGGAGGTGTTATAATTTCTTCCTTTTTTACCATAAAGACGTTTTCGACCGGGCCTTCAGCCACAAAGCCGTTCACATCTAGCAAAAGGGCCTCGTCAAAGCCATTTCGGATAGCCTCCCCTCTGGCAAGGGCAAAATTCATGTAGTTCGCATTAGCCTTTGATTTAGTCATATTTGCATTGACGTGGAGCCGGGTATAAGAACTTGTCTTTACTCGGATGCCTTCAGTTAAGACCTTCTCGTTAAAGTAAGTCCCCCAATCCCAAACCGCGATGGCAACGTCAACATTGGCATTTCTGAAATCCCACCGGTGTTCCCCATAGGTAGTCAAATATACCATCGGTCGTATATAACACTCTTCGAAGTCGTTGGCTTTTATCGCTTGGTGAACAGCAGATATCAAGTCATCGCTTGTAAAAGGGATTTTAAGGAAAAGTATCCGCGCAGAGTTGATCAACCTTTTGATGTGCTCCTTAAGTCGAAAAACAGCCAGACCCTTTTCAGTTTTATAACATCGGATACCTTCAAAAACTCCATACCCATAGGAGAACGTCTCACTGATGATATGAACCTTGACTTCCCCCCAATCAACCATCTTCCCGTTTAACCATATTTTCTTGCCTTTTATCATGACTTCTACCTCCTGTATATATTGCCTGTTGATTTAACCCTTATTAAGTACCATTTATTTCTTTTTGAGTTTTGTCTAACTCTTGTCCTGGAAGGTGTTGAAAGCTCCCCCGAGACAAGAAGTGCTCCTCAACGTATTCTTTTACACACATACCTATTATTCTGAATCTGAGCATATGAACTCTAAATAACTGGCTGAACTCCACAATCCTTTTGCTTACACTCGATCTGCAGAGAATATCATGATATTCTCTGCACAAGTTGACTACTCCTTGGGTCTCATTCCTATTGATGCATTTATCTGTTATCCGGGTACGCCAGCCCAAGTGTGCCATTTCTTTTGAAAGTGATCTTTGAGGAGGCCATTTCGTTGCTAAGGTTTCCAATGCCAAAACTATTTGCACATTTCCTGCCCCTCTTCTTCAGCGATATCCTTAACAACATAGCCAACTCTGGGCATAGAATAAACTAGGTTTTCCATCTCGAGTCTGTGAAGTGTCTCCTATAGAGGTTCGACTGGTCCCGTTTCCCTTTGATAATTTGGCCTCAGTTGTTCTTTCTGCCCGGGTTATCTCTCCTGTCAAAATCTTTAAGCGAATATATTTATAGACTTACTCACGGTAGTTAGGGTAGGTATGTGGCTTTAGCGCAGCAATAATCATGACGATAATCAGCAGATTATATTTTGGTGGTATAGTATTGAAGTACTAGGGTACTGTATACATAACCTGATATTCTTTGTCAACATTCTTTTTCGCTTTGCCTAAGGGTGATTTCAAGCTTATGTGGCGGCGATTGGACTAATGGACGCCAGCGTTATGCTTTCTATTTATTATTGCGATGTGTTACGGTCCTGCTAGATTTTTTCTCGAGTATGGGCTGAAAAGTAGTCTGCTCGGGCAGGAGCAGAGGATATCTGCCACTATGATCCGAAGTCTTCGCTAATTACATGCAGTTCGGAACCATATCGCCAGGCTCTCCAGGCTGTTCTTGGCCTTATCGTATATGCTTGTGCTGCGGGATTGTGCAAAGAGAGTGGCTAGGTTATTTGTTTTTGTTGAAATTTGGCATTTTTTGGGGTACAGTATACAAATATTGCCCTGTATGGCTAATATAAATAGAACAGATTATATGAGACGAGATATTACAGATCTATGAGATCCGTATATTCAAGGAATTCCCGCCCCACGTTGGGCCATCAAGCGCACGACGGTCACGCAGCTTCAAACCTTTGAGAAGAATCTTGCAGCTTCAGAAGCTTAAGTTAGCCGGACAAAACCAGAATCTTTTGTGAAACTTAATACTGAGTTCAATGAGACTTTGATCCCGGCCAGCGGTAGTAAGAATTTAATCGGGCTCTAATAAATGCTTCGTCGCCACACGTTGTGCTAACGGATTGATAATTATTCCATGAAGCAAACGTGGTTTAGCCTATCGAAGGACACAAAGCGTAAAGTCGAAAATGGGCACAGACAGCAATAAACAAAAATCTATAGTAGACCAAAGTGCCCATCCGTCGCTACACTTCTCTAAGAGATCATGAGAGAAACTGAGAAAATGAACTACCTCGTAGTAAGCTACGAGGTATCAAAGTTCTTTCTTTGCAGTCGAATGCAGCAAGCTGCACGGAATTATCAAGTTAGAAAAGCGGTCGATGCTGGACAGACAGCCATCTATCGGGATACAATGTGCCATCTTATGGGGTAGGAGGAGATGCTGTGAAAGAAATACGGCTTCACGGTAGGGCTGGACAGGGGGCACGTATGGCAGCTGAAATCCTGGCATCGGCCCTTGTCCTTGAGGGAAAGTATGTATCAGCGTTCCCCATGTTCGGTGCCGAGAGACGAGGCGCCCCGATTACCGCGTTTCTTCGTTTTGACGACAAGCCAGTAAGGCTAACAACCCAGATATACGAGCCCGACTGTCTGGTGGTCCTGGACCCAGCCCAATTAAAGCCAGCCACTTTCAATGGGTTAAAACCGAATGGTATGCTCATCGTAAACACCTCCAAGCCATTAGCTGACAGAATGCATCACAACGTGGCTGTGATCGGCTTTACCGATGCGACGGCTATCGCCCTGGAGCATATCGGCAGGCCAATAGTCAATACCTGCATGCTCGGTGTCTTTGCCAAGACGACCGGGTGGACAAGCCTGGACTTTATCCTGCCGAGTTTGGAAGAGCATTTTAGCGGTTCGCTGCTGGAGAACAATGTCAAGGCCCTGCGCGAGGGATTTCAGACAACGCAGGTCATCACTTTTGGAGACAGATAAACCATGAAATTCAGAACTACCTATGAGGGACCTTGGGCAGACCCGAGAACACTGTGCACACTCAGTACGGGCGAATGGAGGTACCAAAGACCGGTAACCACCACTGGCAAGTGCTGCCAGTGCGGCTGGTGCTTCATCTACTGCCCCACGGGGTGCATTGAAGATAAAGGAAGCTATTTTGCTGCCAATCTGGACTACTGCAAGGGCTGCAGTATCTGCGCCCGAGTATGCCCCGTTAATGCAATTAAGATGGTGAAGGAAGAGGTATAGGACGTGCCGAAGATCAAAGCCGAAACAAAGGTCTTGGAAGGAAATGCCGCGGTAGCCTATGCGGCTACGTTGTGCCGGCCCGATGTTGTTGCTGCGTTTCCCATCACTCCGGCGACCTCCGTCCTGGAAAAGCTCTATGCGTTCAGTGCCGAGGGGTTTCTGGATGCAGAGATGGTGGAGGTCGAAGGGGAAAACTCAGCGATGAGCACGCTGATTGGCGCAACGTCTGCCGGTGCACGGGCCTTTACCGCCACATCCTCGATGGGGCTGGTATTCATGTATGATGCCTATCTCTGGGCAGCCGGGAGCCGCCTGCCTATCGTCATGCCCATAGCCTTGCGGGAGCAACCTGCCCCTTTGGTTCTGGCAGCCGGAGAATCGGACAGTTTCTACGTGAAGGACGGCGGCTGGATACAGATCCACGTTGAGACCTGCCAGGAAATCCTGGATACCATCATCATGGCATACCGACTGGCTGAGGACGAGGATATCCTGCTCCCCGTTAATGTGTGCTACCTCGGCTTTTATCTTTCCTACCTGTCGCAAAGAGTAGATATTCCGGACCAGGATGACGTCGACACCTTCTTAGCCCCGCTCAAGCAGATGAAGCGGACGAGATTGTGCCTGGAAGAGCCCCTCACCTTTCCCGCCGAAATAAATCCCGCCGATCCGTTGTTCATGGAATACCGCTACAAACACTGTGCTGCCATGGAACGGGCTAAGACCACATGGGATCTGATAGATACGCAGTTTGCGGAATCCTTTGGTCGCAGCTACGGCGGGCAGATTGAAGCGTATAGGGCTGAGGATGCCGATATCCTTCTAGTGACCATGGGCAATGCTACAGGCACCGCCCGAGAGGTCATTGATAGGAAACGAGCCAGTGGGGTGCGGGTAGGGCTCATCAAGATCAGGATGTTCAGGCCATTCCCCAGAGAACGGCTGGTCAAAGCGCTCAGCGGAAAAAAGGCTGTTGGGGTTATTGACCGGCATCCCGTGTTTGGCTGGGGTTGCGGTCATGTCTTTTTTGAGGTGAAAGCACTCCAAAACGATCTGGAAACACGGATACCCATGGTAGATTTCCTCGTTGGCGCCGGCGGCGCTGATATAACAGTCGAGCATATGGAACGAGCGATAGATATCACCCGAGATGCGGCTCAGGGTAAACCGGTCAAAGAGACTACCTGGCTAGCCTTGGAATAGGCGAGGAGAAGAGAGCGTATGGCAACGCGAAGGCATCTCATAATCGGCGCTGGTAGTGCTGCTCTGGCGGCAGCACGGGAGATCCGGAGTGTATCCCCAGACGATGAGATCAAATTGGTAACCAGAGAAGACGTTCCCCCGTACTGTGTGGCAGTTCTGCCCTACCTCATATCAGGCAGAATACAAGAATCCGATCTCTGGCTGTTAGAGGATGATCATATGCGCGAGCTGCGGTTTTCCCTCGTTAGGGGGAAGGAAGTTACCACGGTCAATCCCCACAAGAAACGGATTACGTATGATGGTGGAGAGCACGAGAGCTATGATACCCTGCTCATCGCCTCGGGTTCACACCCAGTCAAGCCAGACATAACGGGACTTGATGAAGTTGGTTTTCTGCCCTTTCACACCCTCGGTGATCTGAGACGTCTGCGGGGCCAGCTAACGGGCAAGACGGATATTGCAGTCTATGGTGGCGGCCTGGTAGCCATAGAGTTAGTCATCGCGTTACGAGAAGCCGGCTACCGAGTTAACCTCATAGTAAGAAGCCGGATCCTGAGACGATACTTTGACCCGGAGGCTGCCGGCATCATGAAAGACATCCTCGCGAGTAACGGTGTCCGGATCTACGAAGGATGCACGATAGAAGCGGTCAAAGAAAACAAAACCATAGTCGAATTAGCCCTCTCTAACGGTACGACCCTCAATACAGAGGTCGTCGCTATTTGTTTAGGGGTAAAGCCTTCCATATCGTTTCTCAGGGACACCGGCATCGAATTCAGTGACGGCGTGCTGGTTGACCGGGGCATGAGGACCAACAGAGCTGATGTATACGCTGCCGGTGATGCCGCTGAGGCACCTGACTTCTTCACGGGCACTCCGGGCCTGAGTCCCATCCTACCGAGCGCCATCAGTCAGGGTAAGATTGCCGGCCGTAATATGGCTGGTGAGGAAGTGGCCTATGAAGGGTGGATACCGATGAACATCTTGCACTTCTTTGGGCAGAGGGCCGTATCGGTTGGCATCATGCCGAATGGTGACACGCGGGTACTTCAGGCTGCTGATGAGCAGGGAAGAGGGTTTAAGCAATTGGTTTTCCAGGGCGATAGATTGGTCGGTGCCTCCTTCGTGAATGTTCCCGTCTTTCCAGGCGTTCTGCACTACCTTATCAGCAACAGGGTGGACATCGGCCCCCATGCCGAACTCCTATTTGAGAAACCACGGGAGACCAGCTGTTGGTTGATGCTCAAGAGTGAGAAGGAAGAGGCCATGTCTTTGGAAGAATAGGAGGAATGGGTGCCAAGCTTTTATGATGTTTTACAGGTAGCATATGACAGGTGCCCGCCGGATTGTTCGGCGTGTGAGGGTGCGTGCGTCAGGGAACGAACTAGTACAGAAGCATGTTCGGGGATAACCGCAATTCACCTGCCTGAGGTCGGGTTCCATACTGCCATGCGGTGCAATCAGTGCAGCGACCCTGCATGCCTCGCACTATGCCCCACAGGAGCGATAACCAAGAGCAAAGACGACGGCATTGTGAGAATCAATGAAGTGAAGTGCATTGGTTGCGGCCTATGCACCCTCGCATGCCCCTACGGCGGCGTGAACTACAACTTCGATAAACAGAAGGCCTTCAAGTGTGACCTCTGCGACGGCGAGCCCATGTGCATTGATCCCTGTCCGCTAGGCCTGCTTTCCCTGCTCAAAAGCCGTGACGTCATGCGCTACCTGCGAGCCGAGGACGCATTTAGCCAAGGGGTTCCCAATTGTCTGGGGTGTCCGGTAGAGTTATCACTGCGGTTCACCTTGAAGGTTTTGGGGCACGATACCTTCATGTTTGCCAGTCAAGGCTGCAGTATATTCCTAATGCGCGGGGCCAGCCTGCAGGCTATCTCTAAGACGCCTACCACCATTTGCCTGATGACCAACGTAGCTTCTACCATGACGGGGGTGAAACGGTACTACCGGCACCTGGGGCAGGATGTAAAGTGCGTTGCCTTTGTCGGGGACGGCGCTACCGTGGACATCGGTTTTCAACCTCTGTCCGGTGCCGCTGAACGGGGTGAAAACCTCATCTATATCTGCTGCGATAACGAAGGCTATCAGGCTACCGGTAACCAGAGAAGTGGCAGCACGTCTCTTTTAGCCAGGACAGCCACGACACCGGTGGGGGGCGCATGGCGCGGTAAGCCCCAGCCTCCCAAGTACATGCCCCTTCTTATGGCCTTTCACAACATACCCTATGTGGCCACGGCCACGATCGCCTATCCAGAGGACTTTGCCCGTAAATTAACCAAGGCGATGGCGGTGAAGGATGGACTGTCGTACCTTCATGTCTTCTCTCCATGCCCTACGGGCTGGCGGGCCAGAACCGAGGATACCATTGACATCTGTCGCATGGCGGTAGAAACCAGCTATTTCCCCTTGTGGGAAGCGGAACATTGCAGATTCAGGCTTACCTATCAGGAGGATCAGCCCAAGCCGCTTGTGGAATTCACCAAAATGATGGGCAGGTTCTCACATCTGAACGAGGAAGGACTGGAGGAGCTGCAGAACCTCGTGAGCGAGCGGTTCAATCTGATTGAAGCTTTAACTCGAATGAACGGAAACGAACCGCAGCCAGGCAAGACAGGTTAATCAAGTCAATGGTTTCATCGGTTGTGTTATCATACTGCGTGTGCTCAATATGGTTAGCTGGTTGTCAGAAAGTGATAGTATGGTCAGAGGCACAGCCTCTGTGTTCGGGAGAACGAGGAACTGAGTGTAAGGGAACTAACTCATATAAGGGATTTTCACAAGCCGGGCCCACTGCTCTCAAACAGTTGGATAGGCACTACAGAACTTATGTCACAGCTCAAGAAGGTCGCTGGCAAGAGAAAGCGAAAGCAAAGATATCCCGGAAGAAGGCTAAACCCTCTACCCTATTGATAGAACAAAACTACCCACGATGTTAAGTGTAAGCGATTGCAACTATGTGCTGAGCAGGGCTCAAATAGTATGCCAATCTACCAATGAGGAGGTAAGAGATAATGAGGAAGTGAAGATAAAGTATCTCGGTGCATCGGGGTGAACGATATAAGCCCGAAGATTGGTTGGCATGACCGAACCAAACCCCATTTGATAGAAAGGGGTCGTACATGTTTCAAAAAGGCACAGGAAGGGTTGGTTTATATGGCTTTGACAGCCTAAAGAGGGCATTTTCATTAAGCTAACACATGTTCTAATTTCTTATTGACAAGTGGCAGGGAATACGTTTACTGTACCCTTGTCCCAATAGCCTTAAGAGCAGATCATGAAAATTCTGGATAAGCTTCATATAGAGCAGCCCCCTACCATCAGGGAAGAGGTGTATAAATACCTTCGCAGGAGGATTTTGACTGGGGAGATCGCACCGACACAGCGGTTAATCGAGGTCAAGTTGTCTCATGAGATCGGTACCAGTCGAACACCGATCCGGGAGGCCCTTCACAAACTCGAGATGGAAAAACTAGTCAAACCTATTCCACGAGTTGGTTATGTGGTCAACGAAATAAGCAAAGAAGAGGTGGAAGAGTTTTGCGAAATAAGGTTGGCTTTGGAGACTTTAGCGGCTAAATGGGCATCCACGAGGATCACTGCGGGAGATTTGAAACGTTTGGAGAGAAATATCCTGCTGACAGACAAACACATCAAGAAAAATGAGCCGGAACGGGTCGTAGAATTGGATACAGAATTTCATGATATCATTTGCAGGGCAAGTGGAAGCACAAGGATTCAGGAAATGAGTCAGAATTTTAGAGATTATATGCTCAGGTTCAGGATGAAAGGCCTCTGCGTGACTGAAATTGCACAAAGGTCCAATGAGGGACACCAAAGGATTTTGTCTGCTATCAAGAACAGGGATATGAATGGGATTGAAGCAGCTGTTAGCTTCCACCTTAACCGGACAAAGAAAGACCTTATTGAGCTAGTTAGCTGAGGGGTGGTCATAAATAATCATTGACAAAGTCCTCTGATGTACTAATAATAAGGTATATTTAATATATCGGAGTATGCAATGGTCAATAATAACAATCCCCTCGTACAAATATTACGCCTCGTGGACGAGGTCTACGAAGTGGAAGAATCCAAACCAATGAGCCGGGGAAGGCCCAGAACCTACCAGGATATCGTTATCTTAAAGGTATTTATCGTTATGGTCATCAAGCGTATTAAGACCTTTAAGGGGTTGCACCGGTACCTCCAACAGAATCCAACGATTCAAAGGCGTTGCGGGTTTCCCTCCTTGCCTTCCCGGAGAACATTGGGAAGGCGCCTCAAATCTTTTTCCCCCCTCGGTCCGGAAACAGATTCGGGCCTTGGGCAGGACGCTGATTGTCAATGGCATCGCCAATCCTAAGGTCAACGCCGTGGATAAATCGATGGTTAAGGCACGAGGTCCTCTGTGGCATAAGAAGGATCGGAAAAACGGCATTGTGCCGAAACATCTTCGAAACGTAGACAGAGATTCGGAGTGGGGGTACTCCAGGTATCGGGGATGGGTCCAGGGCTATGCCATCCATCTTCTCTGTTCGGCCACACCAGGCTTTGTTCCTGTTCCGCTCGATGCTGATGCCGCCACGGCCAACGTGCCAGAGAACAGGATCTTTGAATCGATGATCGATCATCTCCATGATAATACCAACTACATTGTAGCAGATTCAGGCTACGACGACGGAAAGCTTACTGACAAGTGCGAGCTCAGAAAGAATGGTAAGTACATTACCCGCCGCCTTGTCGTGCCAATGGAAAAATACAAACACACAGCTTCACACCGTTTGCCATATATCCGCTTCTTCAAATCGGAGAGGGGACAACGTCTGTTCCGATTGAGAAAGACCACTGTGGAGCCGATGTTTGATATTCTCAAAAGCCTGTTCTCTCTGGAACCGGTCTGGATGAAGGGGAAACAAAACGTCCAACCCCTTCTTCTGCTTTCTGTATTCGCCTACCAACTTCTGCTCCTTTTCAATTTTGTGAACGGAAGACCTGCATCTCATGTAAAATACATAACAGATGGAGTATAATAATGACCACCCCTCA
>Ga0307378_10011885_pt1 | contig 11182 bp, 6 predicted proteins | sample UN1MG_FD_202238 | JGI IMG/M metagenome (GOLD analysis project Ga0307378, IMG submission 202238) | Soil microbial communities from Risofladan, Vaasa, Finland - UN-1 | ecosystem: Environmental > Terrestrial > Soil > Coastal area > Acid sulfate soil | place: Finland: Risofladan, Vaasa | collected...
CGCCGTCGATGAACTGCACGAACTCGATGCCGGGCTGCAGCTCGATCAGGCGTGCGAGGCCGGCGTTGCGCCCGCGGGCGGCCGTGAATGGCATCGCCCGATCCAGCTCGACCACCTCGCAGCCCAACGATCGCGCCACGCGCGCGCTGCCATCGGTCGAACCCGAATCGGCGTACACGACGACGGCGGCACGGCCCGCGACGGACTGGATGCACCGCCGCAGCCGCTCGCCCTCGTTCTGCCCGATGATCACAATGCCTGTGTTGCGCAGCATTCAGCGTCCTCGCATGCTTCCGGCTTGCTCACCACACGTGCGGGCACTCCGACGGCCGTGGCTCCGGCCGGGACATCGCACAGCACAATCGCGTTCGCCCCGATCTTCGCGTGCTCGCCGATGGACACGCCGCCCAGGATGCCGGCCCCGGCGCCGATGTCGACGTGCCCGCCGATCCGCGGCGCGCCGAGCATCCGGCCGCCCGTCCCGATCGTGACGCGCTGGAAGATGAGGCAGTTGGGGCCGATCTCCGCTTCAGGATGGATCACGATCCCGTTGGGGTGCGGCAGCAGCAGCCCGCCGCCTATCCTGCTGTTCAGCGGGATATCCGCCCCGGTGACGATCGACCAGAACCGATACCGGACGACGACGGACATGGCTGCGATCCGGCCGATGATCCCCCATCGCCCCTGCCAGTGCTGATACCGGCGAATGCAGCGAAGCAGCCGGCGGCCGGGATCCCACCATCGCCGGCACGTTTCGCGCGTCCAGTCGGGGAGCGTTGATGAAATCCGCATGGTCTGTTCCTTCATCGCGGCGGCCTCACGTACTATCATCTCGGTGCAACGCATCAACAACGGAAAACACGCAGTCGCAGCACTCGTGGACCAGCGTGTGAAAATGCTTGACGGGGAAGCACTCCAGATGCGTGCCAAGATACCCGAGGCAAGCGAGCAGGTAGCCCTTGGCGTCGACAAGCTCGCATTCGAGAATGCTGCAATGCGCCCGCAACTCGCGGGTGAGCCGGCGTCCGGATACCTGCATCGACATTGCCAGACGTGCCAGGTCGTAGAATGCGTATCCACCGAGCTCGGAGGCTGCCCAGTCGATGAGGACGAAGCGCCGGTGCCGGGCGTTGTGATCGGCCCGCGGCTGCAGCAGCACGTTGCCCTTCCACAGGTCATTGTGTGCCAGCACGTATCGGGGTATCCATCTGCCGGCTGCGAGCCTGTCGATCGCGTGGTAGGCGGCAGCCCGGATCGCTTGATCGAAGACCTCCGAGCTCGCGATGGCGCGAAGCGGCTCGTGGAAGCCCGACGGGACAGCGTTGGCGTCGGCGATTCCGAGCGTCGCCGTGGTGGCGCGTCTCAGCCATCGGAGCAGCGGCATCCGCAGCGCCGCGCGCTGCAGCGGCCACAGCCATCTCGAGCTGCTGAGCGGCATTCGCCATGGATACACCGCGAAGCTCACTCCGTTCGACTCGCCCGAGACCATCGGGGGCACGATCACACTGCCGAGGTCGTCGCCCAGCACCTTGCGCGCCAGCGACGCCTTGACCACCGCCCGCGCGACCAAGCCGGGTGCCTCCGGCTGTGACCGTAACATGACCGCAACCGGCTCGCCCGACCTGTTGCGGATGAGGTGCTTGGACGGGCTGTCGGCAACGCCGACGGCGGGCGATTCGAGCTCGCAGATGCTGCCGAGCCCACCGCAGGTTTCCAGTGCTCGCTCGAGGGGCTTCCGCAGACTTGCCCATGCATCATGGTGCTGTATGACAGGAGGGGACAATGTCATTCAGGTTCTCCGTCTTCGGAAAGGCGTTCGGTGCGAACGCGGTGTTCAGCGCGAACGCGAAATAATTCCCCGGTGAGGAGTGCTATGGCATCTCCGCACAGGAGATCGTGAGTAAACAGTTTCGGATCATTGTGTTTCCCTCCGCCCAAATGCAGCATTCGGCGCACGGCAAGACTCAACCGGCCCAGGCCCAACAGGATGTCGGTCAGGCACAGCTTCAGGATGCCGTGGTGCCTGACGAAGAACCTGCGGCGGGAACTGAACCAGTACTGACCCAACCGGGTGCGCCGGCGAACACCGGTGGCCGCCCCTTCCATGTGCACCACGCGGGCATCGGGCACGCACCACACCTCCCATCCCGCCTGCCTGGCACGCGTGCAGAAATCGACCTCCTCGAAATACAGGAAGTAGCGCTCGTCCATCAGGCCGATCCGTGCAAGGACGCCGCAGCGAACCATCATGCAGGCGCCCGACACCCAGTCGCAGCGGACGGGCCGGACGGGACTCGGGATCACGTCCGAGCGGTCGGCCAACAGCCTGGTGAGCGGCCCCAGCCGGGCAGCGTAATCTAGATCCGTCCACACCGACGGCATTCGGTGGGCGGCTTGCCGCTCGGTGCCGGACGCGTCTTCCAGACTGCCGCCCGCGATTCCCGCCGAGGGCGTCGCTGCCAGGAACTCCGCCAACTCCTGCACTGCCCGCTCCCGAACAATCGTGTCGGGGTTCAGCAGCAGAACGTATTCGGGCGGATCGTCCGACGCCAGCAACTCGCGCAGTGCGACGTTATTGCCGGCGGCGAAGCCGCCGTTGCGATCCGCTCGCCGAATCCGCGCCCAGTCCCAGCCAGATTGATCAACCGCCGACTGAATCCGCTCGGGGGACTGATCGCCCGAGGCATTGTCGACGAGGACTACCTCGGCGCCGGGCAGCCGCTCGATTTCCGGCGCGAGCGAGCGCAGGCAATCGATGGCGAGATCGGCCGTGCGGTAGTTCACGATGACGACGGCCACGCGGCCGTGCCCAACGGCCGGCGCGCTTCGCGCCTGGCCCTGCGTCATCATGTTAGTGCCATTCGTCACTGCGTCACCTCGTTCAGCATCACCGGTGTCTTGTCACTGCGTCACCTCGTTCAGCATCACCGGCGTTTCGTCACTGCGTCACCTCGTTCAGCATCACCGGCACAGCGTGCCGGGTTGGAACCGCTCGCCTGGCCGAAGCGGTTCGCGTCCGCGCCAGCCAGACCGCTCCGCTCAACCCGCCGATCGCGAGCGCGAACACCGGGTTCACCATGCCGTTCAGCAGGTTGTCGATCGTGTAGATGATCGCGAGCATGCAGAATGCAACGGCCGGCGCCCCGGCTGCCGATCCCCACCGCCGCGCCGGCACCCGCCGAAGCAGAACCAGCGGCGGCACCACGAATACCGCCGTGAATGCAACCAGCCCGGCCAGGCCCGTCTCGCCCAGCGTGATCATCCACAGGCCGTCGGTAACCGATACATCCCTGCCGGTCTTGTCGTAGACGCGGCTCCTGCCGAACCGGCCCCATCCGAACACCGGCCGCTGGAGGGCCTTGTCGGCAAGAATCGTCTCGTTGCGGAACCGCGTATCGAGCGACTGTGCCCGTTCGACGCCGACGGCGCTGTTCACCAATGCGACGAGCGACTCCCCCGACCATGCGCCGCTCGCGCGCAGTGCCATGTACGTCGGCGGCACGAGCAGCAGGCACAAGACGGGCACGAGCGTTTTCAGCTTGCCGGCGGCCAGCAGTGCCACGGCGCCGATCGCGAGCAGCGCCACCGCCCCCGTCGATTTGCACAGCAGGGTCGTCGCCATCAACGCGAGCACAAGCCACGAGATCGGGATGTTCCACAGCCGTTTCAGCGCGCCGGTCAGCCACAGCCACAGGCCGATCAGCGATGCCGCGGCCATCCACATCCCGACCATCAGCCCGTGCTGCATGAACACCGTGGGCCGCCATCCGCCGAATCGCATCGTCTGCCCGAACGAATGCTGATGGAACCCGTAGACGAGCTGATGCAACTGCGGGCTCATCCTGATTTCAAACAGGCACAGCGGCAGATAGACCAGGCCGCCGATGAAGATGCCGATCGCCAGCTCGCGAAGCCCGGCCAGGTCGCTGAAATACAACCGGCCGGCCAGGTAGGGCAGGCCCCACGTGATCACGTTGGCAAGCACGGCCGAAACGGCTTCGTATGGGCCCAGGCCATTGCTGATCGCCGACGCGAACGGGCAGACGCACCAAGCCGCCATCGGCAGGTCGATCAGCCGCGGGCGGAACGACAGCAGGCGTGCTCCGTCGAACAACGCCACGCCCAACAGCACGCCCACGCACGTGGCCGACATCTTGGTGTAGTCGGGCAGGCCCGGCAGCGCGTACCCGATCATCGGCAGGAACAGCCACGCGCACAGGAACGATGCGATCACCGCCCGCCGGGCCGGCATCACTGCAAACAGCCCGATCACCAGCGGAATCCATGCGATCATCACGATGTGCGCGAACTGAATCATCTGCTCGATCCTGCTGCCGTGAAATGACCCGCCAACTGCTCGCCGCGGCTTGGACGATCCATCGCCGCGACCAGCGCCGCCTCGAACAGATCGGCCGCGGCGTCCCAATCCGATCCCTGTGCGGTGGCAAATGCAGCATCGGACATCTCCCGCCATTCGCCGGGCGTGAGCGTCAGCACGCGAACCAGCCGATCCCCCAGCGCCACGGTGTCCTCGATGTCGACCAAGTAGCCGTTCACGCCGTCAAGAATAATGTCCATCGGCCCGCCCACACGCGTGGACACCACCGGGCACCGGCACGCCATCGCCTCGAGCATCGGCAGGTGGAATCCCTCGGAGCGGCTGCCGCACAGCCACGCGTCGCACTGGGCATAGATGGTCTTGATCGAATCCTGCGCGGGCTGACGCGTGAAGATCGCTGACGGAGGCAGGGCCAGGTCCGGGCGCGGATGCTCGGCCCCGAACGCCACCAGCCGGACTCCGGGCAAACGCTCGCGCGCGAGTGCCACGGCCGCCAGGCTCACGTCGCAGCCCTTCACGTGGCTGCCCGCGTACAGCATGCCCACGGTCGGCACCGAGTTCTTGCTGCGGGGAGGCGCCGTGAACTGCCGCAGGTCAACCCCGTTCAGCACAAGCGACACGTCGGGATCGCCATACTCGTTGCGCATCAGGTCGGCCAGCCAGCGCGAGATGGTGATCTTGTGCATCGGCAGCGAGTAGGTCGCCTTCACTCGGTCGGCCGGCAGCCACGGGAAGATCTCGTGTCCCTGGACGAAGTATGCCTTCGCGCCCTTGCGGCGCGGCAAGCGTGCCACCCACTCCGCGGTCTCCCACCAGGTGGCAACGATCACGTCAGCATCGGGAACGTCGGCCTCGGTGATCGGGCGGCGGCGTTCTAGCACGCGCAGGTCGGCGGCGGTGCCGTCGAAGTGCGTGGGCCGGTTCTTCGGCACCGCGGGCCATCCGAGGCCATGACGCAGCGAGCGCAACCGGTCCCGCAGCGACGGCCGGTACGGCGGCAGTGCCACCACCGTCACCTCGTGGCCGCGTTGCATCAGCCGTTCGGCGTAGACCGCCGCCACGCGAACGCCTCCCGCCAGGCTGACTTCTGGAAGAACGAACGTGATCCTCATAGAAGCTCCCGGAATGGCCATCTTCACTGCATGGCCTGGAAAACCGCAATGCACACGGCGGCGACGGCACCGGCGTATCCCAGTGCAACGAGATCGAGCCGCGGCATCCACACATGGTGCCGGCTGGCCGTCCACGCCAGCACCGGATAGTTCAGCACGTCGGTAAGCGCCACGCCGATCACGAGGCCGCGCATCCCGCCCAGCCAGCCGCCGACGGCCATCGCAGTCAGCAGCATAGCCGACCGCGAGCCCATCAGCACCATGTGGCGGAACGAATCGCCGCACGCCAGGATAGCCGGCGTCGTCGTGAGCGAGATGGCCCTGAAAATCGCGCCCAACGCGAGCACGCGCAGAATCCAGCCCGCCTCCCAGTACCGCGAGTCGTACAGGAGCGCGATGATGTCGTGCCCCCATACCGCCAGCACGCAGAACCCCGGCAGCGAGATCGCCATCAGGATGATCCGCGCCCGCCGCATCTTCCGGGCGAGGCTGCCGTCGGTCTCGTGGGCAAACCGCGAGTACAGCGGGAACAGGATCTTGCTGCTGATGTCCTGAATCAGGTCAAGCCCGGCCTGCGAGATGAACAGCGCGGTGGTGTACACGCCGAGCTGGGCCATCGTGAAGAAGCCGCCCATCACGAGGCGGTCGCCCTGGTAGGCGAGGAACGTCAGCGCGGAGGCGATGAAAATCCAGCGGCCGAATCGAATCAGCGAGCGTCCGGCCTCGGCTTCCCAATGGAAGCGGTTGCGCACCTCGCGGAAGACCACATGGCTGAGGACCATCTTCAGCGTGGTGAAAACCAGCCCCGAGACGAGCAGCGCCCACACGCTGCGCGTGGCGAGGGCCACGACCACCATCGTGCCGATGCTGGCGACCTGCGATACGAGATCGATCGGCACCAGCCGGCCGAGCGCCAGCCGGCGGTTCAGCATGAACAGTGCGGTGGAGTTGAAGCCCGCGATCACGGCGGTCAGCCCGGCCACCGGAATCAGCCACCGGAGCATCGGCTCACCGTAGATCGCCGCCGCCGGCCACGCCAGCAGGAACGAGCCTCCCCACAGCAGGCCGCCCCGGATCACCTGCACCGTCCATGCGGTGTTGTAGAACGCCGGCTCCTCGCCCCGCCGGTGCTGGATGATGCTCGGGCCGATGCCGAGATCGGAGAACATCTGCAGGCCCTGCATGAAGACGTTGACCAGCGCCATCAGCCCGAACGCTTCCGGGAACAGCAGCCGCGTGAGGAGCAGGTTGCTGCCCAACCGCAGCACCTGTCCGGATCCGTAACCGAGGACTGTCCACGCGGAGGCCTTGACGGCGAGGCGGATCAGCGACGGCCGGCCCTCCGCCGGTGGCGCGGGCGCGAATGCCGGCGGGGGTCCGGGCGCGGACCCGGGCGCGGGCGCAGGCGCGGACCCGGGCGCGGGCGCGGACCCGGGCGCGGGCGCGGCCGTGTCCGGTGCCGGCGGCATATCTGCCCGCGGTACGGATGCCGGCGCGGCGGCTGAATCGGCGGCTGGCGCAGTTGTGGTCACGAGCTTTTCTCCGTGGTGCCGTATTCCTTCAGCCAGCGCTGGATGTCGTCACGCTGTTTTTCGGACAATCCTCCGGACGACGGCCCGCCGGTCGGAGATGATTCGAGCGCCCGCTGCAGTGCCGCGCAGGCGTCGCGGGGCCGCTCCAGCTTCAGCAGTGTGCGGCCCAGCCGGTACCACGAAACCGTGCGGCCGGGCGCCTGCTCGACGCATCTCGCCAGCGCCTCCTGCGATTCCTGGTACAGCCCCTGCTTGAATGCGATCTCGCCGAGCGTGTCCAGGAATGACGGTTCGCCGCGGTTGGCGGTGACGGCGCTGCGGGCGAATTCCGCTGCCTCGCCGGCTTGCCCGGCCTCGCCCAATAGCCACGCAAGATTGTTGGCCGCGAAAGCGTTAGCCGGATCGGCCGCCAATGCCGCGCGGTAGTGCTCGATGGCGGCGGGCGAGTCGCCCCCGGCGTGGGCGGCGTCGCCGAGGATTCGCTGCGCTGTGCTGGCGTCGGCCTGCCGGGCGATTGCGTCGCGGGCGAGCCGGTTGGCCTCCGCGAGGTTGCCCGACCCGCCGCGGCCGATCAGCACTTCCGCGCGGAGCAGGGCAAGCTGCGGCTCGACCTTGCCGCCATCGTTCAGGGGCTGGTCGAACAGCAGATCGGTGTCGGCCGTTCGCTTGCGCTGCTCGAAAAACCTGACGAGTGCAACGATGGCGGCGTACTGCCGGCCGGACTGCACGGCGGCCCTAAGCTCGCCTTCCGCCGCGCAGTCGTCGCCCGCCTGTGCCAGGTACTGGGCACGCAGTACGGCCAGTTCGGCCGGCGGTTGATCGGCTGTAGGGGCGAACCTTGTGTTCGCCCTCGTACTTGGCTTGAACCAGCCGGATGCGGTTCGCAGGAACTCGGCGGCAGCGTTCGCGCCCTCCCGGATGGCCTTCACGCGCCCCAGTGCGAGCGCCACGGCCGGAGACCGCCCCGCACGCTCCAGCACGACGTCGGCCTCGGGGTAGCGCCTGAGGAGCACGAGCAGCTCGGCGTACCGGAGGATCGCCTGCTGCGAGGCCGGCTCGAGCGTGAATGCTTCGCTGGCGGATTTCGCGGCGCGGTCGAGGTCGCCCGCGGCCTGATAGATCAGGCTCATCAGCGTGCGCGCGGCAGCCGCTCCGGGTGCAAGCTCGATGGCGCGGCGGCACTGCTGCTCCGCCTCCTTCAGGCCATCGTACCGCGCGAGTGCGAGGCGCGCCTTGATGACGTGCGCGGCCGCCTGGCCGGGGTTTTCCTGCAGGAGGCTGCCGGCGATTGCCGCGGCCTCCGCATGCATGGCGGGATCGCCGGCGGCCAGCAGCTTCTCGGCGAGCAGCAGCCGCGCGGCGGGATCGGCCTTGGCCGCCTGCCGGTACAGCGTGAACGCCTGCTGACGGCCGCCAAGCTGGCGTGCAACGTCGCCGAGGCGAACCAGCAGGTCGCCGCCGTTCGGCTTGAGGGCAACGGCGGCTCGCAGGTCTTGCGCTGCCTGGCTCGATTTCCCCGTCGACAACAGGTACTGGGCCCGGCACAGAAGTACGCGCGGGGACTTCGGGTCGCGCTGCACGAGGGCATCGCACGCGGCTGCGCCTTCGTCGGGCCGGCCCGTCTGCTTCAGCAGCAGTGCGAGCGCGGCAACGGCGCCCACGGAATCGGGCTTGAGCCGCACCGCTTCGCGAACCTGCCGCTCCGCCTCGTCCATCTTCCCCGTGCGAAGGAGCAGCCCGCCGAGGGTCAGCCGAGCCGCCAGGTCGTCCGGTTGCTGCTCGAGCTTATGCTTCAACAGTGCGACGGCGTCGTCCTGGCGGTCCTCCCGCATCAGGCGTTCGAGCTGGAGGCCAAGCAGGATGGCCGAGCGAGGGGCGGCGTGGAGGAGGGCGTCGAGCGCTTCGGCGGCTTCCTGGGGCCGGCCGGCTTCGTTGAGTGCGGCGACCAGCCCGGCGCCGGCGGTCGCGTCGCCAGGGTTGGCACGCAGCGCCCCGCGATAGCAGCGAATCGCCTCGTTCAGGTCGCCCTGTACGGCGCCGGCGGCGCCCAGCAGTGCCCACGACCGCGACGACGGCGTCTTCTCGCAAACCGGCTTCAGCGCCTGCGAAACACGTACGGCCGCGCTGCGATCGCCGCCGAACAGGTCAAGCTCCGCGCGGTCGCACGCCACCTGGTCGTGGTCGGGGCCTTCGAGCTGAACAAGCTCGTCGAGCAGTTGGCTCGCCCGGTCGCGGTCGCCGCGGTTAAGTGCAAGGCGGAGCATCGCCCGGCGCACGGTGGCATCTTCGGGCTGTGCCGCGGCGATCGCCTGCAGTTGCCCGGCGGCCGCGTCGCGATTGCCCCGGTCAAGGTAGAAATCGGCCAGGGCCTTGCGGACCGACGGCTTGTCCTTGTCCGCGGCGCTCGCCAGGACCGCCAACAACTCGCGTTCCGCGGCTTCGGGTGATTCGGCGCACAGCCGCGCGGCTGCCAGGCGAATCCGGATCGTGGCGGCGTTCTGCGCCGTCAGCTCGGCGTGCGCCTGCTTCGCGCGATCCAGCCGGCCGGTCGTGACGAAGAACTCGAACTGCAGCTTCAATTCATCAACGGCATTCACGCCGCGATCGGGCTGTGCCTTCAGCAGCGACTCCGCGTCTGATTCCCTGTTCGCCGCGTGATACAGCCGGGCGAGCAGCAGCAGCGATTCCGCGTTCGGCCGGATCCTGGCCGCGTTCTCGGCGGCGGGGATCGCCGCATCGAGGTTGCTGAACACGCCATCGACAGAAGGCGACGCCGTTGCTGCAGCCAATACGAGCCATGCGTCGGGATTGAGCGGGTCGGCATCGACCGCCTTGCGGGCTTCGCGCGCGGCCAGCTCGGGCTGGGCCGACCGCAGCAGCGCCCGTGCCAGGGCGATGCGGGCATCAACCGACTGCGGCCTCATCTCAAGCGCCGTGGAAGCTTCCGCCCGGGCAAGGCCGGCGTCGCCCAGGGCCAGGTAGCACTTGCCGAGCAGCAGGTGCGCCTGGAACAGCCACGGGGGCCGCTCGGCCGGTTGCATCATTCGGGCGCCGGCTGCGCGGTCGAGCACCGCTCGCGCGGCCTCGATTGCCTCGTGCGGGCGGTTCTCGTGCAGCAGGCACTGTCCGTCGAGGATCGCCGGCCTCGGCGAGATCGGGTCGAGCAGGCGAAGTTCCGCCAGCTCGCTGCGGGCATCGCCACACCGCTGCACGGCGATCAGGATATCGGCGATGTGATAGCGCAGCTCAAGCTGGCCCGGCTTGTCGCACGCGGCGAGGCCGGCCCGCAGCTCGGCGAGTGCGGCGTCCGGCCCGCGGAACGCGAGTGCCAGCCGCGCCATGCCGGCATACGACCGGTAGCCGGCCGGTGCCGCCGATTTCAGCTTCTGCCAGAACTCGGCCGCGGCGGCGAAATGCTTGCGCGCGTTTTCACGGTCGAGCTTCCGTTCGGCGACGGATCCCTGCTGTTCATCCGCGGCCGCAGCCGCCGCCAGCACGTCCGGGTTGCCGCCATCCAGCTCCAGCGCGCGGTCGAGGTAGCTTTGCGCGGCGCCGTCGCCCAGGAACGACAGGTAGCCGTACGCGAGCAGGTACGCGGCGGGCGAGCCGGCATTGTTCCTCAGGCACAGGTCGACGTATCGGCGCCAATCCTGCTCCCCCCGCGTGCGCGCCAGATCCGCGAGATCGAAATATGCGGCGGCTTCTGTCGGATGCTTCTCGATGAGGCTCGCGAGTGTTGCTGCGGCCTGGCCAAGTTCGCGCAGCTCGGCCTGCGCCCGTGCGAGGTGGCGGAACCCCACGGGCGAATCGGGATGCGCTTCCACCAGCCGCGCCGCCAGTTCGCGCATTTTCAGCCAGCCGTCGGACGCATCGCGGCCGATGGTCTCGGCGACTACCGCGTTCTTCGCCTGGAACTCGGCCAGCCACAGCAGGGCTTCGCGATTGCGGGGATTGACGGCCAGCACCTTCTGCCAGGCTTCGGCTGCGAATTGCGTACGATGGGCCTTCGCGAGCACGCCCGCGTATTCCGCAAGCACCTGCTCGTCGTCCGGATGTTCGGCGAGCCAGCCCTCGTACATGCGGATCGAATCGTCGAATCGTTCGTCGGCGGCGAGCTCGCGTGCGTTCGGCAGCAGCTTGCCGGCAGTGATGCCGCTCACAAGCCTGCCGGCGGCGACGGCCAGGATCACGATGATCCA
>Ga0307378_10011889_pt1 | contig 11177 bp, 11 predicted proteins | sample UN1MG_FD_202238 | JGI IMG/M metagenome (GOLD analysis project Ga0307378, IMG submission 202238) | Soil microbial communities from Risofladan, Vaasa, Finland - UN-1 | ecosystem: Environmental > Terrestrial > Soil > Coastal area > Acid sulfate soil | place: Finland: Risofladan, Vaasa | collected...
AGGACTCGGGCGGCGGTCAGCCGCCGTCCCCGCCGCCGCCCTGACCGGCGGACTTGGCGAGGAAGTCAACGAGCAGCTTCAGATCCTCGGGGGTGATCTCGTCGCCGTAGGTGGCGGGCATGATCCCGCCACTGAAGCCGTTGGCGATCATCGCTTCCGGGTCGACGATCGACTCATCGATCATCGCCTTGCTCTGACCCGGCAGGACCTCGTCGAGGTCCGGCCCGATGTTGCCGACCGATTGCGCGGCCGCCAGCGCGTGGCAGGCGCCGCAGCCATTGCTGGCGAATACCTGAGCACCTGGACCTCCGGGTGCCTGGGGAGGCATGATCCCCGGCACGCCGGCGACCGAGGCGACGTAGGCGGCGACGTCGCGGAGGTCGTCGCCGGTGACCAGGTCAGCGGGCATGTAGGTGGGGTTCTCGGGGTCGGTGAAGCGTGGATTCTCGATCTGGCCCTCGACCACGCCCTCGAGCGTGTCGTTGTCGAAGCCGCTGGAGCGGGAGTCGGCGAAGGCCGCGTCGAGGTCGGGGCCGATGTCGGCGACGGTGGCGGCTTCGGCGAGCGTGTGGCAGGTGCCGCACTGGGCTGTGAACATCTCGCGGCCATTGGCGAGATCGGCGTTCTCCTGCAGGTCACAGCCGCTGATCGCCGCGACCGCGGCGACCCCGAGCGCGACCGTCAAGAGCTTTGTTCTCGCTGCCTTCACGGGCGCGAATCCTATAGGTCGGCGCGGCTCCCCGGAGGCGGGCCGAGAGGGGATCGGATAGGGTTGCACCAATCAGCACAAGCCCGCAACTGCGGTCCGACCAGCCAAGGGAGAAACGAAGCTCAGAGATGGAAGTTCGCAAGGGGATGTCAAGGGTCGTCCTGACGCTTGGACCCGGACACACACTGCGAGAGGCCGCCCGGTTGATGACCGAGAAGGGAGTCGGGGCGGCGGTGGTGCTCGATGAGGAGGCACCCGGGCCGGGGATCCTCAGCGAGCGAGACGTGCTCACATCGCTCGGGCGCGGTCAGGACCCTGACAGCGAACGGGTAGGCGATCACATGTCCGACAAGGTGATCACCGCGACACCGGACTGGAGTCTCGAGCGGGCGGCCTCTGAGATGGCCCGCCGGCGGATTCGCCACCTCGTGATCATCGAGTCAGGCGAGCTCGCCGGAGTGCTCTCGATGCGCGACATCATGCGCGTCTGGACCTCGGAGGGCGCGACCTCCGCTATGACCTCGGGGTAGCCGCCGGCACCCCAGGCGCCGCGGCGAAGCGGGAGCTAGGCGCGGCGGATCGGCTGGGCGGGGATCACGGCCGTGTCGGTGCGCTGCTCGAGGCGCATCCGGGAGATCTCGTCGTCGCCCTGCTTCCACCAGGAGCGCATGCCGGCGAGCACGATCACGGCGCCGATCACCGAGAAGGCCCAGGTGATGATGATCCCGGCGAGTGCGATCGCGAGTCCGCCGGCGATCAGAACCGGCGCCCAGGACTCACCCTCGAGGTAGATCAGCTCCGTTGGTTCCGGCGTCTGGGGGCTCATGCGACGTAGAGGATCGTTGCGTAGAAGGTGAGGCCGAAGATGAAGACCGCGGCGGCGGCGGTCCAGAGGCCGGTGCGGAGGGTTCGATTTGCGCGGACGCGATCCATTGCGCGGCGATTATATGGCGATCAGCCGATCGATCGCCATCGCCGCGAACAGCAGCGCCAGATAGGCGAGTGAGCTGAGGTAGAGGCGCAGGGCGGTCTCGCGGGAGGGTCGCCTCCAGAGCGCCGCGGCCAAGGCGATGAACAGGCCGCCGAGCAGCACTGCCGAGGCGAGGTAGAAAGTGCCCAGCATCCCTGTCGCAACCGGCAGGATCGTGAAGGCGACAAGTGCGAGCGAGTAGATCAGGATCTGCAGCCGGGTCGACGCTGAGCCCTTGACGACCGGCATCATCGGCACCCCGGTGCGCTCGTAGTCGTCCTTGATCAGGAGCGCCAGCGCCCAGAAATGGGGCGGCGTCCAGAGGAAGATGATCGCAAACGGATAGAGCGCCTCAGCCGTCAGCCCTCCGGTGGCGGCGGCCCAGCCGACGAGTGGCGGCATCGCGCCGGCGGCGCCGCCGATGACGATGTTCTGCGGTGTCCGCGGCTTCAGCCAGGCGGTGTAGAGAAAGACGTAGCCGAGCAGTCCGCCCAGGGCGAGCGTTGCGGCCAGCAGGTTGACCGTGATCGCCAGCTGTGCAAACGCCAGGGCGCCGAGCGCGATGCCGAAGATCAGGCCCCGAAGCGGCTCGATCCGACCCGCGACGAGGGGACGGCTGGCGGTCCGCGCCATCTGGGCGTCGACATTGCGATCGATGTAGTGGTTGATCGCGCCCGCCCCGCCGGCGGAGAGATAGCCTCCGAGACAGGTCCAGAGCACCGTCGAGAGCGCCAGTCCCTCCGGCTTGGCGACGATCATCGTCATCACCGTCGTCCACAGCAGCAGCGAGATGATCCGCGGCTTGGTCAGGGCCACGTAGTCGCGGGCGATCCGCAGCGCTCCCGCCCGCCCGGCGGCCTGCGCTCGCTGGTCCCGCGGCTCTCGGGGCTCCGGGCGCCCGTCCAGATCGGCCCCGCGCTCGGCCGGGGCCGGCCGCTCGGCCGGGGCGCCGATCGGCGGTGAGGTCGTTCGCTGGGCGATTCCTGCGGATTCCATAGCTGAGACGCCGGCGAGTGCGGACCCGGTCGGTCCCGATCAGGCTAGCGGGCCGTCCCCGTCCCCGTCTGAGGGGTTTTCAGCATCTGAGGCGGGCTCGGGGTCGCCGTCGACGGCAGCCGCCGGCGTCTCGGGGCCGGACTCGCTGCCGACTGGGGCGCTCTGCGCTTCGGCCGGCTCCTGCACCGCGACGGTGGCGGCCGCGGGCTCCGCCGTGGCTGCCTCCGGCCGTGCCCCGGGCAGCTCGAGCGTCGTCGAGCGCTGCCGGACGGCCTCACGGATGTCGCGGTAGGGCTCGTTGCTGCGGACATCGGGGACGAGATCGAAGTTATGAGCGGGGGGAGGGGAGAGGGCGAACCACTCGAGCGTGCTCCCGCCCCAGGCGTCGTGGCCGGCGCGGGCACCCCGGTTGTAGCTGGAGGCGGCGTTGATCATTGTGAGGATGATCCCGAGCGCCAGGGCGAAGGCGCCGAGGCTGCCGAGCAGGTTGTAGACCGACATCCCGGTGTCGCCGTAGAACTTGTAGACGTCGACCGGCATCCCCTGTAGGCCCGCGAGCTGGATCGGAATCACCATCAGAACGGTTCCGCCGAGGATCAGCCAGAACGAGCCTCCGCTGAGGCTGGTGCCCATGTAGCGGCCGGTGATCTTCGGAAACCAGTAGTGGAGGGCCGCAAAGCCGCCGAGAACGCCGGATCCGATCAGGGCCATATGGGTGTCGCCCCAGGCGACGCCGGTGTTGGCGACCTGCCAGCTGACGGGGATCACCGACTGCGCCCACTCACCCGCGAGGCCGATGGTGATCAGAGCGGCGGCGCCAAGTGCGAATCGCATCGGCGGCTTCATCGCGGTCGAACCGCCGCGCAGCGTGGCCAGCCAGTTGAAGAGGATCAATCCGACCGGGACGGCGAGGGAGACCGCCATCAGCATCGCGAAGTAGAGGAATCCGATCGGGATCGGGGCGGAGTACATGTTCTGCATCCAGGCGAGAACGCCGAGTACGGCGAACGCGGCCATCGAGCCGGCGATCGTGCGCTGACCGAACTGGGGCTGGCGGGAGAAGGTCGCGAAGATCTCTGAGATCGCCCCGAAGGCGCCGAGCAGGATCACGACGTAGATGCCGGTGAAGAAAATCCAGGAGAGGTGCTCGTAGAGCAGGGGAGCGCCGCCCTCGCCGGCCTCGAAGAAGATGCCGCCGAAGTTCCGGTCGATCAGCAGCATCGAGACCGCGGCCACCATCACCGAGCCGACAACGATCAAGGTGGCGGAGATCATCGTTGCCGCGAAGCTGAACAGCGGCACTCGGCGCCAGACCATTCCCGGCGCACGCTGGAGCCGCACCGTCGTCAGGGTGCTGATCGCGAAGGCGATCAGACCGAGGCAGACGAGGCCGAAACCGGCGGCCCAGGCATCGACGCCATGGGTGCCCGAGAAGAGGTCGTCGGACAGCGGCGCCAGCGCCAGAGTTCCGGCCTCCGACGGGTGGTAGAGGAAGCTCGCATATACCGTCACTGCGCCCATCAGGTAGAGCCAGTAAGAGAGCGCGTTGAGGCGTGGCAGAGCGGCACCGCGGGCGCCGATCTGCAGCGGCACGATGTAGGAGATCAGGCCCATCAGCAACGGCACCGCGAAGAGCAACGTGGCGGTGATCCCATAGGCGCTGAGGAGCCGGTTGAAGATCTCGGGCCGGATGATCGTCCCGTCGGGAATCATCAACTGGATCCTCATCATCACCAGCAGCGTGATCGCCGCCGCCAGGAAGGTCAGGGCCGTGGCGATGAACATCTTGCCGACCGCCTTGTGGTCGGCGGATGTTGCTACCGAGACCCAGTCCCGCTTGCCGGTGGAGAGACGGTCGGTGGCGACCTCGGGGCGGGGGGTGGCTGTGTAGGCGGGGGGCGTCATCCGAGCGAGACCCCCGGTGCGGTGCCGTCATCGACGGCTCGCTGAACCGCGTCCTGGGCCTCCTGGATGCCCTGGCTCTCCTCGGTCAGCCAGGCCTCGTACTCGGCTGGCTCGACGACCCGGACGGCGGCTCGCATCGCGGCGTAGGAACTACCCGAGAACTGGGTCGATTGGCCTTCGTAGGTGCCGACCTCGTCGGCCTTGAACCAGGCCTGGTTGCCCGACCCGGGAGCGACCGCGAACATGCCCGTCAGCGCCGGCACCCACCAACGATGAAGTACGTCGGTCGATTCCAGGTCGAGGACGACCGCCGTATCGACGGGAACGACCATCTCGTAGTAGCTGAAGGTGCCGTCGGGGTATTCGTAGCGCCAAAGCCACTGCTGGCCAGAGACCTTGATCTCGAGCGGCTGCGTGTCACCGGCCGGCGCCGCGATATCGAGCTGCGCGGTGGTCAGGCCGTCGGCGCCCGTGGGCTCGACCTCGCGGGCGGACTCCGTGACGACGATCCCGAAGACGAAGACCGCTGCTGCAAGTAGGCCGAGTCCAATCCCGGCGCGGCGCTGCACGCCGCTCGTGCCGCGGGTGCGCGGCGCTGCCTCCCGCTCGGTCTCGGCCCCACCTCTGCCCCGGGCGGCCGCGATCAGCGCGATGACCACGCCCACCGCGATCAACGTGCCCAGCGCGACCATCACTATGTAGGCGAGTTGGGTGTCCTCGGTGCCCGGTGACGCCGGGGAGGCCGGGGTCAGACCGTCGCCAAGAGCCGCCGCGGGCAGCGCGGCGAACGCGCCGAGCACGATGCCGGCGGTAGGGAGGGCGAGAGTTCTACGGGGGCCCAGCAAGGCGGCGCCATTCTATGCGCCCGCTGCGGCAGATGTACGCACGTCCCCGGCGCGGCCCAGCGAAGGCCGTTGTCGAGCGGCGCCGATCTATACTCGCCGCCCGTTGCGACCGGCCCGCTCCAAGTCATCTCGACCCCGCGCCGGCCGCGGCCTGGTGCGGGGAGCGGCGCTGGTGGGGATCGCCGCCTCGGTGGCGCTGCCGTTGCTCCGTAAGCGCCTCCGGGTGCCGACCGGCGTGACCGTTGCCGCGACGGTGGCCGGGCCGCTCGGGACCGCGATCCTGCTGCCGCGGACGAAGCCCCGCGATGCGTTGCTGTTCGCTCAGCAGATGTGGGCGTTCACGGTCGTGCACGAGCTTCCCTACGACGACCCCGAGGGGCTGCGGCGCCGGCTCCGGGTTCGCTACGCGGTGAAGTGGGATCGGATCATCGGCGCGGGGCGGCTGCCGAACTGGCGGCTGCAGCGGTGGTTCGGCCGCGAGGGCCGAGTCACGGGCCTCGATCGCTTCCTTACCTACGCCCACTGGGCCTGGTTTATGGAGCCGCACGCCTCGCTCGTTTTCATCCTCTTCCGCGACAACCAACGATTCGCCCGCGCCGCGCGGCAGATGGCGGCCGCCTACGACCTCGGCTGTGCCGGCTATTTCGCGGTCCCGACGGCGCCGCCGTGGTGGGCCTCGGAGAACGGCTACACGGGCGACGAGCGGGTCAACCGTCTGATGGTGAAGGTCGGTGAGGAGGTCTGGGGCGATGCCTGGCCGCTCCTGTACAAGTCACTCGGTGGCAACCCCTGGGCGGCGATGCCATCACTGCACTTCGGCGCCTCGGTTCTGTCCGCGATGCTGCTCTACGAGTCGAACAGGGCGGCGGGCGTCGTCGGCTGGACCTACGCCGGCGTGCTCGGGATCGCGCTCGTAGCTCTCGGCGAGCACTACGTCCTCGACCTACTCGCGGGCCTGCTCCTGGTGGGGATCGTGCGCAAGGGCGAGCCGCTCGTCGAGCCCCTCGCGCTCGCTCTGAGCGACCGTATCCAGCAGCTCGAACGGGTCGCCAACGCCTGACTCGGGGACCTCACGATCGGGGCGCGGGTAGGCTGCGTAACCGCCATGCCGGCCGGTGATCACGAAGAGGAGGAGGAGCTGGACGCGACGGCGGCCGCGGTCGCCGTCGACGCCGAGCCCGACACCGACGAGGACGAGGCGGAGCAGTCCGAGCCATCGTTCTTCGACGATCCCGGCCAGATCACCAAGACACTTGTGATCGTCGGCGTTCTTGTTGCCGCGATCTACGTCGTCTTGCCGAAGCTCGCCGGCCTCGATGACGCTGTCGAGAAGCTCGGGGAGGCCCAGCGCTCATGGCTGTTCGTCGCGATCGTCGCCAACGTCTTCGCCTTCGGCTCCTACGTGGCCCTGTTCAGGGGCGTCGTCGGCGAGGCGAGTCTCAAGCTCAACTGGCGCGAGAGCTACCAGATCACAATGGCCGGCCTGGCCGCGACAAGGCTGTTCAGCGCCGGCGGCGCCGGCGGCATCATCCTCACCTATTGGGCCCTGCGCAAGGCGGGGATGAAGCGGGCCGAGACCGCGAGCCGGATGGTCTCCTTCCTCGTCCTGCTCTACGCCGTCTACATCGTCGCCGTGATCGTCTTCGGAGTCACTCTGCGGATCGGTCTGATTCCGGGCGACGGTCCGGTAAGCATGACCATCATTCCCGCCGGCATCGCCGCCGTTGTGCTGCTCGTGATTCTTCTGATGACGCTGATCCCAGGCGATCTCCAGCGCCGGCTCGACAGCCGCACCGGTGACGGACGGCTCGCCAGGCTGACGACGCGACTCGCGGCGGTCCCGGCGACGGTGGGCGACGGGATCCGCACCTCGTGGTCGTTCCTGCGCAACCCGCGCCAGGGTTGGCTGGCGACGTTCGGAGCCGTCGGCTTCTGGGCGGCGAACATCATGATCCTCTGGGCCAGCTTCCGCTCCCTCGGGGTCTCCGTGCCATTGGGGGAGATCGTCGTCGGCTTCTTCGTCGGCATGGCCGCCAATCTGGCGCCGGCACCAGCCGGTGTCGGCGCCGTGGACGGGGGCCTGATCGGCGCCTTCGCGATCCTCGGCTACCCTCTGGAGACGGTGATCGCCGCCGTTCTTATCTACCGGCTGATCGCCTTCTACCTCCCGATCCCGCCGGGTATCATCGCCTTCTTTCAGCTGCGTCACACCGTTGCCCGATGGGAGCAGGAGCGGATCGCCGAGAAGCCTGGCGACGAGGTTGGCCGGGCCGCTAAGCCGGCAGTCACTTCATAAAGTAAAGTACCAAGCTGGACAGCCAAGCCCGAATCAGGAATGAGCAGCGAGGAGCCGACCATGAATGAGCCGAAGGTGGAGAACCTGATCATCGTCGGCGGGGCCTGCGCCGGCTACACCGCGGCCGTATACGCCTCCCGCGCTGATCTCGAGCCGCTCCTGATCGAGGGGTTCCAGTGGGGCGGTCAGCTGCAGAACACGACCGACGTCGAGAACTATCCCGGCTTTCCCGAGGGCATCATGGGTCCTGAGATGATGGGGAAGTTCCGCGCTCAGGCAGAGCGTTTCGGCACCCGCTTCATCACCGACGACGCGAGTCGGGTTGAGCTCAGCGACGGCGGCATCCAGCGGGTCTGGGTCAACGACGACCTTTACCTGGCGAAGTCCGTGATCCTGGCGATGGGTGCCCAGCCGAAGCAGCTTGGCCTCCCCGGCGAGGTTGAGCTTGGTGGTTCGGGCGTCTCGACCTGTGGGGTCTGCGACGGCGCCTTCTTCAAGGGCGAGGACGTGATCGTCGTTGGCGGTGGCGATTCGGCGATGGAGGATTCGATTTTTGTCGCCAAGTTCGCGAAGAAGCTCACGGTGGTCCACCGCCGCGATGAGTTCCGGGCGTCGAAGATCATGCTCGATCGCGCCCAGGAGGTCCCGAACATCGAGTTCAAGACGCCCTACGCGCCGGAGGAGTTCGTCAAAGGTGAGAGCGGACGGCTGGAACGGGTTCGTCTCATCAACACCGACAGCGGCGAGCTCGAGGAGCTCGAGGTCGGCGGTGCCTTCGTGGCCATCGGCCATACCCCTGGCTCGCAGCTGGTCGAGGGCCAGATCGACCTCCATGACAACGGTTACGTGAAGGTCGAGGAGCCGTCGACGAAAACGAATCTGGCCGGGGTCTTCGCCGTTGGCGATCTCGTCGACCACACCTATCGACAGGCGGTCACCGCCGCCGGTTCGGGCTGCCGTGGGGCGCTCGACGCCGAGTGGTACCTGCGCGATACGCCGCCGACCGAGGAGCAGATCGGCGCTGGGGCCGCGGCTGAGGTCTAGAGGTCGGTCATCTAGATCGCAGCAACCGCAGGGACGCGCGCGCTTATTCCGCCACAAGCAGGACTTATTGCGGAGCTCTGTCCGTCCACCTATCCTGATCGGCAATGCATCGCCGCGACTGGAGCCTGCTTCTGATCCTTGCGGCGATCTGGGGCTCGAGCTACATGTTCATCAAGATCGGCCTGCGCGAGATGTCCCCCTCGATGGTGGTCTTCCTCCGAGTCGCCCTCGGCGCTGCCGTCCTGATCCCGATCGCCGCACGGCGCGGGGCCTTGCGCTTGACGGGTTCGGTCTGGGGAATCCTGGCGCTCGTCGCCGTGGTGCAGGTTGCGGTGCCGTTCGTCCTGATCGCCGAGGGCGAAGAGGAAATCTCCTCCTCGCTGGCCGGGATTCTCGTCGCCTCGGTGCCGATCTTCTCGGCCATCCTGGCGATCTTCTTCGACCACGAGGAGCGCTCTCAGGGTCTTCGCGGGGTCGGTGTGCTGGTCGGGATCGTCGGCGTCGTCCTGCTCTTCGGGGTTGATCTCAGCGAGAGCTCGGCCCTGCTGCTCGGCGGCGGTGCGGTTGTGCTGGCCAGCCTCGGCTACGCGATCGGCGGGCTGCTTGTCAAGAAGCGGCTCGGATCCGTGCAGCCAATCGGGGTGGCCACGCTCGTGCTGGCGATTTCGGCGCTGCTCACCGCCCCGGCGGCGATCGCAACGGCTCCGGCCGGGATGCCGTCGGCCGGTCCGATAGCCGCCGTGGTGGCGCTCGGTCTGCTCGGCACCGGCGTCGCCTTCGCAATCTTCTACGGCCTGATCGCCCGCGTCGGGCCCTCGCGCGCGTTCATCGTCACCTACCTCGCGCCGGGCTTTGCGGTCATCTACGGCGCCACCCTGCTCGGTGAGGCGATCACGGTCGCCACGGTCGCCGGCCTCGTCCTGATCCTCGGCGGCTCCTACCTGGCGGCCGAGGGCAAGCTCCCCGGCCGCTCAGTGCCGGAGCCGATCCGTGGCGATCATCCCGCCGCGGGGGGCTTCGTCCCAGAGCGTGAAAGCGCGGCGCCCTAGGTCCGAGGGTCGCCCTCGGATCCGCAGTTCAGCGCCCCTTGAACTCGGGCTGGCGACCCTCCAGGAAGGCGTTCATTCCCTCGACCCGATCCTCGGTCGCCATCGCCAGCTCAAACAGGCGGCGCTCGGTGGCGAGCCCCTGCTCGAGCGTTGCCTGCTCGGCGGCCAGAACGGCCTGCTTGCCGAGGCGCGTGGCGACGGGGGCCCGCCTCGCCACCTCCTGGGCAAGATCTTGGGCCTCCTCGAGCCAGCGTCTCCTCTGGCTGACCCGGTTGACGAGCCCCCAGGCGAGTCCCTGCTCGGCGCTGAAGCGGCGGCCGGTCAGCACCAACTCCATCGCCCGCTGTTTGCCGAGCGCGCGCGCGAGCTGCTGGGTCCCGCCACCCCCAGGGATCAGGCCGAGGGTCACCTCGGGCTGTCCGAACTGGGATCTCTCAGCCGCGACGCACATATCGCAGGCCAAAGCCAGCTCGCAGCCGCCACCGAGGGCCCAGCCGGAGACCGCCGCGACCATCGGCTTGCGAACCACAGCCAAGCGCTTCCAGAACGAGGCGGAGGGATGGTGCAGCGCCTTCTCGAAGCTGTGCTCCGAGAGCGATCGAATATCGGCGCCGGAGGCGAAGACGTCGTCGGAGCCGGCGATCACGATGCAGCGGACCTGATCGTCGGCGTCGAAGTGCTCCAACCGGGCCGCGAGTGCGTCCATCAGCTCCGGGCTGAGGGCGTTACGGACCGTGGGTTGATTCAGCCGGATCGTCGCGACATGCTCGGCGACCGAGATCAGAAGCTGATCGTCAGCCATCAGGAGTCTCCTTTCGGGTGGGGAAGGATCGCGTCGACCCCGGTCGCGTCGCGGGCGATGATCAGCTTCTGGATCTCGGATGTGCCCTCGTAGAGGGTCGTCACCCTGGCATCCCGAAGGTAGCGCTCGACGGGATGGTCGTCGACGTAGCCGGCGCCGCCGTGGACCTGGATCGCCCTGTCGGCACACTCGACGGCCGACTCGGTCGCGTAGAGCTTCGCGATTGAGGTCTCGACGGTGTTCGCTTTACCGGCGTCCTTGAGGAGGCCGGCGCGGAGCACGAGCAGTCGAGCCGCATCGCGCTTGACGATCATCTCGGCGATCATCGCCTGAACCAGCTGGAAGCGGGCGATCGGGACGCCGAACTGCTCTCGCTGGGTCGCATATGAGACGGAGGCGTCGACGCACCCGTCGCAAATCCCGACGCACCCGGCGGCGACCGAGTAGCGGCCGCTGTCAAGCGCGCTCATCGCGATCTTGAAGCCCTCGCCGACCTCGCCGAGCAGTGCATCCTCGCCGACCTCAACCGAATCGAAAGCGAGCGAGGCGGTGTCGGAAAAG
>Ga0307378_10011891_pt1 | contig 11176 bp, 23 predicted proteins | sample UN1MG_FD_202238 | JGI IMG/M metagenome (GOLD analysis project Ga0307378, IMG submission 202238) | Soil microbial communities from Risofladan, Vaasa, Finland - UN-1 | ecosystem: Environmental > Terrestrial > Soil > Coastal area > Acid sulfate soil | place: Finland: Risofladan, Vaasa | collected...
AATAATATCGTGGAAAAGCAGAAAAAGTGTTGTGAAAACTGTCAGGTGTGGACTAGAGATAGTTTGTTTAGTGGAACCTGTACCTTCCTGAGTAATCAGGCAAGGTATATAGCGATTGACCCGAAGACAGTTAAACTCACCAAGGTGAGAACTGATTCATTTGGAATATGTAGACACTTTATGGCTGATTACTAAAGAAGAAACCGATGACAGTTATACCTTTCAATATAGAACACTGTGGACAGTGCGCCTTACGCACACCTGATAAAGATGATGGGCGTGGAGACAGATGTTATATCTTTGATATTAAAGATGTGAGTGAGAACGTCAGGGATAAAACAATGAATGAGCACTGCCCGTTGAGAAAATGTGAAATCGTTTTTAAAAAGAAGAAATAATGGAAGCAATCAATAAAAGATATGAAGACTGTTTTGCGTTAGAAATGACGTTTAATGGCGACAGCTTCTACGGAGTGAAAGACTATAACCGAGACTTCAACATACACTGGTCCGAAATAAGAGCCGATAGTGATGAAACCTGGAAACAGAAAATGGCTTGGATGCGTAATGAACTTGATAAACGTAAGAGCCAAAATAAGGAAAACTAAATAATTTGACTATGGATAATCTAGTACAACACAACCCAAAAATCGTAACTGCGGTTCAGAGCAGAACCAAAGAACAGAATGAAAGTAGACTGAAGGAAATTGAAACCAAGATAAAGGATTGCCTAGATTTAGGTCTTGGAGTTCCCAATAATCTCAGAGCAGAAAGTATTGTTATTGTGGATTACATGAGTAAACTATAACCAATGGAAGAACTACAGAAATTTGTTAGTAGTAATGGATTGGATATGGTTGAAGGCAGTATCTATAATTGGAGAGTCGAACCACAATACTATGGAAAACCCGAACCCTTCGCCTATGTAATTCATATGGGTGGCATGGCATTAATGTATCAGGCACTCTACGACCCTGAGAAAGAAATATTGTCTATTTGTAACATAGCGTATAGCAGTGATGAAGTACTGAGATTTTATTGTGCTACGCTATGGGATGCTGAGATAATAGTAAAGGCATTCATTAAGGCAAATGAGATAGACATGCAGGAAACAATTTATTACATAGGATAAAAGTAAAGACATGAAAAAATTGATAATGATAGTTTTTATCGCAATTATAGCCATAATTGTGTTATTAATGGTTAAAGAAGCGGGTAATTGGTCGGATGGAAGTCAGCCAAGAGACCAATCATATGAAGTGGAAGTAATCTATTTAAACCAAATAGATACTCTTACAATAACTCATAAGAGATACTTGCGACCATATTACAAATTCTATAATGGAGAAGAAGTGGTGGCTAAGTACGAAATCATAGGAGAAACACAAATAGTGGTTAAAGAAATATTGGAATGATTACAGACCCTAGATACAGACGTTGGGTAACGTATAGACAAATACGTCAGCAACCCCTGATGACAAACACGCAATACAGGTTTGCCATGTGGTTGTTTAGTAGTGATAAAGATATTGTGGCACTAGGAAATATGGTAGACATTTTTGATAGTGTAAGAAGTTTCTTAAAAGAAGATAATAAAAGAGATGAAGACGCTGCTGATTAAGTAATTATAATTTTCCTTGTTTTTTGTTTTGAAATTTAATATATTTACAGAGTTTAAAATAATTGTAAATAGTTAAAATTGAAAATCATGCGAAAATCAGCACAAAAAAGATTATTAAATCTATTAATTGAACTCTACGGACGTTCACAACAACCCATCCTTACAAAAAATTTATTTAAAGGTATAAATCACGTCAGTGTTAATACTGACTTTGGTGTGGGAAAAGACTATCCACTTGAAGTATTACTCAATACCGAAGTACTTGCCGTTCATAAAGAATGGAGTAAAGGTAAGAAAGAAGTGATTTGGAACACCAGTTATCCCGATAACGATATGGTGTTGCGCCTGTGGAAATGCAGAAAGAATGAAGTTAAGCCTAAACCAACTAAAGACTTAGTTGTTGAAGACCAAAAACCAATCGAAGTAGTAACAGAATTTACAGGTATCGATGAACTCGTAGAGAGATTCGATGTTGAGTATAAGAAGTTCTCACCATATGGTACAACAATTCCAAACGTGAAGTTGATGTTGAAAGTGTTGGAACATAATGCCCGTGATAGGTATTGTCATAAAGACAGGTTGGTAACTACAACAGATAGAAGTGAAGAAGGAATTGTTGATATCAACCATAGACCTGGAAGACAGTACAGCAATAAAAGATTGTGTGAGTTTGGTGTATTGGAAAGAAATCCTAAGAATAAATGCGAATATAAAATTATTGCGCAATACGAAGACCTCGATGAGTTCGCAAGAAAAGTAGCATTTGTAATTAATCACTCATTGAATCCAAGTTATTATGAAGGACTGAGAGAAGACCGACTTTTATCAGAAGAACAACGTTTCATTGAAAGCATCCAAGAAGATATTGACAGGGATGAACCCGTTGTACAGGAAGAAGTATGGGAAACCGTAGTAACACAAAACGGTCTTCAGGAAGTCATTAATGATTTAAAAGCCGAACTTCGTGTCATAAGAGAAGACAATCAGAAAATAAGAGCAGGGAATAAAAACATATTGGTTGCACAAGAAGAGGTATTGACTGAACTTCGTAAAACTGTGGAAAGCAATGTGGAAATCGGAACCGATTTAAGTCAGAAATTGATATTCGTGCACGAGGCGACACTGAGACTTGCAGATGTATTGAAAACCGTAAATAATCTTATTTCAGAGAAGCAGCAATGATGTATTTAAGTCCTGCGGAAAGAGAAGATAATACTAATAAGTTCATCACAAAATATTGTCAGCACTACTCCCTTGCGAATCCACGTCCTGTAATGAGAAATCCCGAAGTCATTGATTGGCATTGGAACAGATTATTACAGGACTACGAAGGCGTAGACAGAGATGCGGTAAAACGTTATCTTAATAAGAGAAACTATAAAAAGGTTTTTCTGACTTCGTATTGGTGGTACATCATAAAACATAAGAGATTGGCAATGGATGGGTTTAAATGCTGTGGTAGGAATTGCAGCACACCCGATGATAAAGAACTGCATGTCCATCATATCGATATGACATACGCTATTCGTGGAGAAGAACTGCTTTTCATGGATGGCTTACAAACGCTTTGTAGCTGTTGCCACGAAAATGAACACGGTAAGAAAAAGAAGAAGAGAAGATGGGGTAGAAAAAATGTGGTGGTGGTGGAAATCACAAACGAGTTGAGTGTTGAAGAACGAGTAGATAATCTTATTGCTGTTGCAAAAAGAATGGGAACCACCGACCAGCAGAGATGTGAAGAAATACTCGATGTTTTAGATGATGTGATGAAGTTATTGAGTGCTTAGAATCTAGCTATGACATTCTTAAAGATATATTTATGGGGAGTAGCTGTGGCAATCTGTCTTTCAGCTATTTCCGCACGAGACTCTGATGGCAAGATAGATTTATGGGAATTAGGCATTATGTGCGCTCTGAGTCTTGCAAGTTGGAGCATGGTCCTGGGATTGCTCTTTGGAATGCTTATCAAACACAACAAGAACAAGACGGACAATAGCAAAAGATAATTACGGACAATATCAATTCGAACATTGGTTCGCAGACATTCTCACATTTTTATGGAGATGTCTTGGACAATGCCAAACACTTTTGTGGAGATTAGGGTTTCCAGTTAGGCGGGTCCTTTTCGAATAACAACTTGTAGTAGTTGTCCCACTCGTCAAGAAGTTTAAAGCAACGATTCTTTAAGATGTTATAGGGACGATGGACATTCTCGTAATGGTCGAAGAACAATTGTTTACCGAGTTTAGGACTACTGAGGTATCTCATCTTGTAGAGTTCCTCCATCTCATCCTCTATGCTGAACGCTGACATGGAGAGTCTTCCCACGTAGTCCAATGCCATAACAACCTCTTCATAGGTTCGGACAAACTCTTTGTCAGTTATTATATCAACTACTTCGATACATTTATTTAATTTGTGTTTTAGTTTTTCTATGATATCACCTGCCTCTGACAATTCATTGTCGTGATTGGGTAGGTTGAAATCATGCTGAATAAATTCAACAGTTTCAGGCATATGTTTAGTATAAGGTATTTCTAATTATTTTTTGCGCTTCACGGTCATTGCATCTATATCGCCTTTGACCTTACCACAGGTTACTGAGGTTGCGTCTACATCTCCACTGACATTCCCGCACTTCACTGAAGTACTGTCGATGTCTCCACCAACGTCTCCATTGACAGTCACACTGTTTCCATCTACATCTCCACGGACATTCCCATTTATAACTGCTGTGTTACAATCCAGGGATGCCAAGTCGCCTACGAACTCTATCTTCACGGTTCCACTTAAATTGGTCACAACTTTGGTTCCGTTAACATAGACGCTCGACTTTCGGACATTGATGTCTTTTCCTTCGACCTCATAACTGGTCCCGTTAATTATAATTCTGTTCATTGCTTTTCTTAGTTTAATTGGAACATCATCTAACCATTTCTCAATCCTGTCGAGTACATTCATATTTAATCTGACATTATGTTTCTGACAAAGAAGACGACTTCCAACACAATTGCAATTCCCATCAACCAAACACTTGTCCAGTTAAACGGATTGTCTTTCACCAAGTACAAAATGAATTCGACAATTGCCCATGCAGCAAATCCTGATGCAGCAAATCCTGCTATCACCATTAGAACCATATTCAATACTGTTTTGTCTTGTTTCTTTTTGTAATAACTCATATCGTTTGTTTTTAGTTAATATTAGGGTAAATCATACACAGTTATGTCAACAGTCACGAACTCCGTCAGAATGGCTTCAATGATGCTCCAATCACCACCTGCGAGTCCACAACCAATTCTTGGCATGTGCAGAGTTGCACCCATTTCTTCAGCAATCTTATTGACTTTGAACAATGCGTCTCCCACAGATACATATCTGATTGGAGGTGTACCATCTGCATTTGGTCGGGTCATGTGTTGTCCAATCATATTGGCAACATAGATGTCGGGTTCAACATTGAGTACCATTGCAGTACCCAACTCATAACGAGGCATGGCACGATAACGGTCTTCAGGGTATCGCCAACGCTTGGACAATGCCAAAACGAATCCTGCTCCCCATGCACCAATGTCGTTACAGATGTGACAGATTATCTTTTTTCCATCACCGATTGGTCTTGTTGCGTCTCCCACAACGTAATTGATTTTACTCATGACTTCAAATTTATAATTAATATTTTGATTTACAAAAATAATTCGTACTTATTTTGTCATTTTCACCTTTGCAGGGTCATATGTCTCCAATATACTATCTAAACGTTCCTTGCCCTTTACTGCGGTTTCCTTGTCCTTACTGTAATATGATGCAGCCAAAATGAAGGCAAACATGAAACGTCTGCGAGGCGTATCTTCGATAAGCAAGTCATACATTTTGAGTGCGACATTCTTACTTTTCTTATCTCCCGCCAGGATTTTCCTAAGACTAGTGGTAAAGAAGAAGCACTGTCTGTACTCAGCAATACCTTGTTTATAGTAGAGACGCTTATTCAAATACATTTGACCCAATGCCCCACCTGCGATACAGAAGGCAACTGAAAAGCATCCCAAGCAAGCTAACAGGGTTCCTGAAATAGCCATTTCCTGACCTTCCTCAGTTGTGAACATTACCACTATCCCAACAATGGAGATGATAACTAATAAGAACATGAAGGCATATCCAAGTGTAAAGAATAGTCTTGATAGTTGTTTTGCTTTTCGTTTTGCTGCGAATTCCATGATTATTTATTTAGGTGAATTAATAACTCCTGAAGGAAGGCATCTCCTTCTTTCTTTGGAAGGGCACAGAACAACACCTGTACCTCCTTTTCCTTGCCCTTGTCATCTGTCTCTACTCGAACAATGGGAGTAGGACTAAACCTTCTTTTATTCTGAGATATTCTATACATTATCTTTATAGAGATTTAATTGTTTATGCGGGTGCTTGTCTGCCAAATACTGTTCAATCCTTCTAATCACATCAATGTTTCTTTCGGGAGTAGTAGTATAAGTTTTGGTGCTGATACCATCGTAGTAGTCCTTTGCTGTAAATTGTAGCTTACCATCATCGATAACCACGTCAGGATTAGCTTTACAGAGTGCTAGTGCCCGTTTCTGCGCACGTGCTTCGACTAGTGCTACCTTGAGTAAGGCGTTCCTGTAATCGTCCTGATACTCTTTCCAATTCTTACGCTGTTCCTGTTCCATGTTTTCTTATTTATCGCTCCACCAAAAAGTAGAACCTGTGTTATTGAAATTAACTTCGGTGATTCCCAATTTCTTCAACACTTTCAATAGTTCAGGTCTAAAGGTGTTCTCGAAAGCAACACTGTCATTTCTGACATACTTGTCGGGTTTCAATTTGATTTCGATTGTCGGTAATGCGTAAGAATGCTCTGAGACTTCAAACGTCAAAATTGTGTTGAAGAAATGATTCCTGAGTGCCTGTACTACCGTTTGAATATCTATCATGCTTTCTTATTTTTTTAGTTCTTTAGCTGCGCAAGCTGCTCCAAATGCGAAACCGCCTTGCGACTCATGACCCTCTGGAATTTCAAGATAGTACTTACCATCTGTCAGTGAAAGTTCCAACCAAACTATTTTGGTTTCATCTAATTCCCTTTCACAATTTTCGCAGTAATGAGTCATGGTTTCTTAATTTTTCTAAATATCTCTTATTTCTATATACGAAATCCCGCCAGGAATGTTACACTTCAGAGTATAAAAAAACCCTGCGCATTCACTACGCAGGGTTCACAATTAAGAGAGATACTTATTCATCCAAATCAACCAAACGGCTTTCAATTATTTTCTGAAGTTCGGACATTGGGCGAGTCTCATCATTCTCAGCATTGATTGCTTTCTCGATTGGCAGTTCGTCTGCCTGAATGAGAGCGACTTGCTTCTCCAATTCTTCCACTTCATATTCGCAGTAGTCAGCAGGGAAGTATGCCTGTTCCACAACGTCAATCTTTCCATCTTCATAACTGGCGATTGCAAAGGGGAAATATTCACATACCCTCATCTTGCTATGGTCGTACTGAGGTACGGCTACCACGTTTGCAGGGTTCACATAACATACAAGGACAATCCCACTACGACCTGCGAAACTCTCAACATATTTCGTTGCACCTACGTGCAGACCATTTGAACATTCGTTCCTGTAATCCGCATCACATTCTTTCCTGTCCTGCTGAACAGGGACTCCAAGTTCGATACGCATCTTGCGAGTGTGCATGTCGGTGAAAACAGGTGTTGCGCTGTCAACAACTTTGGTGTTGTAAATCGCATCAAAGAGTTCATTCAGGTTGCCAAGAAATTCGATGTTCTTCTCGGCTTCGTTCCACTTCTCGGCAGTCTTCACATTGGTGATGTTAAACTCATCATCTTCGTTCCTGTAAACCACGTAGTTCTTTGCGCTTTCCTTCCAAGTCTTCTTGACATGGAGATACTTACGGCTGATGAACTCAGCAAACTCGGTGTCGGCTTCTTTGCTCTCGTTGGCATCATAAACAGCCTTGTAGACTACCATGTAACCGTTGTCGGTCAGGGAGAAGTCATGGGTGCTGATGAAGTCAAACAGGTCGGCACGAACCCTTTGGTCGGGATTCAGCATGAGCAGCTTCCAAAAGTTCAGGATGGGTTGCATCGGGAAGCCGTTCTCGTGATAATCTTTGATGATTTCCACCAAAGTATCAGGGATGGGAGTGTTGAAACCTGCAAGGAATACCTCTGATGTCTCAGGGTCATGTTCGAGTCCTGCCATCATCGCTACCCTTGTCCTCTCATTGAGGTAAGCACGGATGTTCAGGATGTTCTCTTCGGTTGGGTCTTCTTTTGCCTTCAGGCAGATGGAGAAGAGTTCGTTAGCCTCTTTGGGACTTCCGCAATTCTTCTGCTTCAGTTTTCCACCGATGCTTACCTTCACCATGTTTCCGATTTTAATTACTGTAATGTTTTTCATGTCGTTTGATTTTTAGATTAATGTTTCTCTACTGCAATATACGAAATCTATTTCTATATGTTACACAAAAGTATGAAAAATTGCATTGGCTAAAGTGCCAATGCAACCTGTAAGAGTGTAATTAACTCATAATCAATGTTTTCTTCATCACTTGGGATGCGGAAATAATTCAGAGTCTTTTCGTTCTTCTCCTGCAATTCCAGGATTTCCTGTATCTTTTCAATGACTGCCTTCTGCTCGTCACTTGGGTCGATATCTTCAAGTTTGAAGTACCTGCTCAGATTGTCTTTCTGATACTGTAAGTTATTGTCTTTAGCTGCTTTCGGCATGTTCTCAATGAAGGTAGATACTTCCATCACCTTTGCTCCCCAATCTTCTGACACCAAATTGATGTGCTTACGATAGAACCTTGAAATCTCATTGTATTTCTCAATGGCTTCACGCATTTGGAAGTACTGCTGCACATTGGTTTCCTTGCGATACAGCATCTTGGTTTTGAACATACTGACGTGCATGGCATTCTTGCAATGCTTCATGTACTTCACATTACCACTAGCAATCTGCATGAAGATGATGCTTGACTTGCTTTCCACTTCATTACTATTGTGGTTGTAACTGTATCGCCTGTTTCTGCCTGTAATCAAATGACTATTATGGTCACAATGGCTTACCATACCTTCGCTGTCAAACAGGATGTCGTACATCCGTGCTGCCCTATGAAGTTCGCTACTGTCATCCTGCGTACCGTAGAAGATAGGCATGTTGTAATCGAACAACACACTTAACTTCACCCTATCCTTTGAGTAACCATTGATAAACTTTACAGGTATAGTGAGTTTACGCAACTCAGGTGTGATTGCAGACTGACGTTTGCGATTGTCAATAAAGTCTTGAGGTATATCCAAATCATCATAACTCTCGCAGTTGTTCTGTACAATGGCAAAGAACTCGTCCTGCATTTCCATCAGGGACTTTACGAAAGGCACAACATCACCTTTACTGTCAACTGTACTATCAAGTGCATTCTTGAACAGGTCAGCAATATCACGCAACATATAATCATTGATTTCACGCTTCTGAACAATGTGGTAGGTTTCATGTTGGTCTTTCAGATAAGCCTGTTTCACAACTTTGCGATTGAACTCGTCCTGCACATAATAGAGGGCATTGTTGTTCTTCAGAGTCTCATAACCACCCTTGAACTCACCATCGTAATCGTTATAACGACTTCTTCTCGGCTTCTTACCATAAGTCTTGGCATCGAAGAAAAACTTGAAAAGCTGCTTGTCATTGGGCATCTTCATAAAGTTATACTTGAAGTTAGAGAAGTCAACATCCTCTTTTTTAACAAGTTCTCCCGCATCCAAAGACAAACCATTCTTGAAAGTCAGCACACCAAATTCATTCTTCACTTGAAAATATTGCTCCAGGTTTTGGATGGACTTGTATTGGTTGGTCAGTAACACAACAATCTCTTTCTTGGCTTCTTCCAACTTCTTCTTGATGAGTTTGATTGCTGCTTCGTTATAACTGATTTCTTCACGACTTACAACAACAGGCACATCACCTACCTCAAGTTTGATGGCAATCGGGATTTGGAAGTCGTACTCCGACAATCCAAGAATACCATATTCGATGGGATAAGCTACTCTTCCAAGACAGATGTGCATTGCACCGCTATACTCATCACCTCTGAAGAGAAACGATTTGCCCCTGATAATCTTGTAGTCATTGGGTAACGGATTAACGGTATCACCACGATAATCTTTGTACTCAAAGCCTTCAAAAACTATGTTCTCGAAGTAGTACAACTGCTTTGTCATTTCTTTGACAAAAGTATCGACATCGGCTTCCAAGACAGGAATGCGAACCTCTGTTCCGTTATGCTCCTTTGTAGGCTCAATATTCAGTTCATCAATGATGGGAGCAGATTTGCCTTCATAAATCAGGTAGCTGTATTCCGTACCATTGTAACGAGTAATGATTTGAAAACTGTTGTCGTACTCATCTTCTCCAAATCCAGTGCTGCGCTTATAAGCCAATGGAGTTTTGCCACCAATTCCGAAGCCACCGATTTGTGTGTTGTCAACCCTCTTGGTTGATTCGAAATACGTACCAAATGTCTCATAAATCCTCTCAGGACTCATGCCTACTCCAAAGTCGATAAAGGATATGCTGAAGCCATTGTCTTCCTTGTTCTTGCGGATAACGATGGGACTGTCAACTCCTGCCTCTGTATGGCTGTCCTGACTGTTACTTGTGATTTCACGTACTACTGTACCGATGGCGTTCTTATAAACACCTGACGTAAAGAGTTGGAATACGATGCTGTCCTTGTTTGCAGACAACTTCATCTCTGTTGATTTACCGCTACTCTTAATGTCTTGCTTTCCTAATTCGTTGATGTTGGTCTTCATTGTGAATGTTTTTAGTGAATAATGTCTCTCAATACTACTTATACGATGAATTTAAACAGATGTTACAAATATAGTGAAATTATTTCAATAAATCTTTCTTGAAGTTCTCATACTTGTAATGCACCGTATAAAATAGCTTATCGAAGTAATCAGCAAACTCTTCAGCATTACAGGCAATGATGGTGTCTCCATGATTGACTTGTGCATTGATTTCCTGATTCAGTTCATTAATGGCATCCTGAATCTTACATAGCTTCTCAAAACTTTTCTCTGCGGTCATAATAAATATATTTAGTGAATGTGAATACTTCTTATACGATGAAATCCAGGATTTGTTACAATTAATATATAATTTCTATTCCATGTCGGCTTCGCATGACTGCAATAAATGCTTTGGCAATATCAAGACTCTGATTCATTGCGAAGGTACGCAACTGTGTTCTGCTTAGTTGCTGAGACAAAACTGTGTCTGTCATTTCCATCACATCATTTATTGTCAGGGTATCCATAACTTAGACTTTGAATTTCCATTCAGACATGGCGAAGAAAATAGCGAGTGCGAGTAGCCAATTAATATGTCCTGTAAACAATCCTATAATAATAAGGACTACTGCAACTACTTTTGATATGTCGATGTATGTTATCATAGCTATACTTTTATTGCATTTGGTTCAGTAAGTTCCATATACCTGTCCGTA
>Ga0307378_10011892_pt1 | contig 11176 bp, 10 predicted proteins | sample UN1MG_FD_202238 | JGI IMG/M metagenome (GOLD analysis project Ga0307378, IMG submission 202238) | Soil microbial communities from Risofladan, Vaasa, Finland - UN-1 | ecosystem: Environmental > Terrestrial > Soil > Coastal area > Acid sulfate soil | place: Finland: Risofladan, Vaasa | collected...
TCGCGGCGGGGGGAGAGCGGATGATTGGAGATTTGTGATTGGAGATTTCGGATTTACGATGGAACGTCGGCGCGGTAGAGGCGGTGGCGGGCGATATAGTCGGCCACGCTGGCGGGAACGAGACCGGCGATGGACCGGCCTTCGCGGACGCGCCGGCGGATGTCGGAGGCGCTGATGGGGACGAGGGGGGAGGGGATGCGGATGACATTCGAGTGCGGAGTGCCCGTCGGCCTCGCCCGTCGGCGAAGCCGACGAGGCGGGCGGAGTGCGGAGTGCGGAATGGACGTCGGTCCCGCCGATTCGCCCCGGCCAGGCTGGGGCTCATCAGCGGGCGTTGAAGCCGGCGCCCTGGGGAGGATGGCGAGGCGGGCGAGTCGCGGGAGGTCGGCGATGCGGTGCCAGGTGTGGAGGAGCGGCAAGTTGTCCTCGCCGATGAGAAGGAAAATTGTGGCGTTCGGGGCAAGGGTGTGGGCAAAATGTTCGAGGGTGAGGATGGTGTAGGAGGGTTCGGTGCGGCGGATTTCGCAGTCGGAGACGGCGAAGCGCGGGAGCGGCCCGGCCGCCAGTTCGCACATCCGCAGCCGATGCTCCGGCGAGGCGGGCGTGTGGAGCGGGCGATGGACCGGGGCGGCGGATGGGACGAGGTAGAGGCGGTCGAGTCCGAGATGGCCGCAGGCGTACTCGGCGGGGACGAGGTGCCCGAGATGGATCGGGTCGAACGTGCCGCCCAGGATGCCGATGCGCGGCGTGGCCATGCGCGGCAGTATGGGATGGGCGGGGGCGAGTGTCAAGCGCAGCCATCAGGGCCCACGCGTGGCGGCGATCCGGCATTTAGCCGCCTGACTTCCGCCGTCGCCCTTCGGGCTATGGCGGACAGGTGTCGGGGGCGTTTGGCAGGGGGCGTGTCACAATGAAGGGATGGGGCGGTTTGGCGGCGGGGCTGTTGCTCATCACCGGCCTTGTTTGGGCCGGAGAGCCGGAACCCCCCGCGATCTCGCCAACCGGTGACATCACCTTCGTCGAGGAGGGGCAGGGGGGCGAGGTCGGCGAGGAGCCGGTCAACCCGTTTGCGGCCGGCGAGAAAGGCGGTGTCCGAAAGGATGCCGTGCCGGGATACGTGGAACTTTCCACCGGCGCCAAAGTGCCCGGACGACTCTTCACGACGCGCGCGAAGCGCGTGAAGATCTTCAACCTCCAGAAGGAGGTGTACGAGTACGTGCCCGTCCCGGCCATCCGAAAGATTGAGACGGTCATCGAGTGGGAGCGCATGGAAAAGGAGTGGCGCTTCAAGGAGGCCGGCAGCTCGGAGAAGGTCTATACCGGCCGGTCGTACCCGGCCCGGAAGTTCGCCTACCGGCTGACGCTCCTCGGGGGCCACACCATCACGGGGCACATCCTCGGCCAGCCGCTGTACCTCGCCCGCCCGTCGAGAGCCTCTGGGTCGAGCGATGGGTCGAACGACGAGGGAAAGACAGACCGCTTCGTCCTGCACGATCGCCAGAAAGGCCCGATGGACACGACCCTCAAGGACCTGGTCTATATCCGGTCGGTGACCCTCGGGCGGGAGGCGTACGAGGAGGCGACGGGGTCGGCCAAGTGAGCGCGATTTACGAACGCGGGCGATTGTGGAAAACTTTTTTGCGGGAGTTTGGGGGATGATTTTCGGGCGATTTTGGGGAGGCCACCGGCCCTGGCGCTGGCGTCCGGGCGGTTTTTTCACTGCAGGCCTCGCTCGGGGGCGAAAAGAGAGTCTCGGATTTTGCGTTTTTTCAACTTTTTTCGCGTTTTTGGCGCGGTTTTTACCGGTTTTTGGGCCCCATTTCGCACTCTTTTCATCCATGTCATGTGCATACCTTTATGTGCATAACTTCCCGCGGACGCGCGTAAGTGGTTTTCGGCGAAAAAATCTCGCATTTGACAAAGAAACAGCCGAGGCGAGCCGATGGAGATTGCGGAAAGGGGAATGGGATGAGGCCCAAGGGAACGAAGGCCGCGTTGGAGGCCCGGCGTCGGCGTGGGACGGCGATGCTCCGGGCCGGACGGGGCGTCCGCGAGGTGGCCCGGCGTCTGGGCGTCCGTCCGGGCTCGGTTTCCCGGTGGAAGGCGATGTCGCGTCGCGGGGGGAAGGCGGGCCTCAAGTCCCGGCCGCAGATTCGGCGAACGGGAAGGCTCTCGGCGGCCCAGAGGAATCGGCTGGGCCGGTTTCTCGCCCGTCCGCCCAAATCGCACGGTTTTCGGGCGACGCGATGGACGCTGCCGCTGGTGGCGCGGCTCATTCGGAAACACTTCGGGGTGGAATACCATCCGGGTCACGTCTGGCGGATCGTGCGGTCGCTTAATACTGCTACACGGTGTTCTTAACCGCGGAGGACGCGGAGAACGCAGAGGGGGGATTGGGGAAAGGCGAGTGACTGAGGGACTGAGGGACGGGGTGACTGAGTAACGCAGGGACGTAGGCGGGGAACGGGGAACCTTCGCAGTGCGGAATGAGAGGCAACCGAGCCGCAAGCGGATTGGAAGAAGCAGAAGGGACTGGAATGTCGCAACTGCGGTTGCCGCCATTTCCGCGTCGTCTACACCCAGGCCACCTGGGGTGGCCGGATCGTCTGCAGGCGCAAATGCCGTCACTGTGGCAAGCAGATAAAGACGTGGGAGAAGGCCGGACGCGGACAGACCTTGGGTCGCGGACTTGGTGATGAACCGCGAGGCAAGCAATTTCCTTGCATGTTTTGCGTATCAGGGTCAAGTAGACATGGACGGAACCGCTTGTCGCACACAAGTGTTGAGGCATTGCAGGCCGATACCTTATAATGGAGTAGGCGGATTGGTGCCGGAGCCGGGAGCAACAGGGGCGTACCCATGCTGAACAGGCAGAAATGCTTGCTTTTCATGATTGAGCAGGCTGGACGGCCCGTGATGCGCTTCGAGCTGACGAAGTGGGCGTTTCTGCTGGCTCACGAGATGCCCTCGGGTGGCGGCACAGCATTCTACCAGTTCCTGCCCTATCGGTATGGCCCCTTCTCATTCTGCCTTTATCGAGAGGCCGGCGCCTTGGTCCGAGACGGTTACTTGACCGAGAAAGATAACTTCTGGTGCCTCGTCGAAGATGTGCCGAGGCCTACAGCCGATCTGCCTAGGCGACTTCTGGATGACGCCGCTAGGGTCGTGGCGCGGTTTGTGGAAAAGAAACCTGGTGTCCTTACGGACTACGTCTACGAAGGATTCCCCTGGTTTACGGCGAACAGCAGCGTTCGAAGGCTCTGCACACGACCGGCGGCACCGGCAGCGGTGCACACCGTCGGCTATGAAGGATGGCAGGTCGACGGTTTCCTGAACATGCTCATGCGGTCTGGCATTCGGCGTCTCATCGACGTGCGGAACAACCCTGTCGCCAGGCGATATGGCTTTCACAAGTCAACCCTCGACCGCCTGTGCGGCAGGGTCGAGATGGAGTACGTTCACTTCCCACAGCTCGGCATCCGTCCCGAACTCCGGCGGAACCTGGAAGGCCCGGCGGACTACGAGGCTCTCTTCGCCCAGTACGAGCGCGAGACGCTTCCGCGCGAGACCGAGGCGGTGAACAAGGTTGCGGGGCTTATGAGCGGAAGGCCCGCCGTCTTGATGTGCGTGGAAGCCAACCCGCAGCGGTGCCACCGCAGTCGCTTGGCGAAGGCAGTTGCCCAAGTAGCAGCCCTGCCCGTGCGCCATCTCGGGGGAAGTGGATGAGGCCGGGCTTTGAACTCACCAAGGTCTTGATTACCGTTATGACGTATCCATATCCCTCGCGAGAGTACCGGGAGACGGTGTGCACGGCAGGTATCACCGAGGCGGGCCAATGGGTCCGTCTGTACCCCATAGACTATCGCTATCGGCCGGAGCACCAGAAGTTCAGGAAGTGGCAGTGGATCGAGGTGGCACTGGCGCCCTGGGGGTACGGCACGGACCAGCGAGCGGAGAGCCGCGAGCCTGATCTCTCAACTCTTCGGATTCTCGGCGAGCCGATCCCGACGATACATGCGTGGCGAGAACGCAGGGCGCTCATCGACCACCTACCTCATCACACGGTCATCGAGCTCGAGGCGCTCTATGCCTCTAGCCGGATATCGCTCGGCATCGTGCGGCCCAAGAAAGTGCTGGATTTGAAGGTCACGCCGGTCGAACGGGAGTGGCCGGCCAAGCACAAGGCATTGTGGTCGCAGATGCGGCTCTTCGGCGAGCAGAAGCCCCTGCGGAAAATCCCCTACAAGTTCCAGTATGTCTTCGAGTGCGAGGACAGCGACAAGCCTCATCAGGTCATGAACGAAGACTGGGAGCTCGGCGTTCTTTTCCTGAAAGAACTGGACAGCAAGCGCTCCGAGGAAGCCGCGGCGAAGAGTGTTCGCCAGAAGTTCCTCGAAGAGGTATGCCGCGAGGACAGGGACACGCGATTCTTCGTGGGCACGCGTCATCCCTTCAACGAGTGGCTTGTCGTCGGCACGTTCTGGCCGCCTAGAGAACGCCAGAAGCCCTTGTTTCCCCTGTAGTCACGCTTTACGTGCGTGATTGTCGTTAGGGACGATCGAACGGTCATTCTCCGGCTTGGACGGAGGTGGGTTAGTGCGGGATGCGACGCGAAACATCTTCTACTGGTTCCGGGGGCCATCCGGTGATGATCAGGTGGCTCGCGGGCAATTGGAGAACAACCTGACGAAGTCCCTGATTACCGTCCTGGAACACTGTGACCGCAAGGCCGTGTTGGCGGCGCTGCTCAAGAAGCTTGAAGCTTCGGCCGTCCGGCGATGTCGCCTTCTCGCTTCAGCGAAGGCCTGTCCTGGCAGGAACGGCGCGAAACCGGGTCGTCCTGGGGGTCACTGGGGGCGAGACCGAGCTGGCCGAGACGCCGCTCAAGGTCGAGGCCGGCCGCCCCGATGCATGGATCTTTGCGGACACATGGACAATTTTGGTCGAAGGGAAGGTCGGTCCGAGGATCACGAGCGGCCAGATCAAGGCCCACGCGAAGGCCGTCGGCTGGATCCCTGGAAGCTATAGAACAGTCTGCACTTCCTGGCACGAACTCTACCGCATGCTCAGGTGCGCCAAGACGGATATCCCCGCCAGGGACCAGGTCAGCCACCTACTGCTGAGTCATTGGCTCTCATACGTGGAGAATCAAAACATGACCGAGTTCGAGCGCCTGGAGGCCTTTGATTTCGACTTCCCCAACCTGCCAGAGGAAGAACGCCGCGCGCTGCTGCCCCAGAGCAAGAAGCGACTGCGCGCCTTTGCCGTTGCGCTCGCGAAGCGCTCGCCTGTCAAGCGCATCGCACACCTCTACGCTCAATCCCGGCCCGAGCAGTGGAAGTTTGGAGAACCCTCCGCCAAGCCGGGCCGAGGCCTCTGGTTCAACATTGGCGGTGAACCATCGCACCGGTCGTGGCACGCCACGGTCTTCTATCAGCCGCGCGGCCTTGCCGTGACCGTGCTCAACTCGGGGAACCACCTCGCGCGCAGGCTCTGCAAGACGGGGGTGGACGGTTTCCGCCATGTCGTGGAGATGGCTGCCGTAGCGAAGGGCGTTCTCGTGGGATGCAGGCGAGCCTGGTATCACGACCCGAAGAGTCCCTTCAAAGGGCAGCACATCGCGCGGGCCGATGAGCTGGTATTGGTCGAAGCGCACGCTCTGGATAAGGGCTCGCGAGACGCCTTTGCCCTGATGCTGAAGAACACGATGGAGAGGCTATTGACAGGCAAGCGATGGCGTACGGAGTTGCATGTGCGGCAAAACGTGCCGTGTGGTCGGCTCCTCCCACTTCCCCTCGGCAAACAGGCGGCCCTCGTGGCAGATGCCGCCGACAACCTGCATCCGATACTCCGGTATCTGCTTGAGTCCTGAGCGAGCCCTGGGGGGCCGCGCGTACTAAGGCGCCCTGCCGGCCCCGTGATCAATTCCTGTTCAGCCGTCGCCATAAAACATCGTCCAGTTCGGCTCGTGTGATACGCCCGCCGAAGGCAGAAGCGATCTCCTGATCCGCAGCGTCCTGCAGCGACCCATAGTCGGCCTCACTGATCTGCGCGATGCTGGAGGCGGAAAGGCACAGCGCGTGTTTCTGCCTGAGATGGTTCATGATGGGCGTGTCGATTGCGAGGTGCAGAAGGGGGCGAATCCGCCGTGCCGTTTCGGACGACGGCAGGGAGCAGTAGTAGATGCAGGCCTTGAGTGTGACGTCCAAGACTTTTGCTCCATGCCCGTACGATGCGCTGGCACCTGTTTTGGCCATGCGCACGTTTCGGACAAACGCCCGGCAAAAGCGCCGATGAATGCCCTCGAACTGGCGTCTGGTCCTGACCCCGCCCAGTCTATCGAGGGTCCTACTCAGCATCGTCTTGATCGGAGAAGCGGAGCCTTTCTCGAACACGCGCAGCATGGCCGTGAAACCCACCGCCATGTCGATGATATTGAGTTTCCGGGCTTCGGCGACTTCGCGGATGTGCCTCATGACTCGCCCTCAATTTTGGGGGTAGGGGGAGTAGTACGGCCCCAATGATACCACATGACGGGTGCGTGCGCCCCGCCTCTATATTACCGGCCCGACACATCGGGCCGGGCGGCGGTAGGTAGTGAAGGGGAGCGTGCACCATGGCGGATAGACGTGACCCGCGGGCGCGGCGAACGGCCAGAACACGGCGCCCCCCCAAGGTGCGGGGGGCTTTGGGGCGCGTGCGTTTTCGGTTGATGGGGGAAGGGGGAGGCTTATAATCAGCGCGGAATGCCCTTCGAGAGCCTCAGGGCCCTGAGCAAGGTCGAAGGGCGGATTGCGGACCCGCCGTCGCCGGGGCTTCCACCTTCGCCGAGGCTACGGCGGACAAGATGGCGGGCAGGTTGCGGATTGAACGGCGGACCCGCCCCGCCACAGGCGGGCAAGCTTCGCCCCTTCGACAGGCTCAGGGCTTCGGAGGGCAGGCAGCGCGCGGCGGGACTCGGCATGACAGGCAAACGCACTGGCGGGCAAGCCGCCAGTGGCACCCGGGGCTTCAATGGGCGTATGGGGGCGTACGAATGACAATTCTTTACATTGATGCGTTTTCGGGGATAAGCGGGGACATGTTCCTCGGGGCGCTGCTCGATGCGGGCCTCGCGGAAGCGGACCTGCGCGCGGCGCTGGCGAGCCTGCCGATCGAGGGGTATGAACTGCTCGTGCGGAAGGAGAAGCGCGGGGGCCTGGAAGCGACGCGGGTCGAGGTCAAACTGGCCGAGGCCGAGCAGCCGCATAGGCACCTGCATCATATCGAGGAAATCATCGACCAGTGCGGAGTGCGGAGTGCGGAGTGCGGAGTGAAAAATAAGGTGAAAGCCGTGTTTCGGCGGTTGGCGGAGGCGGAGGCGCGGGTGCACGGCACGACGGCGGAAAAGGTCCATTTCCACGAGGTCGGGGCGGTGGATGCGATCGTGGACATCGTCGGCGTGTGCGCGGGCCTTGAGATGCTGGGCGTCGAGCGGGTCGTCGCGAGTCCGCTGCCGATGGGGTCGGGGTCAGTGGATGCGGCCCACGGTCGGTTGCCGGTCCCTGTGCCGGCGGTGGTGGAGTTGATGAAGGGCGTGCCCAGCCGCCCGTGCGATGAGGAAGGTGAATTGACGACGCCGACGGGAGCGGCACTCGCGGTGACGCTGGCGGATGCGTTCGGCCCGATGCCGCCGATGGTTATCGAGAAGGTCGGTTACGGCGCCGGCAGCCGTGAGGGTAAGCATGTGCCGAATGTTTTGCGCGTCCTGGTGGGCCGGGCGGTTGGCCAGACCGACGCCGCCGAGGCCGACACGGTGTGGCTCTTGGAGGCGAACGTGGACGATGCGAGCGGGGAGACGTTGGGGGCGGCGACGCAGGCGCTTTTCGAGGCGGGGGCGCTGGACGTCTGGCTCGTGCCGGCGACGATGAAAAAGGGCCGGCCGGGCGTGGTCCTGGCGTGTCTGGCGACCGAGGGGCTGGTGGCGGCGGTGGAGGACGCGATTTTCCGCGAGACGACGACGTTCGGCATCCGGCGGTCGGCGGTCGAGCGGACGAAACTGGCGCGCGAGCACGTGACGGTCCAGACGGCGTTCGGGCCGGTGCGCGTGAAGGTCGGGCGTCGCGGGGGCAAGGTGGTGACGGCGGCGCCGGAGTACGAGGATTGCCGGCGTCTGGCGGAAGAGCGCGGGGCGGCGTTCCGGGAGGTGTACGCGGCGGCGGTGGAGGCGTGGAGAGGCAGTGCGGAGTTCGGAGTGCGGAGTGCGGAGTGAACGGCGAACCCCGGGATGAGTCCCGATTGCATCGGGACTCATCCCGGGGCTTTAAACGGCGGGGGTGGTGATGATGGTGGCGCTCCAGGTCGTGGGGTTGGTGGTGCTGGCGGGGATGCTCGGCGTGTGGCTGAGCCGGGCGGTGACGGTCTATTCCGCCAAGGGCCGGGGGCCGGTCCTCAGCCGCGATTCCCATTTCGACAGGGCCGACCAGGGCCTGGTGTCGATCATCGTTCCGGCGAAGGACGAGGAGGCGAACATCGGTGCGGCGCTGGAGACGCTGCTGGCGCAGGATTATCCGAATATCGAGATTATTGTTGTGGACGATCGCTCGACGGACGGGACGGCGGAGGTGGTCCGCGGCGTGGCTGCGCAGCATCCTGCGGAGGCGCGGGACGGGCGGGTGCGCCTGGTGCAGGTGAAGGAGTTGGCGGCGGGGTGGTTCGGCAAGCCGCATGCGATGCACACGGGGGCGCGCGAGGCACGGGGCGAGTGGCTGCTGTTTGTGGACGCGGATTGCCGGCAGGCCCCGCACAGCGTCCGCGTCGGCGTCGGGTTCTGCGCGGCCGAGGGCGGCGAGATGCTCAGCCTCTGGCCGGTGCTGGAGATGCGCTCTTTCTGGGAACACGCGGTCCAGCCGGTGGCGGGGTCGGTGCTGGTGGCGTGGTTCCGGCCGGGATGGGTGAACGACCCGAAGCATCGGGCGGCGTTCGCGAATGGTCAATATATTCTGATACGACGTTCCACGTACGAGGCGGTGGGGGGGTACGAGGCGGTCCGCACGAAGATCGTCGAGGACATTGCCTTCGCGCGGCATGTGAAGGGCTCGGGCCACCGACTGCTGAACGCGGTGGGGCAGGACATTTTCACCACGCGCATGTACGACTCGCTGCGGGCCATGTGGAAGGGGTGGACGCGGATCTTCTACGGGGCGTTCGAGGGCGTGGGGCGGATGGTGGGCGTTCTTTTTCTGACGTTTTTCTTTACGCTGGCGCCGTTCGCGGTCCTGGCGGCCGCCACGGCGGCGGTCGCGGCGTCCACCTTCGCCGAGGCTACGGCGGACGGGTCCGCCTTCGCCCTTTGGGCTTCGGCGGACCAGTCGGGGGCGGGGGGCTGGTGGGCGTGGACGGTGTTCGGCGTGTCGGCGGGCACGGTCCTGGCGATCTTCGTGACGATGCGGCGACTGTTCATCGCGGGCCGCGGGAACCCGTGGTACTTGGCGCTGTATCCGTTGGCGGTGGCGCTGGTGATGGCATTCGAGGCGGGGGCGCTCGCCCGTGCGCTGGGCTTCGGGGCGGTGACCTGGCGCGGGACGACGTACAAAGGCGGGCGGGTGATCTCGGGCAAAGGGACGTCTTAACCGCAGCCCAGAGGGCCCCTTTCTTACATGGGGAGGACGCAGAACGGCAACGCGGAATGAACAGCAACATCGCACATGGTTAGCCGCGACCCGTAGGGGAGCGGGGGTTTTTAACGCAGAGAACGCCCGCCTCGGCGGACTCGCCGCCGGGCGAGGCCGACGGGCAGAGAACGCAGAGAAAGGCGGAGATTGGGTAACAGCAAACAGCAAACAGCAAACGGCAAACGGCAATGACCAAAAAAGAAACGGCGACAACGCACGTCGACCTGTTTAGCCGCGACCCGACTTGTCACGGCGTAGTCCCGGCGCGCCGGGACGAAGCCGGAAGGCGAGCGCGGAGAGTTGCAATGTGAGCGGACGGCTCAGGCGTTGCGGAGGAGTCGGACGGCGTAGGGGCATGAGACGCGTGCGCGGAGGATGCGGGGGCGGGCGGATTTCGGATTTCGGATTGCGGATTTCGGATTGAACGACGAAAGGCGGAGGGGCGAGCGGCGCGTTCCCGCAGATTCGTCCCGGTGAGGCCGGGGCTCATCTGCGGGCTTTGAAGGGGGCGCGGGGGCGAGGGTGAAGGCGGCGAGGGTGAAGCGCCACGGTCCGAGCGTTCCGGAGAGGGAGCCGTCGGCCCGCGCGGACCAGGGGACGCGTCGGCGTTTGGGGTTGACGGCGACGACGATGGCGATTTCGCCGGGGGTCATGCTGTCGAGGTCTTCGGGGGTGAGGGCGGCCTGTGCTTCGCGTCCGCGGTAGTCGGCGTGGGAATGGAACTCGCCGAGGTACTCGTGTTTGGGGAATCGGGCGATGAGGGACTGGATGACCTTGTTCTGCCGCTCGAAGAGGCAGACCTCGGAGAAGCGGCGTTCGGCGGTCTGGTAGGGCAGCGCGCCTTCGACGATTATTTTGTCGGGGAGTGCGTATCCGAAGAGGAGCCCGTAGGATTCCCGGCGATAGACTTCGGCGGCGGCGAAGACGACGGCGAGGAAGGCCTGTTCAGAGATGTAGATTTCACGTTTCATGGTGTTGGCGGGAGGGATGGTGGTCCCGGGGATTCATCCCGACTTCGTCGGGATGAATCCCCGGGCTTTGTGGCGAGGATGCGCTCGAGCCATTCGCCGTAACGGTTCATGAGTCCCTGGGTGCGCGGGAGGTCCTCGGTGCACTTGACGTTGCCGCTGAAGACGTAGACGCCGCCGGCGGTGCCGTGGATGGGGGACAGGATGACGTGGAAGTTGAAGTGGATGTGTCCCTTGCCGGAGAGGACGCCGAAGCGGATGCCCCCTTCGCCGGCGGTTCCCTGCCAGAGTTGGTCCTTTCCGTTTTCGCGTACCCAGCGGTAGACGGGGAGGTTGTCCTCGCGGACCCATCCGAAGCGGTTGTCTTCGGGGACCTGGAAGAAGACGTACTCGAAGTCGGGGTCGGCATCGCCGAAGGGGGCGGGGGTTCGGCGAAAGAGGACGATCTGGGCGAGGTGGCCGCGCGCGAGTTGAAAAGTGGCGGACTCGTAGGAGACGGTCTGGTCCTTTCCGCCGGCGGCGCTGGAGATGCGGGCGGAAGGTCCGCAGCCGGAG
>Ga0307378_10011893_pt1 | contig 11176 bp, 5 predicted proteins | sample UN1MG_FD_202238 | JGI IMG/M metagenome (GOLD analysis project Ga0307378, IMG submission 202238) | Soil microbial communities from Risofladan, Vaasa, Finland - UN-1 | ecosystem: Environmental > Terrestrial > Soil > Coastal area > Acid sulfate soil | place: Finland: Risofladan, Vaasa | collected...
TACAGTTCAGGTTCAATTGGAGAAAGTGCCGTACACAACGGAAGCGACAATGCCTCTACTCGGCATGTCGCTTCCTCCTAGTCAGACTAGCACTCGTGAACCGGGGTTTAAAGATTCTTCATGGGGTAGATATATTCCGCAGGTAGGTGATATTTTATTGGTAGGATTTGGTTCAGATGGGACTTTACATTCTTTAGGATACAGTGCTCTTTTTTATAGAGGTTTAGATTATGGTGAAAAAGCAAATGAAGATACAGGCGGATTAAACTGGGGAGAAACTATAGGGAAAAGGATGAAGCCTGGAGATTGGGATTTTAAATCTGCTAGAAATTCTAATTTATATTTAGGAGATAGGGCAAAGCTTAGTTCTGGGGCAAATTCTATAACAGTAAATAAGCCTTCATCTGATATTACGATAGTATCTCCACTGCTTATAGACAGGGCAGTAGTATCTGAGTCTAGATTTGGAGCTGTTCGCAGGAGGGTTCTTCCAACTGATTCCGAAGAAAAAGCTATATACTCATCTATGGGCTCACAAGCTCAAGAGAGAACTGCTGTTGTTCGTTGGAATAACAGTACTCCGACTGGTGGGATTTTAACTGAGCAATCTTCTGGGGACGTTATTGAAGATTCTGCAACAGGATCAGCAATAAGGTTGTCATCTCAGAGTCAACCAGTACGGAGGTATTTTTTAGCTAATGATGTGTCTGGGGCTACTGTTGCATATGAAGAAACTGTAGATGTTATGGGAAATTATGAAGTAGCGTCTACTATGGCTACTAATTTTACATGGGATACTGTTCTATCTAGTTGGGAGATTAGTAATCTTTCTACAAAAATAGAATCTACATCTACTTTTGAGGTTACATGTGATTCTACTATGACTTTGACAGGTAATGGTGGGGTTGTTATAGATGGATCTTCTATTAAGTTGGGGGCTAATGCTTCACAATCTTTTGTTTTGGGAAATAAGTGGAGTGAGTTTGCAAATGCTCTAGTTGTAGCTTTAGTGAAACATATTCACCCTGCTCCAGGAACGTCTCCTTCTGCTGATTTTGGGCTAGCTGCTCCTGATCTTTATCTTAAGATAACCGCAGCTTTATCAGCTTTAATTAAGGGGGAATAGGAAAATGACTACTGAGGCTCTTACACTTGCAACTTGTATGGTTAAATGGTTGTATGCTGTTACTTCTGCTGTTTTGAAGGCTTTACGTGCTTTGTTAGAGGGTTTATTAATTTTAGTTGATGCGCAGATATTAAAAGTAGAGGCATTAATTGCACAATATGAACCTTCCAGGTATGCTGAAGAATATACTTGGGGTATTTATAAAGCTCTTATTGATAAACTTAAAACTGGAATGATGGCTGGTTTTAAGGAATTAGGACCAGGGGCTGAAATTTGCCCTCAGTTTTATCATTATATTACTGATCCTCAACTAGCTTTATTAGAGTCTTCTTTGGATGCGTTTTCCATTTATAAAGACAGATATTTTAGTAATGTTTACTATTTGAATGAATTGAATATAAATACAGAGCATTGGGAATTAATTAAGGCACAATTAAGTGCTACTTTAGATGTTTTAGATGATGCTTTATATTACAGGCTTATAGTTGAGGGTGTTGATAACACTTAATTTAGGGGTTTAGATATGGCAAAAACTTTAAAATTTGAAAATGGCGATATTGTCAGAGAGCATACAAATGTTGGGTACCAGATGGTAACTGACAATCAAAAGCTTAGGCAGGATGTTTCTAATATGCTAACAACTTCTGTAAGGTCGTCTACTGGGTTAGGGTGTGGTTTGGATGAGCTTACTGGGGATGATTCGGATAATCCAGTTAATGCTCATTCTACTTTTCCTATAATTTTTGATTTTCAGACAAAAGTCAGAATAGGATTACAGAGATTAAAGGAAGAGCAAAGGTCTCATTTATTTCTTCAGAGATCTCCTAGAGAGCTTATATATGATTTTTCTCCAGCTCAGCTTTGGCGATCAGCTTCTGATCCCAGGAGTATTCAGTGGAGAGTAGATGTTTTAACTGAAGATGGTGGAACTAGTTTTTCATTAAACGGATTAGTGAGGGTTTAAGATGCCAGTTGATAGAATTACTGCTGAGGTATTTGCAGATCAAATTGCAGAAGGTGTAAATACCAGGGATGCTACGTTAGATACTAGGATTGCAACAGTTCGAGATTTATTTATAGACCCTATTTCTGAAGTTTTAGAAAATCAAAATGAAAGAGTTGTCTATCTAAATAAGCTTTTAAGTTTGAAAAATGCCAATTCTTTAGTACCGGATGATGTAGATGATATTGTTTTCAACGAGAATATGATTAGATGGGGAGGGTCCAGTGCTATAACTACGGTTTCTTTTGCTAGGTCTACTCCTCCTCTTGTAGGCTCAGACATAACTGTTCCTATCAACTTTCCTGTAGCTACGGGGATTAATCCAACTACTGGAATTGCTGTTGTTTTTAGAACTATAGAGACTAAAACTATGTATTCAGCAGCTCCTACTCAGTATTATAATGCAGATACTGAGAAATATGAGTTAGATGTTCAAGTTTCAAGTGTGGTTCAAAACAGTACTGCTAAGGTAGGCGCGTACTCAATTACACAGTTTCGTAGACCTTTTTCAGACTTTAATGAGGTTTATAACAAGCTTGCTACAACATCTGGTACAGGAATAGAAACTAATGTGGATCTGGCTACTAGATATGCCTTGCACATTGTTGGATCTCAACTTTCAACTCCAAGTGGTATAAAAAGTGCTATTTTGGATAATAATAGTTCTGTAGATGATGTCTATGTAGTGTATGGTGGAGATACTTATCTTACAAGAGAGTTAGACGATGCTGGGGCAATAGATCTTTGGATTATGGGTGATGCCCCTTTAAGTCGTACTTATGTAACTGTTTATAGTGGAACATACACATTAATTGCTGTAGATTTTCAACCTGTTATGTATATAGATACTGTATCTTCATTTGCTACAGGTTTGACTTACACTGCTGGAACAGACTATGAAGTAGTAACTGGAGAAGGGATTTATTCGTATAGTAATCTAGCTCAAGACGGTATTAGATGGATTCCAGGGGGGGCTCATCCTGATATAGATGATGATGTTATTATTGTTTATCGATATAATGCTTTAATGAATGTTTTACACTCTTACTTTACGCAACCTCAATTTTATGCTATGGGATCGGATCGTTTATTCAGATGGGCACAACCTTTGAATATAATTATTGAGGCTAACCTTAAAGTTAGGGCGGGCAATCCTACTCTAGTTTTGAATACGGTTAGAACTGCTGTATTTGATTATATTAATGGATTAAAACTTGGTGAAAATTTAGAGGAATTTGATATTGATTCAGTTGTTTCTAAGATATTTGGTGTTGATAACTGGACATATACTCAATTAAGTATAGAAGGGGCAACAGGAGTTTCAGATATTGAGGTAAATCCTAATTTATATGCTAGAATTGTTCTTTCTGATTTTGTAATTAATTTGGTGTAAAATGAAATATTCTAGATTTATATACCAGACAAGCATCCTTTACGGGTATTCTTTAACTTTTACAGGTGTTACCCCAGATACGGGACCTTCTATTGGGGGTGTAGATTTTACTTGTGCAGGGCTTGGCTTTGATTATCAAGCCTTTAACGATACTTTTACAGGGGTTGCTTTGGATCTCGCAAAGTGGACTGATATTTCTACAGGTACAGGAACTGTTACAACTGGGGCTTCGAATCTTCAGTTATCTACTGGGGCTACTGGAAGTTCTGTTGCTGGAATTAGTATGAATGCTACCTTTTATGAAACACAATATGAAGCTAAAGTTAATATTCCATCAGTAACTGTATATCCAACTTCTGAAGTGTCTTTATTTACTATGCAATATTATATTGATGCTAGTAACTATGGAGATATGTCGGTTTTATTGGCTACTGATGGCAGTGTTACTTTGGAGTGTGAGGTTTATAAAGGTGCAGGTTTAGTGTCTTCATATACAGAAGATTGGACTATGGGTCTTTCTACTTTTAAAATATTAGTTTGGATGGGTAATTTGTATTTTTATGCAAATGGTTCTTTATTTTTTCGTAGTCAGCATTTTGTAAATGGTTCTTTAGGTTATTATAAGTTTTTTGCAGATAATAAATCAGCAAGTTATAATGTTTACAATACGGTCGTGGAGTATATTGTTAATAGACCCTTTGTTGTTTTTGGAGATATACAAGTAGTGCCGGATGTTACATTAGTAAGTGATACCAGACTTAGAGGCTTAACCCCTCCGAGTATAGATATTTATGAAACAGAAGCAGCATATGCTGGTTTGGTAGACGTTAATGTTTGTGTTGATAATGTCCAGACTGGGGCTGATGCATATGAGTATTATTATCTTAAAAAATTGGTAATTTTACAAGAAAATCAATTTGATATTTTGTTGAGTGATATTACAGAAGATACAGTGCGGACACCAGAGTTAGTCACTAGAGGTTTAGGCGGGGGGAAATAGATGTCTTTTCCAACAGCAGATAGATATGCGGATATAATACAAGCTATTGTAAGCGGCAGTTATTATGAAAATCTTGGAATAGTAATACCTTATAGATTTGGAAATACTACTTTTAGGTTAGAAACAGATCAGGTAAGTACTGAATTTGGCGTATATCTTAACGAAGTTTTTTCTGGAAGTGTTTTCTCGGATGTTCATGGTAATGTTGTTCTCAAGAGGCATCTTCCTAAAGGAGAAGTTGAGATTACTCTTTTAAGTAGTGGGGATGGTAGAAGTATTACTGCATATCTATCTGTTAGAGATTATGCTATTTGGTTGGCTGCGTATGCTGAAGTTTTAGAGAATATAGACGATAATATAATACAAACTAGAAATAATGCAGCAATTGAGACTGCTGAGCTTGAAGCTTTACAAGATGTTTTTGGAGAGCCTATCAGTACTTATGCAGATATTGGACAAGGGCTGGACTCTTACCGTTGGCAGATTCATGAGCTTAGACAAGCATATAGAGATAGTGGAGGAAGGTTTCGAGGAGTAGAAGACGCTGTAGGAGCCTTTACACAGGTTACACCTTTTGGGTATAGTCGTCGTAAATGGGGTCCTAATTGGATTTTGGACCAGTCTATGCTAGTTAATCACAGGTTTTTAGACAGGGGTCATACTGTGGACGGATCTGGCGGAACTATAACAGGTGTTACTTATATAAAAGTGGAGCCAGATGTTGTTTCTAATCCGTCAACTCCTCATGATTTGGCTTGGGATAGTGTGACTAGAACGTTTACTTGGACACCAGATGGGGCTTCTGGATTGGCGGTTAATGTCGCAGATGGTCTTATTTATTTACCAGGACCTTCTTCTTCTTTAAGAGCGTTTGCATTGGGAAGAAGTATTTCGGTGACACCTTATATAATAAGCGCAACAAGTGATATGCTTTACCTTAGTCTAGACGGTTTAGGCACTATTGCTATTCAACTTGCAACAGGGCTCCCTAATCCTACTCCTACACAGGTTTTTACTGATATTAATACTGCTTTTTTGGCAGATCCTAGATATTTGGCTTATGGTGGGGCTGCATTACTTTATAATGGAAAACTTCTTATAGAATCCCAAACTTTTCCAGGATCTGTTCTTATTGAAAATGGAGTAAATAACGCAGCCCCAGAGCTGTTTGGTGTTAAACCTGGAGACTTAAAGTGTGATTATACGGCGATGGATGGGGTTACAATTTATGAAGTACTTGGGAGTTATCCAGATATTTCTGTAGATGCTACATTGCAGCATTATTATGATGATACTCTACCAATACCTCATTCTATTAGATGGAAATCTCCTGTAGGATCATATATCGCTTATACAGATATTGAAGAAAATGGGGAATATACTTTAACTGATTCTTTAGGAAATACTCTTAAAATACATATTTGGTTAGATGATCTTAATCCTTTAGCAGGTGTACCGTATATAAATCCCGTTACAGAATCTGTTACGTTTTCTCTTGGGTTTAGCAGAGTAAATAAGACATTGGATCAAACACAAGGAATGTGGGTAGAGGTTATAAAAGATGATCTTCCTGCTGTTCCTACAAATGATACTGTTCTTGTAGTCGATGATGTTACAGATAGTTTTCCAGAAACTCCAGATCATTGGTTTATTGATCCTTATGCTACTGCTGTAACACAGTTTAGACCCTCTAGAATATTGAGTGGAAAATTAGGGGAGTACGATCCTGCATCTGCATTTGGGTGGAGAGTAGCCGTTCCTGCTGTAACTGACTTTGATATTATAGGTCATGTTCATAAATTCCCATTAACATTTGAGACTCCTCGTGGAATAAACTTCCCTCAAAAAGGACCGGGAATGTTTTATGATTATGAGGGGTTTGAAGTTAAGTTTTCTGGATGGTTTAAAGGGATGAGTGCTGGAGTTACTTCTGCAGATTTGAGCTTTTCATTTGATGGAGGAGATAATTGGGTTACTGGATCCATAACTCCAATTGCAGCAGATATTGGTGGAAATGATTATGAGGATTCTACTTATGTTGGATTCTCTACAGTTATCCCGGCTGCTATTTTATACAGAGAGACTGTTCCTCTTACTTGGGAAGATTCTGGAGTTTTAGTAAAGATTCATTTTAATAAATTAGGTATGAATATGGATGTTTTGATAGAGGGAGTATCGGTCGCTATAAAATATATAACTTCTAGATCTTTAGGAAATGCTACAGTATCCAGAAATAGGCATCGACAATATTTTGGAGAACTATTATGGCTGTGGGCTCCTGAGGAGTTGTTATTACAAGAAAAGAGATACTTAGGATTACAGCATAAGGATATTTCACCTTCTGCATTTTTTGGGGGTGTTAGAGTTGTTTTAATTTCTGAGGATACTCCTATAGGATTTGGAACTTTTGAATATGAGTATAATTCGGTTGGTAATATACGGAAGTTTCGTTGGCAACCTTATGGAACAGCTTATGCGCTGGGAGTTGGTTGGGTTTCTATCTCTAGTTCAGGCACATACCGTATGACGTCTCCGGATGCTTCGTATTTGGATGTAGATGTTGTTTATGACTACCTACCTAATCTAACAGGAACTATGCCTGTATTGTCATCTAAGTCCCTTCAGGTGTCTGATGCTACAACCGATCAAGGACATGTTAGGAATATTTCTCCAGCGCATTCTTCTATTGATATATTTGATTTGACTGAATATGATTCAGATTCTGATCCTTATAATTTGAAGGGGGCGTTAACTGAGACTGATTTTTCTTTTTGTGGTCTTATAAACTGTGAAATTCAAAAAGCTGATCCTTTTAAATATTCTTATATGTATCCAGAGTTTGAGCCTGTTTCTGGAGAAGAGCTTACATTTACTCTTGTTGGTCCTGATTTCGAGGCTACTTTGGAGTATTATTCAGATGAAGATCAAGAAGAAGCGATTCTTTATGAAGACGGTTTACCTGTTCCAAATAATATGTGGTCTTTTACAGCAGAAAATATGGTTTCTGTTCCTCAGTCATGGTTTATTAGTGGAGATCTTGATTCCAGTGCTACTTTTACATTAGATTATAATTTGCTTTATCAGATGACTACTACTGTTTTTGATCTTGGGGTTAATTACCAGGACTATTCTTGGTTAGTTGACTATTATTTGTGGCAAAGGCTTGACAAAGAGCAGGCAGAATATTTAACAGAGACTCCGTTGTATTTTAATATAACGAACTATCGAGCAGGTCTTGCAAACCGTTCGAATGCTAATAAGGCAACGTCTAATTTAATGGTGCAGGAATCTACAGGAGTTAGAGAGATCCCCAAAAGATATTGGAGATTTATAGATAATAGAACTGTAGAGATTACATCGGCTTATTTGGTAAATGGTCAGTATTATTTGCAGCATTATGAGTTAAGAGTTTATGAGATAAGTAATTTAAGTGTAGTTTTTGAGCATAGGTCCTCTACAACTTCAGGTACAGTTGAGTTGGCTACATGGTCTACTGTTGAGAAAAATGATCTTGTTGAGACAAGGCAGTCTCCTGGACATCGATTTCATCAGTTGAGATTAACAGTATTAGGTATTAGAGATCTTAGGGATTTTAAGGTTAGATCTTTGGTACTAAAAGGTTTACATTTACATGGTAGTTCGCCAGACGTCCCAGGTTTGACGAATGTATGGACATATTAGGAGAGGTAATTCATGGAAGGTTCGCTTTATCCAGATGGAACATTAATTGATCGTACAGCACTTCGTAGGACAGAAACTACAAAAGCTGAACAAATTGTAAGATTACGCACGGATGTTACTTCAAGAGGTGTACATACTGGTGGAAATGTAATTGTCGAAAGTCTGAGTACCCTCCGGGTTAATATTGGAGCATTCACAGGGTATACTCCTCGTGGTGACTATATATCAGAAACTGCAACAAATGCTAATATTGTTTTATCTGATTATATAGCTACTACAGTGAATGTTGTTTGTGCAGTGTATTCTGAAGATCTTACGCATAATCAACCTCATGAAACAAATGGGCTAACGTATCCAACTTTTTCTGAAGGAGGGTATAGGATACGGGTATTCACACAGGCAGATTTTGATAATCCTGCTGTTCTATCTCCTACAGATGATAATTTAGATAATGATGCTAAAGACCGGTGTTTAATTCTTGCTAAAGTAACGGCTAATGGTGCAAATCCTCTTGTAACTTCGGATATTGTGAAGACTACTGCGTATTCCGATGTTTTATACACTAATCCTGTACAGCTATCAGTTCTTACTGGAGTTACTATTCTTTCTGTAGATCCGAATTGCCCTACAGGAACAGGAACTATTTCTTTTGTCGATACCACAGCTCCTATTTATGATTTTTATTGGACTTCTCCTGGAGGTACAATTTCTCTGGTTGAGAATGTTTCTATAGATTCTGTTGTGACAATTACAGATGTATCCGGATATTGGATTGAATTGCAAATCATTATCTCTCAGCTTCCTATTGGTCTTGTTGTAGTCCCTCCCTATGAAGAGACTTTTTCTATTGTAAACTTGTATTATCAAGAATTGCCAAGATTTACAGGAGAAGACAGTTACCATAGAAATTTACTGGGAACAGGAATTATTACTAACCATAATCCGCATGGAATGAGTATTGATGATCTTGCCAGTGATGATCTTCCTCAGCTAGAAGAGCATCAGGATGTACAGCATTGTAATGGAATTTGGAATGGAAGTAGCTCTTCTACTTTTTTAGGGTCATGGACATATACTTCTGTATCTGGGGATACATTATCGGTTCAAGCCCCTCCTGCTGGATCATTGTATTATGTTAATGGGAAAAAACAAGATGCTATGTCTCCTGCTAGTATTATTTTTAATGCTACTAATTTTGGAAGTGGATATTTAGGAGCAACTGCAAAAGAGGGAGCAAAGTATTATGAGATATGTGTAGATGATGAGGAAGTTTTGATCCCTCATTTAAGAGCAGCTTGGGTTCCCCCGACACGGGTGGTTTCTGGAACTTGGATTATAGGGGTATCAGAAGATCATCCTTCTGGGGCATATGACTTTTCTTTTTATATAGACCCTACCTTGGCATATTTTACTGCATCATGGGGTGCAGGAGAAGAGTTTACTGGGGATATGCCTGCAGTGAGTCTTTTGTCGGGACAATCTATACGACTATACTTACCGGACGGTTTAAATTGGGTGGATTTTTGGATAGGGGAGTCTAACGCAGCATTAGGTGATAAGTATCTTAAGGGTTCAACTGGAACTTATGTAGATTCGATTACTATATATGATTCATTGGATCGTGATCAAAATATGCAAATTATAGGAATAGCCTATTGGTATGATCCTTTGGTTCCTCGTGGAAGTATAGGCTATCCACCATATGGAACATTGGGGGCAGTAAGGGCTTGGCAAGACACTCGTCCTTGGGGGAATTTATGTGTTTCTCAAATTGCTGATGAAGCTCTTGATCTGTTGGTGTACAAACCTACAGATGAGTTTCATAAATCTGGGATTTTACAAAAGAGAAAGAGTCAGGTAGATTTTGAATTTTCAGATACTGGCGGTTTAACTGCTAATTTAGTTGGTGGAGTCTATTATTGTCGAGGAAAACGGTTAGAGCTTGAGGGGAGCGACGAAACCTTAACCGATAATCAGACAAGTATTATTTGGGCAGATTATGAAGGAAATTTGCAGATAGAGGATTACAGTGGGACTAACTTCAATAGTAATTTGGTGCAAGCTTTTGCATGGTTTCTAGGTTCTCCAGCAGATTTAGATCCTGTGAAGTACGAGGATTATACAGGGGATAATAAGATACTTCCGGAACGTGGAGTTCCTTTATATTTGGTTATTACTGCTACTGGGTCTATTACGAGTATTATAGATATTTCTAGGTCGGTTGGGGAGCATATTGATCCTTGGACAGTTGGTTCAAAATCTTCTTGTATGGCAGAGTTTGATAACTTGGAAGTTGCTTTTGCATACGCTTCTCATGAGTCTAAATCTTCAGTTGCTACTAATCGAAATATCAATATCAGGTTGGTAAGGGATTCTTATATAACTACTACTATCACTCAACCTTCTACAGTAACTGTAGAGGGGACTTGGAGTTCTCAATGTATAGTGCACGTCTCACCTAGTGCTCCTGATACTGATGGTTCCTGGAGGCTTTCTGCTAGCTGCTCTGTACGTAATGTGTATGTCAATTGTACTGTAGCTGGTCCAGTTTTCGGGTTAGCTAATAGGGTGACTTTGGACCATATATACTGTACTGCATCTTTGGGGAACTTCTCTACTATTAGTCAGTCAGCTACGGATGTTACGATCAGTAATTGCAATATTCGAGCGGATCTTGGTATGTTTTATGTTCCAGGTGCTTTAGGGGCTTCTTTTGATAGGATGAAGATACGAGACAACTACATTTACTCTACGAGTTCTCAGGGGAATGCCTTGGTTCGGTTAGACGATGCTCCTTATGCAGAAATAACAGGGAATAATATTATTAAGAGTAATGCGAATACTAACATTGATCCGGTTATTCATGTATCCTCTAGTGATGGTGTTAGGGTTGAAAATAATTCAATAAGTATTGGTCAAGGTGATGGTTCTGCGATTGAGAAGGGTATATATGTTACAGATAGTATAGGTACA
>Ga0307378_10011895_pt1 | contig 11175 bp, 11 predicted proteins | sample UN1MG_FD_202238 | JGI IMG/M metagenome (GOLD analysis project Ga0307378, IMG submission 202238) | Soil microbial communities from Risofladan, Vaasa, Finland - UN-1 | ecosystem: Environmental > Terrestrial > Soil > Coastal area > Acid sulfate soil | place: Finland: Risofladan, Vaasa | collected...
AGAGGTGCAATACTGCCATCATCTGAAGGCTCGCATAGAGGATATACAATATCACAGGGAGGACTTATACAGACGTGCGTAGATGCCATAAAAGCCGCATTCCAGTTATGTTTCATCCCACCCAATATCAGATCAGATAGTTTTAATGTTTCTATGGTCTTGAAAAAATTCATATTCCCGGAAGAAATTGTTACATGATAATACTGATCGTCAACTCTATCAAGTATAAGTATGCCGTTGGTAATCATTTCAATATTATCCTGTATTAAGCGACAGGTTTGATTCTCATAAGGGAACGTGGTATTTGCCCCGACTTCACCTGATAGTTCAAACAAAGCACGCATAACCCTTGTCTTTCGTATTTTAAACTGTGCCGTGAAGTCCGACTGCCTATCCTGCATTTCTGCAATATTATTTACCTGCTTATTTACAGGTATAACTTCATCATCGTCCATATCACAAAGCGTGTCCCCGATATAAAGCCTTAAATTCTTTTGATAGACCGAAGATGAATCCGGTAATTCCTTTCTGGTGATTTCAAAATCAAGGATATAGCCATTCGTCCCTTCCTCTTTTATCAGATGGTCGCCTCTGGTAATCTCAACAACTCTCCATATTCCACCTTCATACTGTTCAACCTGTTCTGCAAGTAATAATCCTGTAAAGCCCGGAACGTTTTCAGCAGTGATCCCGTGTAATGTAACCTGATATGCGTATTCTGACTTTATCCTCGTGTCACGTTCTATCTTTGAAATAACAGAAAAGAAATTAGTTACCTGTATTCCCATGCTTTCGGTTTGCATAGTTATATCATAACCATTCTGAAAGTTGAAATAATGCCAGCCATTAAAATACCAGCGTAAATATATTCCTTCCGTACACCGTGATATTAACACTCTGATCTCCCCAATTTTTACAGGCGTTCTATAAACCGGAATTTCTTCTTCACCGGGCGGAGATATCGGAGGGGAGACTGGAGGGGAAACCGGTGGGCTCACGGGTGGGGATACTGGCGGGCTCACAGGGGGACTAACAGGGGGAGAATATGGCGGAGAATAAGGAGGACTCACCGGAGGGGAATATTCGCCACCTATTGGATCATAACCGTTTCCATCATTCCATAACAATCCAACTTCCGCAACCGAGAGTAATCTTCCATATAACATTGGATCATCTATAACTCCATGTCCGTAATATCCTGCAAGTATTTCTCCTATTTGGCCAATAGAAAAAGCACCTTGATTATAAATAAATTTTTCCGAGTTTGCACTTATATCTTCCTGATCGGCCTGTAATACATTATTGATATGTAATGTTGCATTCCCATCACGATCTGCCCTGAAAACAATATGATACCAAGTTGCTGCTGAAATTGAGTTATCACTTATGATATCAATATTACTTCCTACTATAAAACCAAGTCTTACCTGTATCTTGTTATCGGCGTTAACCATCATATAAAAATATGGTTCATCACCCCAATTACCGATAATTCCGCACGTAGCATTTTGTAATACCGGTACATTGATCCAGACGGAAACACTCCAGTCGCCCAATCCCATCGATCCTGTATCGAAATTACATTTAACGCTTTGTAAATTATTCCGATTAAATGAATAAGCAGTGCCTAATTTGCCCGCATAGCCAAGTGTCGGATTGTTTATGTGTGCCCCATGCCATCCATTTGCTGAATCATAAGCCGTACTGCCCGATACTTCATTAAGCTTCCAGTACGCCCTTAGTCCGGTTAAAAGACTATCGCCGGGAGGAGGAGTCGGGGGGCTTGTTTCTACATAAAATTCATAAACACCTCTTGATGGTATGTCTTCCCATGGTATCCCATCAAAATCATAATCAAGATCAACATCAATACCTGATGCAACAGCCGGTGAGTCTTCAGTTAAATAGTAATCTGTAGACGATACAAAATCAGGATTGTCTTTTAGATTACCTGATTTGACAATATCCCCCGGTTCAACAAAACCATCTGCCCATAACGGATCATTACCATTGCCGTTGTTGTAATATATGTTATTCTGAATGACAAGTCCTGCACACACTGTTCTTAAATTGTTCCCCCTGATACCTGCATTATCCCAATTAAGTAGAATATTATTCTTTATATGGCAGGTTGTTAGTGAATATACCCTCGGTATTTCAATACCCCATCGTGATGTTGTTGCCAGAGGGTCTATGCTTGCTTCAATAACATTGTTCCAGATATAAAAATCATTACTTGAATCCTGAGCAGTATAATCAGGATAATAGAACCCCCAAGTCCGATAATTATCACCTGTATTACCTAAATTTATCATCAGGTTCTGATAAATATAAATATACCTCAGATAGTCGTGATAAGAATAATTATGCCTTGGGACATAGATAGCATTTGCAATATTTTTTATGATATTATTATAAATATAAACATATTCACATCTACCCTCTAAAAGTATTCCTCTTTCTTGCTGGGCCTGTAAAGATTCATAGCCTATTATGTTTTTGTAAATCTTTACAGCATAGATTGTGCCCGGCCCCTTGATAGCATGGACAAGGTCAATAGCACCAATTATCCTGTTATTATAAATCTCCGTTCCACCTAAATCCCACCACCATTCAATAGCAAATTCATAAACCACATCTCCTTTTTTTGCTACTGTAATAGTATTATCATGTATCTTACAATTTTTATTAAATCCGTTATCATCAAACTTTATACCATAGCCATTCAGACTTGATGCACGACCTGTCTGTGTTATTGTATTATAACGAATGATCATCCCGTCTTGTTGTCCTACCAGAAGACACCCATTGCCATTATCATTATAATAGTCAGAACAGTTATTAATTATATTGTTTGTAAATTCATTACCGGTACACCATCGGGAAGGCATTTTTAAATATTCGTCGGGATGATCAGAATAAATATTATCTTCTGTCCAAGTATAACTCGGATTGCCAAAAAATCTGACGCCCCGACGAACGAAATTCGAAATGGTACAATGATTTATTTTTACATTACTGCGGAAATTAACATAAATACCGGCATAAGTTGTAAGGTTCCCGTCTATTGTTAAATGACTGATAGATTGATTACCATCAACCCATGAACCGCCCGTACCTGTTTCTAACATGATCAATGGCTGACCTGCTGCATTATAAGTGCCTGTTATAATTGTAATCGCTTTGCCATCCCCTTCAATATTAATACCTATTCTCAATATACATTGAACTGCTTCCCAATATAAACCAGCGTCAACATGAATAGTATTCCCAGATGTAGTAACCCTATTACAAGCATACGACAAAGATGCCCATTTCGCACCTGCTGAACCATCACGTCCCGCATCGTCTATTCCGTCTGGATTTATGTAATAAGTTGCCATTATTTAAGCCAACAATAAAGTTTATTATAAATCATTGCAATCATTATCCCTGCCACGGTAGAAAACAATAAATCAATAGGATAAAAAGATTTCGTAATAAAGAAATACCAGAAGCAGACCTGCCCAGTGAAACACATATAACAACCCCCCAATGGTTTACTGAGAAATACAGGTAATCGTTTTAATAATTTCTGATACCAATGAAATATATCTCCTTTCTCCTGCCCTAAAGCACAGAACATGAACGCTATTAATGATATTTTAAATATTTCAATCATCAGTTAAGATTATTACATAATTTTGCCGCACTATTTATATGTCCTGTTTGTGCAATTATAGCAAGAGTATTTTCTCGCCCATCTCCTACATCGACTCCCTGTGCTGCAATCCCCACTTCAATATTGTCTATATTACTCCATACTTGTGATGCACTTTGGTCAGTTAAATAAGATTCATAATAATCATCTCCATCGATATAATATATTAATCCTCCTTTTGGACCTGTATCACGTAAATTATATGAAGCACCTACCTCTGTGAATTTTCTTGATGCTCTTACACGATATGCCGTGCCTTTAGTCTGAAATGTTTCTACTCCCGTCCCAAAATGATTAAAATATGCATGGGTATTACTCAGACCTGAACCTGTTGTCATTTCTGAAGAAGTCCAATATTGTGCAGCTGTAAATCCACCCATTCCAAATAAGTGTAAATTAATATACATTAAACGTAATTCATCTTGAGATGGCAAACTCCATTTATTAAGATCATCACATAATTTCGCTGCGCTATCCGTGTGTCCTGCCTGTGCAATAATTGCGGCTGTGTTACCTAATCCTGAACCAAGAAATGGTTGTGTCGTCCCTATTGCTGCATTAGTTATATTGCTCCATACGCAATCCGAACTCTGATCCGCAGGGGCACATTCATAATAAGTGAATGAACCATCGCCATTATCTATTATATAAAATATCCATCCGCCCCTGGGACCAACATCCCTTAACTCATAAATAGCTGTTGTTATAAAAGAACGAGCCGCCCTTACACTGAACGAATTTGCTTTATTGGCATTTTCGAAAGCATCCATACTAAATTCCACCGCAATTGCATTTGTTGCACTCGTCTCATAGGAACTCCAGTATCGATCCGCAGCAAAATTACCAACCCCAAACGCTTGTAAGTTATCATACATTGCAGTCAACTCCATCCATGAAGGTAAAACCCATTCACCGTAAGCATGCTGGATGCATGGTTCGTTTCTTAACAGCCTGACAGAATAATATTCATTCGGTAAAATTATCCCTGCGCCTACCGTTACCACTGCACTGTCATGATCCATTCTTATAAAGCCGTCCTGTGCCCAAAAGAACCCGTAAGTTTTAAGATAATGATATTGCGTTCCCACTCCGAGTAAGAATCCGAATCTGCCTCCACCTACTGCTGCGAAACTATAAGTATCAACTGCACCTGTATTAGGTGCGTCCCAGTGAGTTATTGTTGAAAGATCATCACAAATTTGAGCTGCACTATATTCGTGTCCTGCCTGTGCAATAATTGCGGCTGTGTTAGATTGTCCTGTCCCTATTGCAGTCCCCTGTGCAGTTGCACCTATTTCCAGCAAAACATTACTCCAATCATATTCAACTGATTGATCTGTAGGTGCTGCCTCAAAATATGTAGTACCAATACCATTAATATAAAATATTAATCCTCCTGCCGGGCCAATATCACGTAATGAATATGATCCTACTGCTGCAATAAATGAACGGCAGGCACGTACATGAACAGTTGCTCCTTCATCTTTATCATTAATACCTGTTGTACCATCATTGAAATTTTGAAAATATGCACTATCAAAATCTTCTTCCGTGGAACTCCAATATATTATACCGGCAAAACTACCAAGACCAAATAAATGCAGATTAACATACATTGCAGTTAATTCATCCTTTGAAGGAAGATACCACTGAGTATTTGTTTCCTTTAATATCCCGCCTGCATCCGAATCATCACCAACAAAATCAATTAATTCCTGCCATTCAGCTATTGTCGGAATATGCCAGCCTGCCGGGACAAATCCGGATGCCATGACCTGACTGTGTTTATAAAGTCCTCCATATTCATCCCTGTTATCTTCATCATTATTATAAACTCTGCTTCCAGGATACTTTGAATCATAGTTTTTGCACATCCATATCTGATCTCCGATACACATAGTTTCACAATATTCATACGAAGGATCAACAACCGGGATAGATATTGCAGGACTGAATCCGTCTTTTGAGATTTGTTTACTTCCTATGATTATGGTAATTTCTATTTCGTAACCGTGTATCTGATTATTGTGCGTTATAACGCTTCCCTGTATAAGATGCACCACAGCCCAGCCTGAATCAGTATAGATACTTATTTCCTTTGTGTTCTTTATCGTACGTATTGCCCTGACTTGTTCTTCTGTTATTTGCCCGGAGCCTATTGTCAATGTTTGTGTACCTAATGTTCTGTATTTTTCGCCCTCGGTAATAAAGCCTATTCTGCCGGGATACCATAACCAGTAATGCCAACCGTTGTAATACCAGCGAAGATAATAACCATTACATCTCCGGCTTATTGGAATCCTTACAAGTTCATATAGGTTTAATCCGAATCCCATTATGGAGCTGTTATTTCTGCTGTAAAATATACTGCGTCTTCCTCTATTCCTGCCGGATCAATTGTAAGTGAACAGAGATGCCCTTCAAGATAATCAGCAATGACAAGTATGGGATCTTCACTCAAAATACGATTTACTGAATTATATGTTCTTATCGTTACCGTCAATTCACCTACTGGTGATATTAAAGGTCTTTCAGGAAGGATAAATGTAAGATCAAAAGGCAAACCTCTGAAATAAACAGGCCGGTCAAATGAATTAAAGAATGGAGCATCATTCAGATCATCAGCCTCGTATTCATGTAAATTCGATCCCTGCTCCTCGCTCCTGATTGCTTCCCCATAGTACCAAAGGACAGGAGGGGAACCCTCGGCAGCAATCCATGCTCCACTCCATCCATACCAACATTCACGGTATTCCAAAGAGAAGTTTCCTGATTTATTTGTCTCGGCCATTATTAGCTTTGTGTAATCTCCGACCTTTCCGAGAGTAGTTATTATTCTTAAAATTCCCGACACATCAAGGTCAGCATATCCAAACGAATCCGGCGAAGCTATGATAGTCAAAGGATGCTCAACTTCGTTTATGGTCATTTTACCCTCAAAATAATATCCGGCACGCAACATGTTATCATTAAAATAAGCGTAATCCTTATCAGGATCAAGATCGGGATCAAGCAATGGATCGGATGGATCAAAGCCGAGAATAAATTTTATGTTAGTATAAATGATTGTATCAGTTGATTCTGCTTGTACCACGCCAGAATACATTGCATCAAGCGTTCTATTATAGACTGTTATTTGATGACCTTCAGTCCCGGTGTACCCTGCAACTGTCAATTGGAGCAATAATCCTCCGTTATAAGGATCAGCAGAAACAATATCCCAATCATGTCGTAATAACCGGAAGTTGTTGGGGCTTTCCGTTGCGAGCCACCTGCATAATATTTCCGGGCTTGCCTGCTCAACATACGCCGGAGTGGAAAATAAAGTTATCATATTGCTGTTGAGTTATTATTCTGATTATACCGTAATTGATCTGGACGAGCAAACGCCCTGATTCGAATTTCTTTATGATATGAATATTCATTTCTTTGTTTTTTAGTAATTATAGGTTTAATGTTTCTTACATCACACCAACTTAAATATGCTTTATAACCCAACCCCTTATATTTACTGAATATTTTGTAATCATCGAGATCCCCAATAAATATATTATTATGGCTTTTAGATTCTTCAAGTAAACGGTTTAAACCAATAATGAGTCTTGTTCTTGAATTATCTCCTTTTTTTTCAGGTATCAAATTTATAAAATAGTCTAATCTTGTAAACTTGCTACCATCAGGAAGATTATTTAATATTTTTTCCTTTTGATAATCTGTGACTATTTTTAAGGCATTATTATATTCCTCTTTTGTTATCATATTACCTCCATAGTTATATTACCAATCGTTAATGCGAACTTATTGTTAATCCTTTCAATAGCCTTTTTACGCTCCGACTCATAAACGTCAATGAATGTTTTGCTGCGGAAATGGACATTGCCATATTTATTTATATACCAGGTTAAATAACGTGCCTCATTCATTTTGCCCTTCGGAGTTGTTGCCAGGAACATTCCCCGCCGTTCCATCCACCTGTAAATTATTTTGACAAGTCCGTAATCCTTCGTTCCCCTTCTCGGTCCTCTCCCTTTCTGTAAAACAGGAATCCAGTATGGTACTAAGATACCTGCCCCGTCTTCCCTTATCTCAACATCGAACATCTTCATTATAGAATCAGGAATCTTATTGCCATAATAACCATTTTTCTGACTGATGTTCTTTATCAGATCTTCCAGTTCCGGCTTTAAATCAATCCCCTTCATTACTTTTTCCTTTCCCAATATAAAATATAATAAATGAAATTATTGATATTAAAGAAAACATTACTTCAAGAACAATATTTTCTTTTCCTGCAAAATATCCAACACAAACACATCCGATAATAAATATAATACCGGAAATAAATCTTAATAATAAATTAAATTTTTCCATGGTTTTAAGTTTTGATTAAGTTTTGAGATCAATACCTTTCATATTCTATCTTCCAAATAAATTTCCCTTTGCTATTTGTTGATCATCCCAAAGGTTATATACCAATTCAGCTAATTCATTATAGCAATCTATACAAAGACGGTTGCTATCTTTTGTATATAACTTTAATACTTTCTTGGCAAACGTAATTTGTTTGCCACATTTACCACAATTGTATTCAAATTTTTTTTCCATTGTTTTAAGTTTTAAATCAATGCTTTCATTTACTTCTGCCGGTTCATATATTTTGCAATCTTTAAACATATCCAAAAGTTGTATCTGTTTTTGAAGAGATAATTTTGTTCCGTTAAATACTTGAAAATCTATATCTTTAATTGACATAGAAACCAGAAATATCACATGATAATCTGCTTCGATTTTCTCAAATGTCTTATTAAGATTTCGTGTTAGATGATCATTCATTAGAGCATCCGGAATCTTTATTATAAATATTGGTTTCATAATTTTGGTTTTTAAATTTATAAACAAGGATCTCTATTTTCGTTTTTAAGCAAGTACAGATTGAGCGGCATAGACCAACCGATAACATTCGCATCATATTTCGATTCAAGAATTTTGTATGCAGTTACCGGAGTGATAGTCTTATATTCCGCTTCACCTATAAGCCTGATAATTATCTCTTTGCAGATATCAAGAAGTGCCTGCAGCCGTGTTTCATTATGTTCCGCTTTATCTTCAAGCCTGACTTGCTGCAATACTTCGATAGTGATAGGATTGAAGTGTTCAATTATTGCATTAGCCCTCACTTCCAGAATAACATCATTAGGCTGAATGATTAGTCCAATCACATCATATTGATCGCTTCTGTCTGTATATAGGTTTATAAGTTGCTGCTGCTCATAAAGAACCAGCGTACAACCTGAGGCAGTCAGTATGGTTTTAAGCTTTGATGTTATCATTTGCACTTATTATAAAGTCCAAACATTTCTTTGAATTTCCACAAAACCCATGCACAAAAATAATGGATTTCTATAAATACCCGTTCCCTTTTTTTCATTGTTTTAAGCTTTGCTGTTATCATGACTAAGGAGTCTGAAAAATTCTCTTGAATCTATAAATATTCTTCCTTTAATTTTCGATTCTGAATATTCAAAATCTATTTGAAGTAAAGTCCTATTTTGATCTTCCTGTACTATTACTTCAATAGTTGTAATAATAATCGCTTCTCCCATTTTATTTATGTTTTGTTTGTTTTGAATAGCTTTCAAAAGTTATTTTGCCTCTAACATAGGCACTCATCGCAGAATTCACAGGACGCTTATTACGTCCATATTTTTTAGTGCCTTTACCTCTGCCGTCTTTTTTTTGTGCCATAATTTTAAGATTTGCGTTTCAATTTAGATTTTGCTTCTTCCTAAATTAATTCGAAATAACGCTCCCGGTAATCATCTGTTTCTTTGGCCATCATAAACCTTACCAGACATTCCTTATAAGGCGTTAACAATACTTCCGGAACTGTGATCTTCATTGCATCACGAAGAAAATCCAGCGAACTTAATTCAGAAAATATGTTGAGTTTTTCAATCCCGGCAGCCAGTTCAATTTTTGATGGTTCCCGGTGAAGGAGTAATTGTTCCCTATCTGCCATTTCACTTACCAACTTTATCAGATGCATAGCGATGGGATATATTTCTTTGACGGTGCAAGGTAAAACTTTTTTTCCGAATAAAAGTGCTTTGTCAGCATCCCATTTCTTTTTTGTTGATAAAGGATAATAGTAACCGTCTATCACTCTAAAGATTACACCAAAATCATTGTCTTCATTTTGTGATAAGAACATCCTCTGACCGTAACATATATTCTCCGTGAAGTCATTTAATGTCTCTGGGACTGGTAATCGCTTTGATCCTAATTTAAAATATCCGGGGACGGGAAGTAATATCAGACTGTCAGGAAGGCCGGAATATAACTCAAAGTTATATATCATTTCTTTGAGTGTGAGTTTTTCTATATTCTTTAAATTTTTCATCTTTTTTCCTCGTAAATCTCATTTTCTCCATTTTTTTATTTTAAGAGTTGGCATTTAATGGGCATTTGCGACGTTCAAATTTATCAATTTTTGTAAAGTTCAGCGGAGCAATCTATACTTTTTAAAAATGAAACTTTTTTATACCTTCCGACTTTCGGAGATACACTTTTTATTTTTTACACTTTTCAAAACCTTTCAACTTTCAGAGATATACTTTCTCAAAACAAAACTTTTTTAAAAAGTTCGCCAGCGAAAGATTGAATCTTTTATTTCAAAACTTTTTTATACCTTCTAACTTTTGAAGATTAACTTTTTGACTTTTACACTTTTTTTAAAAGTTCAACTTTGAAAAATTGGTTCTTTTATTTTTGGAATCTTTTTAAAAGTTCAACTGAAACAAAATAACTTTTTCAGATTTAAACTTTTTTGAAAAGTTTTTTTCTCAGAGATATACTTTTTGATTTTCAAACTTTTTTTGAGATTGCAACTTTTGAAGTTATACTTTTTAAATTTCAAACTTTTTAAAACCTTTCAAGTTTTGGAGATACACTTTTTATTTTTGGACTTTTAAAAACCTTCCGAGTTTTAGAGATTGAATCTTTTACTTTTGAACTTTTTAAAAAAGTCTGCCAGACCTCAAAGAACTTTTTATTTTTTAAGCTTTTTCCTTTTTATATATGCCCATTTAATGCGACTTTGCGACGTTTGTATTTTTAAAAATATTGAAAAATAAGATTTTCTTGCATTTTTTGAAGAAAATTTTCAAAATTATATATTTTGTCATCCTCGCCACGTTTGATGTGTTATTTTTCTTGCCGTTGTGCTTTGTGTGTAATATCTTATTCCGTCAAGTAAATGATTCCATCCCTTATTTGGGATACCTGCTTTTTTGTCATTCCAAGTATGATTACGGAGTTCTTTAACGAGGTTAACAGATTCCTTGTCTGTGATAATATCATAGTCCTGAACGAGCCGGATGCCCTCTATAACGCTACCTTCCTTCTTGATAACCCCCTTGATGTTAAATCCAGTGCTTCTTAACTCTGAAATCATCCGTGGATCTTCACTATCTGCA
>Ga0307378_10011898_pt1 | contig 11172 bp, 12 predicted proteins | sample UN1MG_FD_202238 | JGI IMG/M metagenome (GOLD analysis project Ga0307378, IMG submission 202238) | Soil microbial communities from Risofladan, Vaasa, Finland - UN-1 | ecosystem: Environmental > Terrestrial > Soil > Coastal area > Acid sulfate soil | place: Finland: Risofladan, Vaasa | collected...
AGAAGGGCGGCGGAGTCAGCGGCGCATGTAAGGCTGGCAAAGGAGTGCGACAACATCAACGAGTGGTTTAGATTACCAGCCGCTATAGCTAACGAAATGATATTGGAAGTGATACATGAATACTGAAAAAACAACGGATAATCTAGTAGACGACATTTACGCACTGATGGAAAGCAAGGATGCTGACCCGTCTGTAGATGTAGAGAAGGAGATAGAGAAGTTTGGGGAAGGTGTGAAGGCGCTGATGCGCACAGAGTTTGGTCGGAAGAAGCGAGAGGATAACCGCAAGCTGCGCTTGTCGAACATTGGCCGCACTGACAAGTACCTCTGGAATCACTTTAACGGCACAGAGAAGGAAGAAATACAGCCACACACTTATGTCAAGTTTATGTATGGTCACTTGATTGAAGAGATGTTAATCTTCTTGACACGTATGGCAGGACACACAGTAACAAACGAACAGAAAGTGTGTAAGGTAAACGGCATTGTGGGCCACATGGATTGCTCTATAGACGGAGTAGTGACAGACGTTAAGTCAGCTAGTAGTTTTGGTTTTAAGAAGTTTAAGGATGGCTCACTAGCGTTTGATGACCCGTTTGGTTATATTGATCAAATCAAAGCATATGCACACGCGGAGGGAGAGACTAAGTTTGGCTGGTTAGCGATGGACAAAGCTAACGGTCATTTGACTTATCTAAAGTATGACCTAGAAGACAAACAATCCCCTGTCTATGAAATACTCAAGGCACCTATTACCGAAAGGATAGAACACGTAAAAAAGCTAGTAGAGCAGCCAGAACCAACGGAGTGGTGTACCCAACCAGTGCCAGACGGCAAATCAGGAAATACAAAGCTCTCTATTGGTTGCTCTTATTGTCAGTTCAAAGACCACTGCTATCCAAATTTAAGAGTCTTCAACTACGCTTACGGGCCAAAGTATTTAGTCAACGTAGTTAGTGAGCCACGGGTAAGGGAGATTCTTTTAGATGAAACAGGCTTTTAGGTCAGGACTAGAGAAAAACTTATCAGAGAAGCTAGACGGGCAGTACTTGTTTGAACCATACGGTCTGCCTTACACTACACACAGGAAGTACCTACCGGACTTCGTACACGAAGACAAGGCAGTACTGATTGAATGTAAAGGTTTCTTTAGAGTAGGCGACACACAGAAGTATACAGCTATCAGAGACTCAATGCCGGAGTGGGAGTTAGTCTTTGTTCTCAGCAACCCACACAAGAAGGTACGGAAGGGCGGTAAGATAACAATGGGTGAGTGGTGTGATAAGCAAGGCTTTAAGCATTATACTATAGACACAGCCAAGGAAATGACCAAGTACATTAAAAGGAAGAAAGTCTAATGGCCTATACATTTGAAGAGTACAGAGAAGCTTTCCTAAGAGACAGTGATGAAGTGCTTATCTTAGAGACACTCAACATAACAAGTGAAGATTTACTTAACGCTTTTGAAGACCGACTTATAAGATACAGAGAAGAGGAATTAGACGATGAGCATTAATAACGCAACACCAGCAGACTGGGATAGACTACGCAAGCAAGCACCGGCCATTGAGACTACAATAGATGAGTCAATGATGCAAGTCTATGTTGATATGTCGAAGGAAGAGCTTGAAGCGTACATCTTTGATGAAGATGAAGACGTAGTAAACAAACCTGACCATTACAACACCGGCAACATTGAGTGTATTGATGCAATAGAGGAGTCTATGTCCAGCATTGCATTCCAAGGCTATCTCAAGGGCAACTGCATGAAGTACCTGTGGCGCTATGACTACAAGGGCAAGCCCGTAGAGGATCTTCAGAAAGCACAGTGGTACTTAGCTAAGCTGTTGAATGTTGTTGTCTTTGAAGAAGGAGAAGAATGATGGGTAAGGTTTCAGTAAAGATAGAGATGGGAAAAGAACAGACGACTCAATTTACAGTAGACAACGTCAATGAGATTGAAGCCAAACTTAAAGATTTGCATGGGCTGTCTGACTTTGAGAAGGACTATTTTAAGAATAAAGGCACGTTAGACAAACAGATAGCTAGTGGGTGGTATTACTTGGAGAATAGTGTTAATTACAGCGACCTTTGTGCGGCACGGGAAATCATGGACGCTGCTAAAGTGCCCCCTAAAAGACGAGGAAAAGCGGCATGAGTAACGGGCAGACACACGGAGGTAAAGGTTCAGCCACACGCCCCACAGACACACATAAGTACGCAGATAACTATGATGCTATCTTTGGTAAGAAGAAAAAGGAAAAGAAAGAAGAAGTCTACAAAGCTGTCAATGAAGTTCTTAGAAAAGAAAAACTAAAGGAGATGCAAGATGAAAGTTAAAATGTATCCTTTAATAGAGAGGCTAGTTGACGAAGGTATAGAGGCAGGATGGAACAGAGCGCACAAGCACACGGATGCGCCTATTGAAGAAACCATTAAGAACTGCATTCAAGAATATATAATGAACGGCTTTGATGAAACATTTGAATTTAACCAAGAGGCAGAATAATGGATCAGTATCAACAATTTATACACAAGAGCCGCTATGCACGTTGGATGCCAGAGGAAGGCCGTAGAGAGACATGGGCAGAGACAGTACAGCGTTACGTGGACTTCTGGGCTAACCGTGGACAGATAGATGAGAAGACCTCTAAGAAGCTGTTTAAAGCTATTCACGACTTAGAAGTAATGCCGTCAATGCGCTGCCTTATGACAGCAGGTGCAGCACTAGACAAAGACAACGTAGCAGGCTTTAACTGTTCTTACCTTGCCATTGATTCACCACGTAGCTTTGATGAGCTGATGTATGTGCTTATGTGCGGCACAGGTGTAGGGTTCAGTGTAGAGCGTAACTTCATTACTAAGCTACCAGTAATCGCTGAGTCATTCCACCACACGGACACTACGATTGTAGTGGGTGACAGCAAGATAGGATGGGCTAGTGCCTTCCGTGAGCTAATCGCTATGCTGTACGCAGGTAAGATACCTAAGTGGGACATGTCCGGTGTACGTCCATCAGGTGCACGATTAGAAACCTTTGGTGGTCGAGCGTCAGGCCCACAGCCTCTTGATGATTTGTTTCACTTCTGCGTAGGTATATTCCAGAAGGCTGAAGGTCGTAAATTGACGAGTATTGAGTGCCACGATGTAGTCTGTAAGATTGCTGACATTGTAGTTGTAGGTGGTGTCAGACGTTCAGCTTTGATTAGCTTGTCTAACCTATCCGATAGCCGCATGGCTAAAGCTAAGTCAGGTGCTTGGTGGGAGAAGGAAGGTCACCGTAGGCTTGCTAACAACAGTGTAGCGTACACAGAGAAGCCAGACTTTGAAGCTTTCCTCAACGAGATGCAGACCCTGTATGAGTCCAAAGCAGGTGAGCGTGGTATCTTTAGTCGTGTAGCAGCACAGAAGATAGCAGCACGTAATGGCCGTAGAGACCCTAACCACGACTTTGGTACTAATCCTTGCAGTGAGATTATCCTACGTAGTAATCAGTTCTGTAACCTGTCAGAGATTGTTGTACGTGCAGATGACACACTCAAGACACTCAAGGCCAAGGCTGAGGTCGCTGCGATCATTGGTACACTACAGGCTACTCTGACAAACTTTAGATACTTACGTAACTGCTGGAAGAAGAACACGGAAGAAGAAGCGTTGCTAGGTGTCAGCATGACAGGCATCATGGATCATGAAGTGACCAGTCGCGCTGACGGTTCACCTATGCTTGCTGTATGGTTAGAGGAGATTAGAGATGTTGCTGTTGCGACTAACAAGAAGTGGGCTGAGAAGCTTGGCATTAATCAGTCTACAGCTGTTACTGCTGTTAAGCCGTCTGGTACTGTGTCTCAGCTTGTTGACAGTGCTTCTGGCATCCATCCTCGCTTCTCTGAGCATTACATTCGACGTGTACGTTCAGACAAGAAAGACCCGCTTGCAGCCTTCATGCAGGCAGCAGGATTCCCAGTAGAACAAGACGTTATGTCAGAGTCATCGTTAGTGTTTGGGTTCCCTGTCAAAGCACCTACAGGTAGTACGACAGTTAAGATGGTAGGCGCTATGGAACAGTTAGCACTTTGGAAGACTTACCAGAACCACTGGTGCGAGCATAAGCCAAGTATCACTGTATACTACACAGACAGCGAGTTCCTGCAAGTAGCACAGTGGATATGGGATAACTTTGACATCTGTAGTGGTATTAGTTTGTTGCCTGTAAGTGACCATACGTATCAGCAAGCTCCTTATGAGGACATTGATGCTGAGAAATACGAGGAGTTACTAGCAGCAATGCCACAAGGTGTTAATTGGAATGACCTAATCTACTTTGAGCAGGAGGATAACACAACAGGCTCTCAGGAGTTAGCGTGTACTGGTGGAGCGTGTGAAATAGTTTAAGGTGTAAAAAGTGTAGTAAATTAGCATTTATTGGTAGGTAAAAGTGTAGTAAACTAAGGGGCCTTGCGGCCCCTTTTTTATTCCTCTTGATTACCGCCTGTAAGCATACCTACTCCTACACCGGAACCTACCCCTACAGTTCCTGCGGTTCCCAGTTTAAACTGAGCAGCCTTTGCCCTTGCTGTGTCAGCCTCAGTAACGACTGGTTTAGCCTCTAGTAAAGCTCTTTTTGTATATGCTTCAGGAGTTTCTTTAGCTAGTTTTTTAACGCCTGTTGTTTGTTCAGTGTCTTTAAGGGCCTTCTTTATTTTAGCGGGCGTAGCTGTGGTCTTTATTTGTTTGTTGTTATACCCTGAACCTGTTTTATAAGAAGACTCTATTAAGGGAGAAGCTGTTATTAAACCATGCCCTCCAACGGGATTAAGACCAAACATATCATGCCCGTCACTCAACATTGTATACATTTTTTCTTTGTTAGGATCAACCACAACAAAAGCGTTCATCCCTCCTAGTTCTTGCTGTCTTGACGTATAAGCCTGTTGTGTAACTAAGTAACCTTCAGGATCTCTGATGTCTGTAAGGTTTCTACTTCCTACAGCATTCCCTGCTTCGTCGCTAACCCGTGCCATCTTTATTGTTCTGGTATCTAAGAGTTTATCAAAGGAAGATAGAACTTTTTGTTCCCCTTTTTGTAGTTTTCTCCCTGAAGCTTGCTTTGCTCTGGCTCGTAATAAAGTGTCTAACATAACACTTTGCTGATCCCCTGCGCCCATTTTTTTCATAAGCTGAAAAGCAGTATTATCTAAAGTAGAGGCCACTTGCAAATACTCTACCATTTCTCTGCTATCTAACTTATCTACAGGGTTTCCTCCCGCTGCTTTCTTTAAGTTATTTACAGTTTTTAAATATTTATCTGTGGTTTGTCCTCGCAGTGCTCTAACGACAGGGGCACCTGCTCCAGCGGCTGCTACGGACTCTATGTATCCTGCGTTCTTTCCTGCTGATGGGTCTTTTATTTGATATTCATAGCGGGCGTTAGGGTTTGCTATGTGTGGCCCTTGAGTAAGATGTGTTAAAGCCCTATTTACTATGGAATCAGGTACTTCCCCTACGGCTCTAAAGCCGCCACCAATTCCAGAGGCTAATCTAGCTGTGTCTTCTCTAGGTATGCGTGAGTCTAAATATTTTAAACCGACAACACTCCTCTCAAGTAACGTATCTTCTGTGTTAGGCAGCTGACGAGAAATAGAGATAGCCGTTAGGTCTGCATCTTGCCCTACATCACTTGCCCAGTCGCTGACCTTCCTATCTGAAATACCAAGAACTCTGCGGTTTGCTACGCCTTGAGGACTAACGCTTTCTTTAATAGCAGGAACAATAGAGCTTGTAGCTTCTTTAGCAAAATTAAATGTACCTTTTATAGGGTTAGAGTAAAACTCAGGAATGTGTGTGGGCGTGTTTTGTAAAGTCTTGTTTATTAGGTTCCCTGCGCTTGTTAGCATCCCTTTAATAGGTCTGACAGCCATGCCAGCCAGAGGGATAGCGCTGGCATACCCAAGGCCTGCCATGAGGTAGTCCCCCTGTTGTCTTGATTGCTCTGCTTCTGCAAAAGACTTAAGCTCACCAACAACAGGAGTAAAGTCAGCCGCAGTACCTAGAGAGCCTAAAGCACCTTCTCTCTGCTTTTCTGGTGACTGGCTTGCAATGTATTGGCCAGCAGACTTAGGCTGCATAAGCATTTCATTATAACGCTGTAGAAAAGTGTCGGCCATGTTTATTCCTCTCCTTTAAGCTCTTCTTCTGTGTAGTCTTCCGCTTGAGTAGTGGGTAGCTTCATAAGCTCCACGACAAAGGCCCTATCAGTCGCTATGGCTTTGCGCATGGCTGAGTTCTTAGTTGCTTTAAGGGCTTTATCAGTCTCCCTTAGAAGAGCCCCTAGAGCCTTCCTACCGCTAGGGCTAACAGCGCCGCGTTTAACAGCATACGCAATAGCGCCTGCTCCAGCAGCAACGGACGCAAGCGGGAGGTAACCAGCAAGAGTAATATAGCCGCCACCGGAGACTAGTAAGCTGGCTGCAATGTACTTACTAAGGGCTGATTTAGGTGCTTGAGTGCCTGTGGCTCCTTCAATATTCTGAATTATTCTACCTATTTTTAAACTGGCATCTGCCCCCGCTTTATCATAAACATCGTCAGCGGCCCTCAACCACAGATGCATCTTACGTAAGTCTTTTTTGACATTAACGTCTGGAACAGCCTCAGCAACTTTAAGATTCAAATGGTTACGCATGGCTCTTTTAGCAATGTCAATACCGTTTTGTTTGTTGCCTTCATAACTACCCTTGCCCATCTCAGCAAGTGCTTTGTCTATCTGTCGCCTTACGTTTAAAATTCCAAGGGCCGTACCATCCGACTCTCTAATTAGCTTTTCAGCAAGCTTAAAGAGTTTAGACGCGGAAGAAGACGCATCACCAACAAGCGCAGGGTTAAGCTTTTGTAGTGACTTTGCAATGTTTTCTAGTTCTAAGGTAAGCTGGCCTTTGTCCATGTCAACATTAGCTTTGTTTAGTCTTGCGTCTAAACTTTTGTGCTTATTTTCAACAGCTTGTAGTATTACTTTACCGTTCTCAGTGAAGCTTGCACCATCTTTTAAGTCTAGCTCTATTAAGTTACTAACTACTTCCTCTTCGTCAGGTGTAGGTGTATACTCTAAAGTGCCGAACTTATTTGCTGTCTTTCTCTTAGCTCTTTCCTTTGCAACTTCAGTGGTCTGTAAAGGTGTTATAAGATCGTGCAGGAAAGACCTAGTAGCTTTTGTTTCAATCTTCCGACCTGTCTCATATACTTTATCACCGGCCCTCCCTAAGATGCCCTTACTGTTGTCTGGAACAGGCCCACGTAAAGCAGGTGGCTTTAACCACTCAGCTACGTTGACTACACCTTCGACAGATGCAGCATCGTTAGGGTTCTGCTCCTTCCACTGCATATATTTATCTTTAACAAAACCCGCAGGCCCGCTAAGAATCTCAAGCCCAGCTCTAGTTACAGGGTTGTCAAGCAAAGGAGTCATTACGCTTTTTACATTATTGGCCACAAACTCTTCTACTTGGTCAGGTATGATATTAACTAAAGCGCCCTTCATGCCCACTTGTATGCCTTCACCTACAACAGTGTTTAAAACACCTAAACCACCCTTAGCCGCTACGTTAAACAAACCTTGACCTACACTCTCCTGACCAGTCATAACCTGACCAGCCTGTTGTCTAGCAAAGCTACCAAAGTCTTGAGCAGCTTGACCTATGTTTTGTCCTGCAACACCTAGTTGACGTACATCTGCATTTGGAAGATCGGGAACATACTGACCAGCCGCCTGTGCTTCTGAGCGACCCCTTGCTTCAGTTTGTTGCTGAAGAAGAGGCGTAAGCTCATTAACCACGTCTAAACGCTGATCAGTTATTGCCTGTGTAATTGCTGCTCTGAGTTGTTCTTCATTCATTGAAGTAATCCTTGCGCTCTTAAGTAAGCCTCAGTTTCAGGAGTCATTGTAGAACCAGTGCCCGCAGGTGCAACCTCTCGTTGAGCAGGAGGAGCAATGTAGAACACAGAATTAAGGTCAGTAAATGTCTCACCGGCCGCAGCAGCTAGTTTCATTACTTGATCAAGAGAGGCGTTGTTTGTCTCAATAGCGTTACGAGAAACACTTTCTTCAAGATCCAAAAGTCTAGCGATTGTTTGTGAGTCAAAAGAAGGATCAGCACCAGAAATGCTTTCTAAGAACATACGATCTTTGTCCGTAAATCCCTGACCCCCGCCAAAGATAGGAATCATCTCTAGAACGGCGCGGCTTCTTGATGCTATTAAAGCTTTAGAAGCTGCTACACCGTCCATGTACTTTTCGGGCAACAAGCCAGTAGAGTTAAGAATAGATAAGGACTTATTAGCCCACTCAGTCCCGAATCCGGTTCTTGCTCCTGACTCTAATAGCTCTCTACTCATATTGGTAGTTTCTAAAACTTTACGCGCAACTTGGGCTGTTTTGTTAGCTTCTAAGAAAGAAGACGTAGCTCCTCGAGTTAGTTGTTGAATAACAGTGTCAGCCGTGCTGATTTGTTTTGTAACTACAGGTGCAGGGGTATAGCCTAGCTCTGAAGGAGTAGCCCACCTGTCTGTTTCTTCATCATAAACTTTAGCACTAAACTCATTAACACGTCCGTATACTGTTTCACCTTTTTCATTCAAAAAGGGTTTAAGGTCAGCCTTGTCACCACGAATAACTTTAAGCAGTTCTTCGGGGCTAGTCTGGTTATAGGTGCCTTTCTGAATGTCTTTAAGGATGCTTTCAGGTGCGTTGTATTGACGAGCAATAGCAATCTTGCCTTTAATACCTTTAGAAGCAAGAGTGTCGGACTCTTCAATCTTTCTAATCTGTTTTGCAGCTTCAGTCATGTCACCGTTGTTACGCAACAGCTCCGCTGTGTTCTCCAAACCCAAGGCACCCGCCTGCTCAATCAAGGCTTCGCGTCTTTGCTGATTAGCAAGCAGCTGTGCGTTCTCTACTTTAAACTTTTCTTCCATAGCAAAGGAAGCTTGTGGGTCAATAACTCTAAGAAGCTCAACAATCTTGGGCTGGTCTGCGGTTTTCTTGGGGTTTAACTGAATAAGCTGCTCTTCAATTTTCTGAGCAGGGCTTCTAAAGTCTGTACCGAACAAATCCCCCATACCTTGTTGCGCACGTTGCTCACCTTGCTGAATACCCTGTAGAGTCTGTCCCAACAAATCTCTAGGCATACCTGCGACACCAGCCGAAGGGTTAGGTCGTTGACCTGTAAACATACCTGTGTAATCAATAGCCATTGTTGTTCTCCTTTATAGTCCTAACCAGCTTTTAGCATCATTGCCCAAATCTTTAATCCACTGAGGTGTTGGGGCGTCTCCTAAACCTACCGCTGATCCTAAAGCACCACCTACACCACCTCCACTGAGCAAACCGCCTGTAGCATTAACACCTGTGCCGCCGCCTAACAAGAGGTTGCTGTAGCTTTGGTCTCTAGCCGCCTGTGCCGTTGCTGCCATCTGGTTTGCTGATAACAAAGATTCAATGCCCGCAGCACCAAGTTGAGACTGCAACTGAGCGCCCTGTCGTTGTCCAGCTCCAGCAATGTTAGCAAGTTGAGCACCAATGCCTAGGGCATCAAGTTGCTGCTGCTGTGGGACGTATGCTTGGCCTAAGAGACCTTGCCCTAAAGCCAGCTGCTGTTGCTGCTCACCTAATGCCATTTGACGTGCTTGGAAAGCTGCTTGATTCATTGCTTCCTGTTGTGCTTGATTGAAACCAAACTGTTCAGCACCTTGACCACCATACTGTGCAGAGGATACACCACCACGACCACGAGCAAACAACTCTTCATTAAGACGCAACTGATCACGCTGTTCCTGCGGGTTCTGAATAGCTCTAATCTGATTGTAGATGTCTTGACTAGCTTGGCCTACGTCTCCTGTAATACCACCAAACAGGCCACCAGCTTGTTGTGTCAACTGTGCTTGCATTGCTGCTTGCTCAGGTGATAGACCCAAGTTAAAGCCACCTTGAGCGTCAGTCTGTGTAGTGCCAGCACCCGTGGTTACAGAGAAAGGCTTAAAGGTAGAAGTATCTACAGCCTGTTGGCCTACACGAGTGGCTTCCGCTTGGCCTTGAGCGCCTAGTTGTTGCAGCCTGTCAATGTTTTCTCTGTTTTGATAATAAGTAGAACCAAGCTGTGCTGCACCACCCAATAAGCCACCTAAGTCAAAACCGCTAGTGTTTGAACGGCCTAACATGCCTGACAACGCACCAGCGCCTGTTTGATCAGCTTGATTGAAAGCTGTTTGATTAAACCCTGTAGGGCTTACATTTTGCATAGGTGTGGTTAAAGCTGAAGTAAAGGCTGATTGATTAAATCCTGTAGTGGGACTTACGTTTTGCATGGGTGTAGTTAAAGCTTGATTAAAAGCCGATTGATTTAAAGCCATTAGATAAGTCTCCCTATAAGAGCAAGTATGTCAATTTTTTGAATGGAAAAGGCAGCGTTATTAATCTCAGCTTCAATGCCGACAGTCACAACGGAACCGCTACCAGTACTATTTACCTTTGGTGTTTGAATTACAATAGATGCGGAATATTCAGCGTCAGTGTTGTACTCCGACAAGCCGTACTCTGCTATATTACTAGAACCAAAAGTAAACTCTTGCTTTGTGAAAGCAGAGGTATAATCATAGCCCCAATTAAGTGTAGTTGGTGTAGCTTGACCACCAATAATAGTCAAGTTAAACTTCTTCAAGAACTTTAAGTGAGCAGGACTTTGGAAGTCATTTGGGTTGCTAAAGTACCGTAGCTGATAACGCTCGTCACCATCAAGATAGCCACCGTACTTCGCAATACCTAAAGCTTGTCCCATGTACAGTGTGTCGTCTACAAACAAGAAGAAAGCTGTTGGCTTTAAAGAAGACCACGTAGTTACACGGAACGACCCATTTTCTAAAGGCTGCCTAACATCAAAACAATATACAATTCCACTCTCAGGGAATGTTATTAAGTAAAAAGCATCTATTGGACTATAGACAGCTTTAATTGCTTCCCTGTGTCCGTTAGACTGTTCTTCAACTGAGACTAAACTCAATAAGTCTGTACGTACATTTTTACTTATGTCGTTTAAAGGTAAAGATTTTTGTTGTAAAAGACGACCTAAAGACATCACACCACGACTAGATAAGAACAGTAAGTCTGTACCTGTGGAGTGTATA
>Ga0307378_10011899_pt1 | contig 11171 bp, 13 predicted proteins | sample UN1MG_FD_202238 | JGI IMG/M metagenome (GOLD analysis project Ga0307378, IMG submission 202238) | Soil microbial communities from Risofladan, Vaasa, Finland - UN-1 | ecosystem: Environmental > Terrestrial > Soil > Coastal area > Acid sulfate soil | place: Finland: Risofladan, Vaasa | collected...
GTTCTTGCCGAGGCCGGGGTGGAAGGCTTGGCGCTCGAGACCATGACGGACCTGGCCGAGGCGAAGCTGGCGCTCGCCGCGGCCCGCCAGACGGGACTCCCGGTGGTGGTCTCGATGGTTTTCGATTCGGGCAAGGAGAAGGATCGCACAATGATGGGGGTCACGCCCGAGCAGGCGGCCGAGGAACTGACCGCCGCCGGCGCCGACGTCATCGGCGCCAATTGCGGACGGAGCATCAAGGGTTTTGTTCCCATCTGCCGACGCCTTCACAGCGCAACCAAGAGACCCATCTGGATCAAGCCCAACGCCGGCCTTCCCGAATGGGTCGAGGGGAAGGTGGCTTACCCGACGACACCAGAGGAGTTCGCCGCCTTTATCCCCGCACTCGTCGAGGCCGGGGCGAGTTTTGTGGGCGGATGCTGCGGGACAACACCCGAGTTCATCAGGGCGATCAAGGCAAAGATGCAGGCACTGGGGGCGAACTGACCGGCGAATCCTATTTGGGGTGTTCCCTCTGCGTCTCAAACTCATCAGTTGCGAAATCTTCTACCGCGAGATGTCCGCGGCGGTGGCGCGCTCGGTGAACACCGTGGATATCGAATTCCTCCCCAAAGGCTTGCACGACATCGGCAGCGCGAAGATGTTGGGGCGCGTTCAGGAGGCGGTGGATCGTGTGGACGCTTCGAAGTACCAGGCGGTTCTTTTCGGTTACGGGCTCTGCAACAACGGTCTGGCGGGCCTGACGGCGCGCGCGATCCCTCTGGTGGTGCCGCGAGCCCACGACTGCATCACCGTTTTTTTCGGGAGCAAGGAACGTTATCTGGACTATTTCAACTCCCATCCGGGCGTCTATTTCAAGACCACCGGTTGGATCGAGCGCGGGGAGGATGCGGGCGAGCTGAAGCAACTTTCCATTCAGCATCAGATCGGGATGGACCAGAGCTATGAGGAGCTCGTCGCCAAGTACGGCGAGGACAACGCGAAATACCTCTACGAACAACTCTGCAGCTACGCTCGGCACTACTCCCAGCTGACCTTCATCGAGATGGGCGTCGAGCCGGACGGCAGTTACGAGCAACACACCCGCGAGCTGGCCGCCGAGCGCGGCTGGGAATTCGAAAAGGTCGGGGGCGACCTGTCGTTACTCCAACGTCTCGTCGACGGTGAGTGGGACGAGAAGGAGTTCTTGCTGGTCCCGCCCGGGTGGCGGGTGGCGGCCAGGTACGATGAAGGCATCATCACGGTCGAGGAGGTTGCACCGTGACCGGCCGCGAGCGGATTCTGGCCATGATCGAAGGGCGCCCCGTCGACCACCTGCCCTTCATGCCCATCACCATGATGTTTGCCGCTGACCGGATCGGAGTGAAGTACCGGAGTTACGCCACCGACTATCGCGTTCTTGCCGAAGCCCAGGTTCGCACGGCGGAAGAGTTCGATTTCGACTATGTTTCCTGCATCTCCGATCCCGGGCGCGAGGCCGCAGATTGCGGCGCCACCGTCCAGTATTTCGACGACCAGCCGCCGGCGATTGACGAGACTCGCGCCCGTCTGGCAAACAAGACTCAGCTCGCGCATCTGAAGGTCCCCGATCCGTCGGCCGACGGACGCATGCGCGACCGCGTTCGGGCGGCGGCGCTTCTGAAGGAGCGCGCCGGCAAAGACAAGCTAGTCGAAGGCTGGATCGAAGGTCCCATGGCCGAGGCCGCAGACCTGCGCGGAATCAATACCGTGATGCTGGATCTTTACGATGACCCGGAATTCGTCCGCGACCTGTTCGCCTTCACAGTGGAAATGGAATTGAGTTTCGCCAAGGCCCAGGTGGTGGCGGGCGCGGACCTCATCGGGGTTGGGGATGCTGCGGCGTCACTCATCGGCCCGCGTTTCTACGAGGAATTCGTCTGGCCCTATGAAAAGAAGCTGGTGGACGGGCTCCATTCCATGGGCGCGCTCGTCCGGCTCCACATTTGCGGCAACACCCGGCAAATCCTGGAAGGAATGGGCCGGTTGGGGTGTGAGATTGTGGACCTGGATTTCCTGGCGCCGCTGGCCGAAGGTAGGGACAAGATGGGGCCCAGCCAGATCCTCCTGGGCAATATCGACCCGGTGCGTGTGCTTCGCAACGGGTCCCGCGAGGCCGTCATCGAAGCCATCGCCGAGTGCCATCGTCAAGCCGGACCACGCTACATCGTCGGCGCCGGATGCGAAGTTACGCGCGACACACCACACGAAAACCTCCGCGCCCTCGCCGAATACGCGCGGTCTCATCAGCCGGACAATTGAAGCGTCGCAAACCCTCCGTGCTCGCGTAGAATCCTGAAACGATGAAGAAGGACCGTGTCCAAATCGAGCTGCAGCCGCTGGGGAAGCGCTTCAAGCTCGAGCGTGGCGCTCCCCTGCAGGATGTCCTGTTCGCGCACGGCGTGGAGTTTCCTTGCGGCGGACGGGCGCGATGCAAAGGCTGCCGCATTCGGGTGGCGCGCGGCTCGCTGCCCGTCACGCCGGAGCAGGAAGCGCTCCTGACGCGCGAGGAGCTTGACGCCGGCTGGCGCCTCGCGTGTGTGAGCCGGGCGGAGTGCGATTTGACGCTCGAGCTCGGACAGTGGGAGGCGGCTATCCTCGCAGACAGTTCGGCGTTTGAATTCACGCCGCGCGAGGGATTGGGCGTCGCCGTGGACCTGGGGACCACAACCCTGGTGGCCCAGTTGCTCGATCTCAGCAACGCGCACGTGCTTTCGGTGCGTACGGCCCTCAACCTCCAGGCGCGCGCCGGCGCGGACGTGATGAGCCGGATCTCCTTCGCGCTGGCGGAGAACGGCTTGCGCCGGCTGAGCACGCTGATTCGCAAACAGGTAGGGAGGCTCATTGAAGAATTGCTTGAAGGCGCCAGAGTCCCTGGCCGCTGGGTCCAGTCCGTGGCGATCGCGGGCAACACGGTCATGCATCATCTGTTTTGCGGAATCGATGTCGCGCCGCTTGCCCACTATCCTTTCGAGCCCCAGCGCGCCGGGCTCGAGGTTTTTCGCGCCCGCGAACTCGGCTGGAAACTCAAAAGCGACCCTCCGGTGCGCTTCCTGCCCTGCCTGGGGAGTTTCGTGGGCAGCGATATCCTGGCGGGAATCCTGGCGACCAAGCTCGCCGAGAGTCCTGTGCTCGTCGGCCTTGTGGACCTTGGGACCAACGGGGAAATCGTCATCGGAAACCGCGAGCGGCTGCTCTGCGCGTCCACGGCGGCGGGACCGGCTTTCGAGGGCGCGCGAATCTCCATGGGCATGCGGGCGGCGACGGGAGCGATCTCGGCGGTGAAGGTTGATAACGGCCGCCTGCAATGTCACGTGCTCGGCAACGTTGCGCCGCGAGGAATCTGCGGGAGCGGATTGGTGGATGCGGTGGCCGCGGGACTCGAGTTGGGGTTAATCCATCCCAGCGGGCGGCTGAGCGGCGCGGACGGAGGATTGAAGCTCGCTCCTCCCGTTTCCTTGACGCAGAGCGACATCCGCGAACTGCAACTGGCCAAAGGCGCCATCGCAGCGGGCATCCGCATTCTGCTCCAGCACTGGGGCGCTCAGGCAGGAGATTTGACTCGACTTTATCTGGCCGGGGCTTTCGGCAACTACATCAGCCGCGCCAGCGCGCAGCGAATCGGTCTCATTGCTTTTCCGCCATCGATGGTTCAACCAGCGGGCAACACGGCACTGCTCGGAAACAAGCTGGCCCTCTTCAACGCCGACGACGAGGCGTACAACTACGCCTCGATTCGCGCCAAGACCGAGCACGTTTCCCTTCACGCCGACCCGCAATTCCAGGAAATCTTCGTGGAAGAGATGCAATTTCCCGAGCGTTCGCCGACGTAGCTCACGTCCCAGCGTCCAGGCTGCGTGCTACGAGTCACGGTTGGCGGGTGAGAATTCGACTGTTTGCACTGTCTCGTGGTTTCGCGGCAACGAGGAGAGATACTCGAAATTCGTCCCCACCACGCCGGAGGTAGCGTTGATTTCAGGTGTTTCGAAAGCATTGACGACGACGATGGGGCATTTGGCTTCCGCGGCGCGGGTGAAAAGGTTTGACTCATGATAGGACCGATACTTGAGTTCGGTCCCGCTGTTGGCGGCCAGGAAGATGACCTGGGCGCCCGCGCGCGCCTGCTTCAGCGAGAGATGCGGGTCGGGTCCGTCGCTGAAGCCCGGCGTAACCCACATGTCGTTGCAGATGAGAGTCCCGAATTTGATCCCGCCCAGGGTGTGAACCATGGGATATCCGCCAGCCGTGAAATCCGATTCGGAGTAGCAGAGGCAGCTCTTCGCGTACTGGTCCGCCAGCAGGCCTTGCGCGTCAACGATGCGGATCTGATTGTACGTCTTATCCTTTTCTTTCCAGCCGGTCCCGATCAGACCGATTAGGGCAGCTTCGCGGCAGAGGTTCTGGATTTCAGCGAAAGCCATGGCCACTTCCACCCCATCAAACCCCGTGTAGTAGCCGCTCAGGAAACACTCGGGAAACATAATCCAACCGGCGCCGTCTTTCCGGGCTTGCACGAAGGCCTCGCGTGCCCGGTCGAGATTCCTTTTCACATCGTGCGTCGCCTCGAGCTGCGCGAGTGTGATGCGCTGCGACGGCGAGGGATCGGAGGGCGCCCCCCGGGACCGCCCCGGAACGCCAACAGCCAGGGCGAAAAGCCCGGCGGAGCTTTTCAGAAATTCTCGGCGCGATTCCATCCGTGCTCTGCTCATGAAGCCTCTCTGAGGCTCGCGGCCCCTGGTTTTCGCCGGTTATCGTATCCTGCGAGCCCGGAATCTTCAAACGCCGTGACAAGAAATATCACGGTGAGGAAAAACTCAGGGGAGGAGGAATCTTCAGATGGTCCCGTAGAGAAAGTCAGCGCAAACGGAGGCAAGGTTATGATGCCGAAGATGGCCATCCCCGGCGTCGGATACCTGGTCTACTGCCAGGATACTGAGGGAAACCTCTTCGGGACCCACCAGGAAGGACTCATCGGCAAAATGGAGTCGGGTCTCAGAAGGGTGAAGGATGCGGTTCCCGGAGGTTCCGGACTCCGCTGCTGGCTCGATCCAGCAGGATTGAAACGTTTGCGCGGAAGTCATTTCTCCGTCGCTTGCTTTTTTGCAAAGTCCAGCGCGGCGGAATTGATGCAGTAACGCAAGCCGGTGGGCCGGGGGCCGTCGTTGAAGACGTGGCCGAGGTGCGCGTCGCATTTCTTGCACATCACCTCGGTGCGGATCATGCCGTAGCTTGTATCGGATTCCGTTTGGACGTTCTCCTCGGCAATCGGCGCCCAGAAGCTCGGCCAGCCGGTGCCCGAATCGAATTTCGTGTCCGAACTGAACAGCGCCGTCCCGCAGCAGACACAGCGGTAAATGCCCTTCTCGTGGTTGTCGTGGTATTTGCCCGTGAAGGCCCGCTCGGTCCCCTTCTTTCGGGTCACGGCAAACTGCTCGGAAGTCAGAATCTGCTTCCAGTCTTCGTCGGATTTCACCACTTTGTCGCTCATCACGAGACCTTTCCTTTCGCCTGAGTCGGTGAACTCCACAATTGCCACACGGGCTGGGGCGGCATTCAACCTCCTGGGCTGGCCAGCGCTGGTGGCATTTCTGGCATTACCGCAGGCCGGCAGGCCACCGACCGCTGCCGCCACCGCAAGGATTGCCGCGAGTCTCTGGCTCGGGCTTCTGAGACCCCGCCAGCGTATGGATGCGCTTGGAAGCACCTGTCACCCCTCTGTATTGAATCACCTTACGACACCATAGATAAAGATGGATGTGACCGGCTTTTGGTTGCGGCTTTTTCTCCGTCTGCATTTGGCGCAGATTGCGATCCTCCCCCCTGATTGGAGACGCCGCTCTGGTGTATGCTAGCGGCATGTTCATTGGTCATTATGCCGTCGGGTTTGCGGCCAAGCGCTTGGCTCCCCGGACGTCCCTCGGAACGCTGTTCCTTTCCGTGCAATTCGTTGATCTGCTCTGGCCGATTCTTCTTCTCTTGGGTTTGGAACACGTTCGCATCGACCCGGGAAACACCGTGGTGACGCCGCTCGACTTTTACGACTATCCCATCACCCACAGCCTGGTTGGCGCGCTCGCATGGGCGGCGCTGCTGGGGCTCGGTTATTTCGCCGCGCGCCGCAATTCCCGCGGCGCATGGATTGTGGGAGGCTGTGTCTCCAGCCACTGGATCCTCGATGCGGTTAGTCATTGATCCGATCTGCTTCTCCTCCCCGGCGGCACGACTTATGTGGGGCTGGGACTGTGGAATAGTCTGTGGGCGACCGTGCTGGTGGAGGGGGGCATCTTCGTAACCGGGGTGATTCTCTATTGGCGCTTCACCGGCGCGCAAGATCGCACGGGGCGTTACGCATTCTGGTCGCTCGTTGTCGTTCTCGCCGCGATCTATGCCTTGAATCTCGCGGGCCCGCCGCCACCCGGCGTTAGGGCAATCGTGATTGTGGGACTGGCCGGCTGGCTTTTCGTTCCGTGGGCCTACTGGATTGACCGGCACCGGCGGCCGGCAACCGGGCTCGAACCGAAGTGAAGAAGCCTGCTGCAAAATCGACGCGGCTTCGCTAAGATGGGCCAGAAGGGTGATGAACCGGAGGAAGTTCCTTGAAAACACGAGCCTGGCGCTGAGCGCGTTCACAGTTGGCGAGTTGCGCGGTCGCGGGCTGTCTTCACCCGGCGGAGCGTCCGCGGGATCATCCACTCCCCCCAATTTCCTCTTCCTGGTATCTGACGACCAAAGCGCTCCCGACGTCGGCTGTTACGGGAATCCGACGATCCACACCCCCCACCTGGACCGCCTGGCGCTCGAGGGGATGCGGTTTACTAACGCCTTCGTTACATCCCCTCAGTGCAGTCCCAGCCGCTCTTCGATCCTCACCGGCCGTTCGGCTCACGCCACGGGGACGGCGCGCCTGCACTCCCCGCTTCGCTCCCACTATTTAACCATCCTCGAGCATCTCAAGAAGGCGGGCTATTTTGTCGGCGCTTACAAGAAAGTGCATTTGGGAAAGCAGTTCTGGAAGCGCTGGGACTTTGTCGGAGGGGCCAAGCCGCTGGCCGCTTTCTTTGAAGAACGCCCCAAGGACCGCTCTTTTTATCTCCACATCGGTTTCCACGATCCTCATCGCCCCTACCTGCCCGCCGGGCTGTCGCCTTCGCATGACCCCAAGACGGTAGTCGTGCCCGATTTCTTGCCCGACACACCCGCAATCCGCAAGGACCTGGCCCATTACTACGGTGAGATCGGCCGGATGGACGGCAACGTCGGCAAGATCCTCGCTCTTCTCGAGGAGCACGGCCTCGCCGAAAACACTCTGGTCATCTTCGTGAGTGACAATGGCATGCCCTTTCCCGGCGCCAAGGGAACGCTCTATGATCCCGGGATCCAGGTCCCGTTCATCGCCCGATGGCCCGGCACGATCAAGCCCGGCCGGGTCTCTTCAGACCTTGCATCGCTTATCGATCTGCCGCCCACTTGGCTGGATGCCGCGGGAATTCCCATCCCCGAGATCATGGAAGGCTCGAGCTTGCTGAAACTCCTTCGAGGCGAGGAGTATCGCCCGCGTGAAGCGATCTTCGCCGAGCGCAACTGGCACGACAATCTGGACCTGATTCGCGCGGTTCGCACACGTCGCTTCAAGCTCATCCAAAACTACCGGCCGGAGTTGCCCTATCGACCCGTCAGGGACCTGAAGCGCTCCCCGAGTTGGAATTCAATTCTCGAGGTCCGGGAGGAGGGGAAGCTCAGCGCGAGGTTCGAGCAGAGGTTCTTTGCACAACCGCGTCCCGAAGTTGAGCTCTACGATCTGGAGCGCGATCCGGGGGAGACGAAGAATCTGGCCGGCGATCCGGCCATGGCGGATACCGTCCACAGGCTGCAAGAAATGCTCAGCCGGTGGATGAGCAACACCAACGATTTCCTGCCACCGCCCTTGGAGATTTTCGAAAGTGAAGAATCTCCACCTGAAGAATAGTCCAGTCAAAGAATATTGAAATTCTGAAGCTTGCCGGTAGACAGCGTCGAGTGCGAATCGGAGCGGAAGGCTGAGGCTAATTGCGGCGGGCCTTGCGGATTGTGCACGATCGGCGAGGAACCGTGCGCTACTGGCTCGCCGGGCTGTCCGTCAACTGACGGACGCGGCGGTTTCTTCGTCGTGCTTTTCAAGCGCCAGGTAACTTTTCACCAGAGCCGGGAAATTGGCGGTGAACGCTCGCCCGCAGTTGCGGCAGGCCCACAAAGCGCTCGTCATCTCGAGATGGTTCCAGTTGAGGCAGCCGCAGGAGCACACGTACTGAAGCCCTCTGCCGCTGTGTCCCTGAACGACTTTGAGGTCTTCCGGCCTTACAGGAGCGTCCATTCAGATTTCCTCCCGCCGGGGGCCAGTGTGAACTCGCCGTTTCTAACCCCGGGACTTCCATTGTAACCATTTCCGGCTTTTTTGCGTGGCTTGAAATGACCGCGCGTTTCCCACCTAACCGAAGCCTGCTTTTTCCGTCCAACGGAAAACAGGGTAGCAAAAATCATCAGAGATTTCGGCTCTAGGCGTGGATGCGCGACTCCCGTTAGAAGTAGCCGAGCTCCAAAACTTCGCGTTCTTCCGGCGCTTCATTTCGTAACAGCTTGGCAACGTGATTGACGAATCTAACGAAAACTTCCGCGCTGAATGGGTTTCGACTAAGGAAGTCAATATATTCCTGGCGCCGGTCCCTGCGTTTGGCGCTCGTGGCATACTGGCTTCGAACGTTGGAGTTCATACGTTTTGCTTTCCTTAGGATTAGGACCTCATCGATATCAGTAGCAGCCGTACTGAGCGGAGTCATATCCAGCCACTCGGCCGGTGGTGTCCCGAATTCTGTTGAAAAGTAGATAGCGCGTTTTCTCCTGTGAAGCCATAAATTTCTTCTAAGCCGCCAGGGATGCGACCGCGGCCAGATCGAACCAGCCTTCGATGCGCCGCATCTTCACCTGCCGGCTGGCGAACAAGCCGTAGAAGATCAGCAGGGCCGCCTTCTCGGAGGGCAGCGAAGCCTGGGTCTTGACTCGCCGCCGGAACTCTTCTTGCAACCGCTCGATGGCATTCGTGGTCCGCAAGGACTTATGCTGGCTGGCCGGGAAGCCGTAGAAGGTCAGCAACTCCTCGCCCGCCTCTTGCAGGCTGGCGGCCACCGACGGGCACGGCTTCCTCCACTTCGCCAGGAAGCTCTCCCGCGCCCTTTCCGCCGCCGCTCGATTCGCCGCATAGACGATCCGGTTATAGTCCTCATGCACGGCCTCCTGGGCGTGCTCGGGGGCCTTGGCCAGCAGGTTCCGCAGCTTGTGCACGGTGCAGCGCTGATGCGCGACACCCGGCCAGATCCGTTCCATCGCGCTCTGCAGCCCCGCATTGCCATCGCTGATGACGAGCCGCGGCCGGCCCAGATGCCGCGCCGCCAAGTCTTCCAGCACCCCTTGCCAGGCCGCTCCCGTCTCCGCTCCCGCCATGGCCAGGGTGAGCAGGATTTTCTCCCCTGTCGCCTTCACGCCCAAGGCCACCAGCACCGGCAGCGAGACCACCTTGCCCGCGCTGCGCACCTTGGGGTAGATCGCGTCCAGGTAAAGATAGACGATGCCTTCCCCGGCCAGCTCCCGCTGGCGCCAGCGCTCGTAACCCTCCTCAAGCCGACTCACCAGCCGTGACACGGCACTTTTCGACAGCGGCGCCCCACTGAGCAGCGGCTTCAGCGCTCCCCGAATCCGGCGCGTGTTGCCCCCCGACAGATACACGCCCAGGACGGCTTGCTCGACCTCCGGGGAACTCCGCCGATAGCGAGGCAACAGCTCGCTTCGCCATTCGCGTTCTTCTCCTTCCGGATTCACCAAGCGCGCTCGCGGCACCGCCAGCTTCACCGTGCCCGCTCGAAGCGTCCATCGCCGCGCCTTCCTTCCATGCCGGTAGCCGCAACGCCCCGGCGTACGCTGGCTGCGCCGTGCTCCCAGGGCCTCTTCCACTTCTTCGTGGAGAATCTCCTCGATCACTTCGCGCACCCGTTCCCGAATTGCCGCGTCCAAACCCTCTCGCCAAACACCGGCTTGGTCTTCCCCTCCTTCAGTGGTACCTTTCCGCATGGCGTATTCCTCCTGTTCCCGATAGCCCCCAGGGGCCTCTCGGGTTTCTTCTTTCAGTGGCTTTCAGGAGAATACGCCATTCCTTTTTCTACAAGAATCGGGACAGGACCACTCGGCCAGGAGATAATACTTGGCACCTGCGACCGCAAACTTTGTGTCACGGGCCGTTGCACAGGCCTCTTGGAACATCGTCTTGTCGAGATTGGTCTTGCACTCTGCGGCGACGTAAGTGATGTTCGTTGCTCTGGTTTCGCACATTCCTTCTGTGAAGACTTCGGAGTGAGAGGTTTTAATATGGAGGGGCTTACTTATCCCGAAATCTTGGTCCTTACTTCGTATACTCAGGCCGCCACCGACTTGGGGGTTCTCCAAGCTCGAAAGAAAGAAAGCAGATGAGAATGAGCTTACAGGCCCTACGGAAATTTCCAAACCTTGCAGTTCGGGGATGACGCTCGCATGAATCAGCCACGGCAGGAATTCCTCGATAACACTGTTGTCGAGTTTCAGCTGACCCTTTTGACAGTACAGGAAATCAGAGTCACTGTTGAAAATGAGCTCCACGTCTAAGTACAGTCGGTACTCGTTGAGAAGCTGGATCAAGCGCTCGATGCGCTCGACTGGAGCGCCGCTAACGGTCTCCATCTGTTCGATCCAACTATGGTAGCGTGCCATGGCCTGCTCAACCCGAGGTCTGTCCCCTGCCGGGAGCTTCTCGTTTTCTAGCGTCGCGTTCAGCTTATCTAAGTGTGCTGGCATACCCAAATTGTCCGATGGGTTCCCGTCTCGCGGCCTTAGGCTCAAAAATCGGAGATGAACGGACTTCGAAGATGCGATCTAAAGCTTGCCGGATATCAACCGCAGCAGTGAGAGGCGCGACCTTTAGCGCACTCTCCAACACAAGCTTGCCGATGAGTCTAGGGTCGGCGAAAGGGCTCTTCACCTGTTCGACGCCAGTGAAGTGCAGAATGTCCTCGAATATCTTTAGCCCAAACTTGTTCTTAAAAACGCGCTCTTGTCGGGTCCTCAACCGCAATCCCGCGCATTTTGTCGCCAAA
>Ga0307378_10011900_pt1 | contig 11171 bp, 12 predicted proteins | sample UN1MG_FD_202238 | JGI IMG/M metagenome (GOLD analysis project Ga0307378, IMG submission 202238) | Soil microbial communities from Risofladan, Vaasa, Finland - UN-1 | ecosystem: Environmental > Terrestrial > Soil > Coastal area > Acid sulfate soil | place: Finland: Risofladan, Vaasa | collected...
GTGGTCCTCCTTTTCAATTAATTTTGTAAATGAGCTGATGCTAACCCATCACGCTCGGTGAGGCCACTGACCTATTTATTCATGATGGCTTGGCGGTTATCTTATCGCCTCTTTAAGAGCCTCGATCAATTGATCCACCTGCTCGTCGGTATGGCCGGCACAGAGGCTGATGCGGAGGCGGGAGGAGCCGGAGGGCACGGTGGGCGGGCGGATGGCCTGAGCGTAGATGCCGCGGTCGAGGAGGGCGGCGGAAAGGCTGAGCGCGGCTTCGGGGGTCCCGAGGACCACGGGGACGATGGCCGCGGACCCGGGCCCGGCGTCCTGGCCCATCACCGAGAGCGCCGCGCGCAGGCGGTCGGCGTGGGCCAGCGCGCGCTCCCTGCGCCAGGGCTCTTCGCGGATGACGCGGAGGGCTTCGAGGGCGGCGCCGGCGGCGGCGGGCGCCGGGCCGGTGGTGAAGATGAAGGTGCGGGCGCGGTTGACCAGGAACTCGATCAATTCCGCGCTCCCGGCCACGAACGCGCCGGAGCTGCCCAGCGCCTTGCCCAGCGTGCCCATGAGAACGTCCACGTCAGCGGCGGCGAGCCCGAAATGTTCGAGCGCTCCGCGGCCGGACTGGCCGAGCACGCCGAGCGCGTGCGCCTCGTCCACCATGATCATGACATTGTGACGCCGCGTCGTCTCGATCAGCTCCGGGAGCGGCGCCACGTCGCCCTCCATGCTGAACACGGTCTCGGTGACCACGAGCTTGCGCCGCGCCGCCGTTCCCGCGAGCAGGCGGTCAAGATGGGAAGCGTCGCCATGCTCGTAAATATTGACGGCGGCGCGGGACAGGCGGCAGCCGTCAATGATGCTGGCGTGGTTGAGGCGGTCGGAGAAGACGGCGTCGCCGGGGCCTGCGAGCGAGCAGATGGCGCCGATGTTGGCGTGATAGCCGGAAGTGAAGAGGAGCGCGGCGGGGGCGCCGAGCCACTCGGCGAGCGCGGCCTCCAGCTTGGCGAAGACGGCGAGGTTTCCGGAGATGAGGCGCGACGATCCCGAGCCCGCGCCCCATTTTCCGGCCGCGGCCTGGGCCGCCCTGATCAGCCGCCGGTCTCCGGCCAGGCCCAGGTAGTCGTTGCCGGAAAAATTGATGACGCTCCTGCCGTCCAGCTCGATCACCGGCCCCTGCGTCGAGGCGAGGGACCGGAGGCGGCGCAAGAGTCCGCTCGCCTCGATCTCGTGAAGCTCGTCGCTGATCCATGAAAGGGTCATGGCGGGGCCGGCTCCAGGCCGAGATCGGCGATCATTCCGAGGTCGTCCGAGACCGGGCGGTTCCTGGTAGTGAGATAGTCGCCGACCATAAGGGCGTTGGCCCCGGCCTCGAACATGAACGACTGGAGGTCGCGCAGGTTCACGTGGCGTCCGCCGCAGACCACGATCTTGACGCGCGGCATGGCGAGGCGCATGAGCGCGATGGTCTTGAGGGCGTCGAGCGGGGTGATTCCGGGCGCGGAGTCGGCCAGGGGCGTTCCCGGGATCGGGTTCAGGAAGTTCACGGGCGCCGAGTCCACTTCAAGCTCGCGGAGCAAGAGCGCCAGCTCGACGCGCTGGGGCCAGCTCTCGCCCAGCCCGAAGATGCCGCCGCAGCACACGGAAAGCCCCGCGGCCTTTGCGGCCTTGACCACCGCGACGTCCTCCTCGATCCGGTGCGTGGTGCAGACGCTCTTGAAAAAGCTGGGCGCGGTCTCCAGGTTGTGATGGAAATGGGCGAGACCCGCGGCCTTCCACCTCGTGAGCGTCTCCTGCTCCACGATGCCCGGCGAGACGCAGGGCCTCATTCCCAGCTCGCTGATTCCGGCGATGGCTGCGGCGATCTCGATGACCTCCCTCTCCTCGTTGATCCCCTTGCCGGAGGTCACGATGGAGAACTCGCGGGCGCGGAATTCCTTGGCGGCTCTGGCCGCGGCCACGATCTCGTCGCGGGAGCGTAGCGGATACGCGGGCGCGTCGGTGCGCCAGTGCGCGGACTGGGCGCAGAAGCGGCAGTCCTCCGAACAGCGGCCGGACTTGGCGTTGATGATGGAGCACAAGTAAACCCGGTTGCCCGACAGCGCGGCCCGGAGCGACCGCGTGACCGGAAAAAGCATGGGCACGTCGGCGTCCGGCAGATCGGCGAGCGCGAGGGCCAGCTCCTCGCCGATTCCGTGGTCCGGAGAGACGGATTGGGCGATGGCGGTTATGGTTTTCGTAATGTCCATTGATGCGGGCCTTCAAGGCTGATGCGGCCAGTGGGGTCATGGTATTAGCTTTGGTGGGGATGGTCAAGACTTAAGAAAAGACACCAGTTACCGACCGGTGGCACTTTTATTACTTGTTCTCCACCTCCCGTATCATCCGGTTGATTTCCTGGCTGAAGGTGAGGTTTTCGTTGGCGACGCGGAGGCGCTCGCAGAGGACCTCGGTAAATGACTTGTAGAACTTGCGCTCGATTTCCTTGTTGCCGGCGATGAGGTTCCTGAAGTCGGTGCGCTTGATCTTGATGAGCTCGGTGTCCTTGTCCGCATAGACGGAAGCGGAGCGGGGCGACTTGTCCACCAGGCTGATCTCGCCGAAGTACTCGCCGGGCTTGAGCAGCGCCAGCGCGTGCTCCTCCCCCGACGCGTCGCGCTTGGCCACGCGGACCTGGCCCTTCTTGATCACGTAAAGCGCGTCGCCGGTCCCGCCTTCCTTGAAGATGAGCTCTCCCGCGCGGAAGCTTTCCTGCTCCGCGACCATGGCGATGTTCATGACCTCGGTGACCTTGAAGTCCTTGAACAGGGGGAGCTGCTTCAACAGTTTGATGTCTTCCATGATCTACCCCTTGAGCACGGCCTTGGGCCGGAGCCTGGCCACCGGCAGCGCCAGCCCGGCGTCGGCGACCGTGGCGATGACCGCGTCAATGTCCTTGTACGCGGCCGGCGCTTCCTCCTTGATCGCCCTCCGGTCCGCGGCGATGAGCACGATGCCCTCCATGCTCCGCGCGAATTCCTCGTCCGAGATTGCGGCCTCCCGGCGGCGGCCCCGGCCCTTCCTGCCGCCCGCCGCCTGGGTGCGCGACATGACCCGGCCGGCGCCGTGATTAACACTATAAAGGCTTTTGACGCCGGATTCCACCCCGGCCAGGACGTAGCTCGCGGTGCCCATGGACCCGGGGATGAGCACGGGCTGGCCCGTGTCGGAAAAGGGAGTGTGCTTCATGCGGAATTTGTCGAAGGCGCGGGTGCTGCCCTTTCGGTGCACCCACAGCATCTCGCCGCCGTGCTCCTCCATCTTGGCGATGTTGTGGGGCACGTCGTAGAGCAGACGGATTTTTGCCTCCGGGTAAAGCGCGCGGAGGTTGCCCGCGGCGAGCACGCCCATCAGAGCGCGGTTGGCGAAGGCGAAGTTGGCGGCGGCGCGCATGGCGGCAATGTAGTCGCGTCCGTTCTTGGCATCGGCGGGCAGGAAGCACAGGCTGGAGCTCGGGTTGCCGCCCCCGTGCTTTTCATTGTACTCTTTGGCGAGCTTCATGAAATGTCCGCCGACCTCGTGGCCGAAGCCGCGCGAGCCGGAATGGATCATGATGGTGAGCTGGCCGGGAAAGATGCCGAAGCGCGCCGCGAGCGCCGGGTCATGGACCTCGCCCACCTCCTGCAACTCGATGAAATGGTTGCCGCCGCCGAGCGAGCCTAGCTGGTCAATGCCGCGCTCGACCGCGTGCTTCGGCACCGCGGCCGGGTCGCCCTCCATGCTGCCCCGGTCCTCCACCCGCTCCAGGTCCATTTTCTCGGCGTCCGCGTCGAAGAACTCCCAGACCCGGTGGCCGCCGGCACGGAGCGACACCAGCGCGGACAGGCCGCCCGCGAGCACGGCCTCGAAGTCGCCCTTTTTCAGCGCCACGTTGGACTTGCCCTCCCCGAGCGGCACGTCGCGCGAGATTGCGTGCGCGATCTTCTTCAGGTCCACGCCGTCCGCGCGGAGCGAGGTGAGCAGCAGGCGCATGCCGCAGTTCACGTCGTAGCCCACGGCCGCGGGCACGATGATGTCACCGGTCGCGACCACCGAGCCGATGGGCACGCCGTAGCCCTGGTGGATGTCGGGCATGCCCAGGGCGTGGCGCACGCCGGGCAGCGACGCCGCGTCGCACAACTGCGCGAGCGCCCCGTCTTCGAGGCGCAGCTCGGGCCGCGCGTAAATCCAGGCGTCAATGTTCATCCGGCCCGCTCTGGGGACCCGGACCAAAAATTTATTTTCGCGATGCGTGTCCATGGAATCTCCAAACACAATATAGAACGAACGCTGACCGTGTCAAGAAGGCCGCAGGCCGGGAGAGAGTGATAAAAATAGTGGACATGCTTAATTGTGGTGCGGGCCTCTGGCCTGCACTCAAGATCAGAGGGCAGGCGGGACGCCTGCACCACAAAGTAACCATAGGTTTTCACCGGTCCGGAAATGTATGTTACCATTTAGCCATACGAGGATGGATGCGGCGATGAAATATCCTGTCCCCATCGGCGGGCGGCGCCTGCGCGTCCTGGCCTTGCTCGCGGCCATTATATTGCCGTGTCTTTTTACGGGCCGCGATGCCTGGGCCAAGGCGGGGAAGGACGGGCCGGCCGCGCTGGTGCTGCTCTGGAACGGCCTCAAGATCAACGCGGAGTACGCGGCCATCCTGGCGCCGCCGGGCTCGGACCAGGTGTTGAGCTTCATGGGCATGGACCGGGCGGCGGACGTGAGCGCGCTTTCGTGCCGGGGCGTGGGGACGTGCCGGTGCCGGGGCGGGAGCGTGGTGCTTCAGACGCCGGAGATGGGCGGCGTTTACTGGCTAGATGTTAAACTTTACGTCGCGCCCGGCCCGGGCCTGGGAGTGAAGGCCGCGAAAAAGAGCGCGAACAAGAGCATCACCGTCGCCTGCCTGGTGGGTTATCCGTCGTCCATGCTGCGGGGCGGCTTTTTGAACGGGTTCGAGCTGGGCGAGTACCCGGACTGGCGGGACAAGCAGAACCCGGAGCTTTACCGGCCGCCGGCTTATTTTTATTACCTGGACAACGACGTCCTGGGCCGCTTCATTTCCACGCACCTCCGGCTGGGCGATCTTGGCTACGACGGGAGGGCGCCGCTGCCGCAGTATTTCACGCTGGACTACGACCTGGTGCGCAAGCTGGAGGTGATCCAGGATGAGCTCGCGCTCTCCGGTCTGCCCTCGCGCTTTCAATTCATCGGGGGCGGGTTCATCTCGCCCAAGTCGAACAAATTGAGGACGAGAAGGGTCTCGGCGGCGGCCGACTTGAGCCGGCACATGTGGGGCGAGGCCGTGGATTTCATCATTGACGAATCGCCGCGCGACGAGATCATGGACGACATGAACGGCGACGGAGTGATTGACGTCCGGGACGCTTTGGTGGTGCGCGACATCATCACCGAGCTCGAGCAGTCGGGCCGGGTCGAGCCGGGAGGAGTGGGGGTTTACGCGCCGCCCCGCAACTCGCAGATCCAGCTCCACGTTGACGTGCGCGGGTTCCCGACCAGGTGGGGAGTGAAGGAGTGGGACCCCAAGGAGTTCGCGGGTGTGCCTCCCCGCAGGAGCCTGCGTCCGGGGGGATGAGTCGGACGGTTCTTTGTCCCGGGAAAAAAATTGGTGGCGGGGACACTCTTGTCCCCAGCCTTTGGGCCGACAAGAGTGTCGGCCCCACCATTTTCATGATTCACTGAGTCACCACCGTATTTTTCAGCCGTTAGATCATGGGCCGAGCGGCCCCCGCCATTTATTAGACAATACCTTTTTTGCCGCCGCCGATCTTCCATTCGCCTGATATTATAAGGGTTTCCTCGGTCCCGGCATCAAAAAGATCATTTTATTTTGACCCCGGTCCGCAAAGAATTACCCCGGCCCCCTGCCGCACCCCTACCCTGCCCTTGGCTTGGTTAAGCGGCCGGGCCTGATTTCGCCTGAAAATTTTTTTCATTTTTTTCTTTACAAATCGCTGCTTCTTTGCTATGATATGTCGCAATCAAGCCCGCGGGGGCGTTTAGTTAAAGGGGTTGTCCGGTAAAATTATTTTTTCGACAATGGTCCGCTGGGTTAAAATATAGGTCAAGGGCTCGTACGGACAGGGCAAAACGGACTCAAAGTGATAGAGAAAAAGGAGAAGAAAAATGACGAAAGCTGATTTAGTGGCGGAAGTGGCGGGCGCGGCCGGGCTCAGCAAGAAGGACGCGGAGGTTGCGGTTGAGGCGTTGATTGACGGGATCAAGAAAGCGATCAAGAAGGAAGGCGTGTTCCGGTATCCGGGCTTCGGCACCTTCAAGCTGAAACAGCGCAAGGCGCGGATCGGCATCAATCCTCAGACCAAGCAGAAGATCAAGGTCAAGGCGTCCAAGTCGGTGGGCTTCAAGCCGGCCGCGGAGTTCAAGGGCAAACTCTAATCAATCCAAGGAACCGTTTTTAAAAAGCCCCGCGAAAAATCGCGGGGCTTTTTTTCATTCATTCCTAATTCGGTCCATTTTACTTTCCCAGCCATTTGGACATCCTCTCCACAGCTTGCCTCATGAACCCCGCAAGGGGTGGGAATGTGGGTAGCCGTAGGTGCAACCTACGGAACAGCGCCCGGTTGGATATCAACCCTGAAGGGGTTGAACCAAATGCGGCCGCGAAGTTCGACCCCTTCAGGGTCGGGACCGCGTTGCGCGCTTTTCCGGGGGTTTCACCGCCCGGCTACTCACATCATTCCCCTTCGGGGAAATATTTCGGACAGCAATATTCTGACTTCATCTTTAGCTTTTATCATGAGCGTCTCACTCGCTGAGCGCGGCGGCGAAAATTTCCGCGGCCTTTAAAATATCCCGCCTTTCGATCCCCAGGTGCGTGACCGCGCGGAACCTGGACTTGCCCATGGGGTTGACGAGCAAGCCTTTAGCTTTGAGGCGACCGGCGTAATCGAGCGCGGTGCGCCCGGGTTTGGTGACCTCGACAAAGACCATGTTGGTGTGGACCTTGGCGAGGTCCACGGAGAGGCCGGGCAGGCCGGAAAGCTTCTCGGCCAGGAGCCGCGCGTTGTCGTGGTCTTCCTGGAGGCGGCCGACGTTATGGTCGAGCGCGTAAATTCCGGCCGCGGCCAGGATGCCGGCCTGCCTCATGCCGCCGCCCAAAAGCTCGCGATAGCGGCGGGCCCTGCCGATGAACTCCTTATCCCCGCACACGAGCGACCCGGCCGGACAGCCCAGGCCCTTGGACAGGCAGAAGGACAGCGAGTCGGCGGGCGCCACCAGTTCGGCCACGCTCGTTGCCGTGGCCACCGCCGCGTTGAAGATGCGCGCGCCGTCAAGGTGCGTCTTGAAGCCCCAGAATTTGGCATTACGGCAAATCTCTTCCAGGTCCGGCTGCGGGAAGATGACGCCGCCGCCGGCGTTGTGGGTGTTCTCCATCATGACCAGGGTGGTGGGCGCGAGGTGGACGTTCCCGCCGAGCGCGCTGTCCTCCACGTCCTTCCAGGTGAACGTGCCGCCTTGGCCCACGATGATCGGGAGCACGCCGGCCACCGCGCAGGGCGAGCCGCTCTCGTAGAGCCAGGAGTGGGCCTTTTCGCCCAGGATGATGGAATCCGAGGGCCGGGTATGGCTCATGATCGAGACCAGGTTGGCCATGGTCCCGGAGGCCACGAACAGCGCGTCCTCCTTGCCCGTGAGCGCCGCGGACATTTCCTGGAGCCGGTTGATCGAGGGGTCCTCGCCGTAGCCGTCGTCGCCCACCTCGGCCCGCGCCATGACTTCACGCATCTCGGGCGTGGGCAGGGTGACGGTGTCGCTGCGAAGGTCAATGCTCATTCGTTTCCTCCGAAAAGCTAAGGATTCATAACAAGGATGTTCAGGATAATTCCAGGGCCTTCTGAATCCTGAGCATCCTGAATATCCTTGTAACCCTTCTGGAGAAGGTTATGAACCAGGCTCTATGCCCGATACAATGTTGCCATGATGCGCGGAAAATTCAAGCCATCCTGCCAAGCCATAAGCGGCCGTAAAAAAGGCCCCCTCCGGGCGGAGGGGGCCCAAGGCACGCGTCAAGCCCGGTCTTAATGATAAGAATAGGTCATGTTGTTGTTGTTTTCGTTGCACTCGCTAATGGTCTTGGCGGAATCCAGCTCCAGGGTCACGGGTGCCGAAATCTGGAAGAAAGTGTCCTGCGGCACCACCACCTCGAGCAGGAACTGGCCGCCGGCCGCGATGGCGGGGACATTGGCCACGATGGTCTGATTGGTGTAAGGGGCCTTGGCGCTCTTCCAGGTCAGCTTGGCCTTGGACGCGGGCGCGTCGGTCATGCCCTTGTTGGTGATCCAGGTGCCCATGTGGGGCAGGTACATGGCGCCGAGCTTGAGCAGGCAGCTCTTGCACGGGCCCTCGAAGGGGAACTCGCCCTTGGGCATGAAGGGCAGGTTGTCCTTCCACTGCGTCAGGTCGGGTTTCATGCACATCTGCGGTATGGGCTTGTCTATCTTCGGGGCCTGCAGGCCCTCCTTCACCTTCACCTGGGCAATGCCCGGGCCCGCTACGAAATAAGCCGCCAGCGCCAGGGCGACTACCGCCGCCACGAATGATCCCCATAACATTTTTCTCTTCATCTCTCTCCTCCTTTGGTTTAAAGTTTTACCGTTAATAGCCCCTTTTCATATCTTCTCGGCGCCCCGGGGGGAAAGCTCCGCCCCCTGATGAACACGCTTCCCGGCACCGCCGATACTGAAGGATGGAATCGTCCCTGTTGCGTAACATTAACCACTTAATCCGGTCATGTCAACCCGCGTCCGCGAGAAAAATGCCGATTCGAAAAAAGCAGCAGGGATGGGAAAATCCGTGCCATGCGTGAAAGACACTAAGTGATGGAGTTGGAACAAGCGGTATCACCATTTGATCTCTATGCCCGCCCCCAGGTCGCCGCATAGGTCGGAATTGTAGCGGCCCAGGGTGAGGCGGGAGCGGAGGTCGAGGGAGAGGGAGGCGCGGGGGGATTGGAGCACGAGGGGGGCGTAGGAGAATTCGAGCTCGTAGGAGGAGAGGGAGAGTCCGGCGCGCAGCGATTTTTCGGGAGGGGCCAGCGCGGGCTTGCGGGCGCGGCCGGTCGGGAGCGCGGCGCCGGTATCCGCGGTCGTGCTGTCCGCTTCCGGCGGCGCGGTGTCCTGGAAGAAGCGGGGGGTGAGCGTGAGCTCGCCGGCCCGGTCGTCGAGCACGTCGGGGTCGTGATACACCCACCAGTCATGGGCCTCGTCCCTCACCTCGACCTCGCGCTTGACCTGGGCCAGGCAGCTCGCGCAGTCCCGGGGCGCCTTCACCTCCTTGCCCGATCCCTTCTCGCGCCACGCCGCTTTCTGGGCCGCGGGCTTTTCGGAAAGCTCCGTCAGCGCCGTGAGCCGTGCCTCAAGCGCCGCGATCTCGGAACGGCCGAGCTCTGCTTGCCTTTGCTCCTGGGCCAGCTTCAGTTGCAGCTCCACTTCCCGGCACTGCCGCGCCTTGATCACGAGTCCCGCGAACATCCCCGCGCCGGCCGCGGCGCCCAGCAGTACGAGAGCCAGCGCCGCCTTAGCTTTGCCCGTCAATTTTCTTGCCCCAGGTGTACGCGCCCGCCAGGATGGCGTTGGGCAGCGCCAAGACCGCCGCGATCCCCGGCAGTCCCGCCACCAGCTCCGCGCCCGGCGCCCACAGATACCGCAACGTCACCGCGATCACCAGCAGAAGCGATACCGCCATGGCCGCGGAAAACCAGAACGCCGACAAGCTGAACTCCCCGCCCCGCTCCGTGAGCCGGAACCAGAAGCCCCTATTCCATTTTTCCGTGCTTTTCCTGTTCACCATTGCTCTCTCCATAAGATTCCGGTCGTCCCTCCGGGACTAGATGGTTTTTCGTATCCGGGATCCCGGGAATAAATTCCCGGGCTAATATCCTTGTGTCCCTCCGGGACAACAAATACATCTCTTTAACTCGTTTTATTTACCTCTGCATCCTTGGCGTCTTTGCGGTTGAAAAAATTTCTTCTTAGCCACTCAGCCCTTGCCAGCACGTCGCGCCCATAGTCTCCTCCCGCCGTGGCCGCGTCCACGTCGCGCTTGTCCGCGAGCGCCCGCATCACGCGCCCCAGTCCGCAGTTGTACGCCGCCAGCGCCGCCCGCAGCCGCTCGCCCTCATCAAGCCCCGGAAATTCAGCGCGCAGCGCGTCAAGATTTTTAGCGAGCAGCCAGCACCCGAACGCGATGTTGAACGCCGGGTAGCGCCAGGCGTCCTCCTCCCCGCCCTTGCTGTCGAGGTTGAGAAGGCCCTTCCAGAAACGGTCGTCCGCCTGCATCAGGCCCCGGCCGTGGCCGTGATCGCCGGTGTCCGCGGGGTTGCCACGTTTGCCGAGCAGCCGGCCGCCTCCCGATTCGCGGCTCACCACCGCCGCCACCACCGCGGGGTCGAGGCCATAACTTTTCGCGATCGGGATGATCAGCTCGCGGAGCTTGCCGAGCCACGGCAGGTCGTTCTCCACCGCCTTCATCATCTTTCCTCCCTCGTCTTGCGCCGCCCGTTGGCGCGCGCCAGCTTTATTTTGATGGCCTCCAGCGTCCGGGCCATTTTTTCCTGGCCCTTCGTGATCTCGACCAGGTCCTCGTGCAGTCCCTCGTGCCGAAGCTCGCAAATCCCCTTCTCCACCCGGCGCTCGATGGACTGCTCCGCATCCGTGAGCCGCTGCGCGTTCATCCGCCACAACGCCCCCACCAGCGCCAGCACCACCGCGCCGTTGATCAATACCGTGGGCCATAGTTCCTGCATCTTCTCTCCCCCGCCGACTTCATAATTCATCATTCATAATCAGTGCTGTCCAAAATAAACGGACCGGAGAACCGCCAAGACGCCAAGAAAGCCAAGGGCGATGTTTTTATTAAATTCTCAAGCCGGCCTCCCGGCAGTTTAATCTTTCTTGGCGTTCCCGTTAGCAGGTCCGCCAAGCAGGTTGGAGTCAAGGCGATGCGGCTTTTTCCGAGACTTGCCGCCAAGAAACATCCGGTTTTACTTGGCGAACCTTGGCGCTCTTGGCGTCTCCTATGAATAAAATTGTCAAGTCGCCTCGATGTTAAAGTCATGCACCTCCGGGGCGCCCGAGGGGGGCACAAGGGTTATCCACAATTTCCACAGGCCTCCGGAAAAG